>JAEEGL012750740.1_pt1 | contig 16949 bp, 13 predicted proteins | sample 9134231 | NCBI WGS metagenome assembly JAEEGL01 (sample SAMN16246548, study PRJNA631951) | gut metagenome | biome: gut microbiome; feature: rumen; material: fiber-attached | host: Bos | place: Iran: Karaj | collected 2018-10
AAATCTTCTTTGTTTTCATATCTATTACATAGCTTAGTCGTTTCATTCTGACATAAGTAGTCTTAAATTCCTTTCTACGATTGACACGTCTTTAAATATCCCGTATTTATAATCAATCCTCAATTTATCTGATAGGCGGAGGAGATTGAATCCCGTGGCATAGTAATATTTGCTTCCAACAGTGTATAACCATTTTGCATCGGACAGGTTGAAGTTTCCAAAATGCCGATACAGACAATATTCGATATAGCGCGCTGAACCTTCCATTGTTTCATACAACTGCTCCAAGGCTACAATGTCTATACCCAGTTCTTTTTTCACCCTTTCCCTGCGTTCGTTACGCAACTTAAAGAACGACTGGATATAGACTCTTGACACCTCATTATCGTTGGTATCAATTGCTTTGAGTAGCAAGTCGTTCTCCCGAGTGATGCCTTCTTTGTACCATTCATGTGAGGCGGCTAATGCAGTTAGAGTATCTGGCAAAGCCGCATTGGTGATTGCTTCGTAAATATCCAGATAGCCATCGTTCTTAAACTGGAAGCCATGAAAATACTCATGCATCACCATCGTAGCCCATTCATTGACTGAAGTGACATCTGGAATAGTCCTACTCGTCTGCTCCAGACTGCTGCACCTCATGATGGGTGTGCGATAGTCAATGTCGCTTTCCTCATCTGTAAAGGTTACGTGCATGTGGAATGGTTTATCATCGACTTTCTTCGTCTGGTAAATCTGGATGTCGTTGTCGCTATGTACTAAGACTGACGGATACTTGGCCAAGAACCTCTCCATGGGATTCACCACATAGCAACAGGTATCGCCATAATATAGTAAAGGTACATCATATTGCTTATCAGCAAATCCACTCCAGACACTATCGTTGATGACCACTTTCAGGGCATAGACGTATCGTAACCTCTCCACATCCTTGTTGAGACCCTGTGCACCGGCTGACATTGCGACGAGGGCGAGCAGTGCGGTGATGATGGTTTTCTTGTTCATTATTCTTTGTTCGATATTGATGGATGATTTCTATTCTCCCTCTGGCCAAATGTTGCTCAGCTGCTCAAACAAATAAGGGATGTGGGCAAAGGTATCGTCTTTCAGTCCCAGCCTCACCATAATTAGATTTTTATACGGATTCACGTAGAGGACTTGACCACGAATGCCTATCGCATAGTAGCCCGGAAACTTCGGCTTTTCGGCTCCGATGCAACTGGTGTTGTACCAACAGAAATGGTAGCCTTCGTTGTCCCGTGAATAAGTCGTTGACTGTTCTATCCACGATTCGCTGACAATCCTCTTGCTATTCCACATGCCATGATTCAGATACAGCCGTCCGATCTTTGCAAGGTCGTGCATTGTCAGGGCCAAGCCGCCAAAAGCATGGGCTGTGTGATGCTTCTTACTGTCGTATGCAATAAATGCAGGTGACTCCATACCAAGGGGTGTCCAGACTTTCTCGCAAAGGTAATCCGCATAACTTCTGCCAGTGGCTTTCTCGAGAATCACACCAAGTACCTCGGTTGTCATGCTGTTATAGTTATACTCAGAACCAGGCTCGCATCGGAATTTCAACTTTCTAATTTGTTTCGGGATATTATGCCCGTAGTTCAGTCGGGCCATCGCATGAAGACGCCTGAAATCCCTCAGCCTTAACGAATAGGTATCGTCGAAATCGAGGCCGCTGCGCATATCCAGCAAATGGCGGATGGTGAGCTTCTGCCATGGCTGATTCTTCTTTTTCAGTTCAGGGAGATAATCTGTCACAGCATCATCAACGCTCTTGATATACCCCTCGTCAACCGCAATGCCACAAAGTAGCGACGTAACGGACTTGGTAACAGAGAAGACCCCGGCAATCCTGTCGGCAGCCATATCGCCCGTGCATTTCTCGTATACGATGCTGTCGTTCTGGATAATCAGCACGCCTTGCGTTTCGGTCTTTTCCCTGATGGCATTCCACAACGTTGTGTTCTTATAGTGTTTACCCTGATTAAAGAAATGCAACGTGTCAATCCAGTTACATTGTTGCGCGGCCTGATGGAACGTGAAGGTATCCGAGCGATTGACGACCGTATCCTTCTGCTGTTTCTGATAGCTGAAACTGGTTGGACCGTATGCCCCATCTGATTTGTAACCCCTCACGATAGTGCAGGAGGTCAATAATGTTAAATCCATTGTGACTAGGGTGAGCAGGGTGGTGATGATGGTTTTCTTGTTCATTATTCTTTGTTTTTGATGAATCTCGACCGCGAAGTTACAAAAAGGCACACAAAAAAACCCTCGGCGAACCCGAAAATCGGGTGCCGAGGGTGAAAGTCTCAACTTAGGTTGAGAGTTTTTACTGTTTTTGACTATTTCCTGCCTTTATACGTGATGTCGCGACGAATCTTGCTGATGGTGTTGGGATGGACGTTTAGGAACGAGGCGATGTCTTGCAAGTCGAGCAGTTTAACGATACCAGGACAACGCTGCATCAGCAAGTCGTAGCGTTCGCGAGCTGTGGTACAGTGGAGATCGAGATAGCGCGAGCGGAATTGGAAGAGAATGTGCTCGGCTATGACGGCACGTAGCTCCATCGTCTCGATGCTTTGACTGAAGTACTGCTTCATCTGTTTACCCGTAACCCTCAGCACACGGCTGGGCATCATCGCTACAATAGTGGTTTGCGACGGACGACCATAGAGGAACGTCGGGTAATCGACCACAAACTCGCCCTCAAACGAAAACCATGTGATATGTGCCTTATCGTCACTGATGCCGTGTGTCACATACTTGAAGCAACCGCTCTCCACAAAGGCGAGCCAACGTGCCGGATCGCCCTCGCGCTCCAACTGGTCACCCTTTCGGTAGGTGACAGCCTCACCCTCTCGCTTGCAAAACTCCCGAAGCATCTCAAGGTCTATACTGTTATTGCTGAATCTTTGTTCCATGATTTCTCGTTTCACATACTATCAGTCATCATCAGGAAATGGTTAAAAACACCTATAAGTCCATTAATCTCAGCCAACAATTGATTAACCATTCCAATCTTAAACCCATTTACCACATCATTGGGGGGGGTAAAAGATTCTCTCTTTTATTGCCGCTTCACATTTCGTTCTGCGTCCATTCTCAAGAAAATAAACAGGAGAATGGTGAAGCCCCAGAGGGAGGAACCTCCGTAGGAGAAGAAAGGAAGTGGAATACCAATGACGGGAGTGAGACCCAGCACCATGCCCACATTGATGAATAGGTGAAAAATAAAAATGCAACAGACACTGTAGCCATAGACTCGCCCTAATGTATCTGGTTGTCGTTCTGCCAAACCAATTAGGCGCCAAATAAAAAACAGATACATAACCAGTACACCTGCTGCACCGAAGAAACCTTCCTCTTCTCCCACAGTACAGAAGATGAAGTCGGTGTCTTGTTCTGGCACATATTTCAACTTGGTTTGCGTACCTTTCAAGAAACCTTTACCTGTCCATCCGCCCGAACCAATGGCAATCTTTGCTTGGTTCACATTATAGCCTGCGCCGCGCAAATCTTCCTTCTTTCCCAAGAGCACCTCTATACGTGTACGTTGGTGGTCTGCCAAATGGTCAAGTACTGTGTCGCACACGTAGTACATGCCTGTAGATAGCACGGCAAACAAAGTAATCAGCACATAGTTTCTTGACTGGTAATAGATGGCAAGTCCTGCGAGATACATGATATCAAGAATGCAAACAGCCAACAAAACCCAGCACACATTGAAAGGAATGACAAAGGCTGAGAACAGAAATGCAAGCAGCGATACGCCCAATCCACCATAGAGCATGATGCGTGGTGCCAAACGGTCTTTTCCATACGTGGCAGCCATGCCCGTAATGAAGATTTGTGCCAGTATCAAAACAGAAAATTCCCCGATGGATACGGGCATTTTTGGAAATAGGTCGCTGCTGAAACGAACACCCACGACAAAATAAACGACACATGCAAAAGCCGTGAAAAGCAAGGAGCCTGTCATGCCCTCACGATAGAGCACCAGGAAGAAAGATAGATAGACTAAGGCTGAACCCGTTTCCTTCTGCATCACAATCAGCAGCATAGGCAGGACAATCAGACCTACCACACGCACAAACTGCTTACTGTTTGCCATATTGAAGCCAAATTGGTCCATATATTTCGCCAAAGCCAACGCAACGGAGAATTTGGCAAACTCGGCTGGCTGGAGTTTGACGGGACCAATTGGAATCCAAGAGCGTGAGCCTTTCGTATCAGGAGCTATGAAAATCGTCACAATCAGCAAAAGCATCATCACCGTGTAGAGAACAAATGCTGATTGGTCGAACACACGTTTTTCGATGAAGATAATCATGCTACCCAGCACAATGGCTGTGCAAATCCACACAAACTGCTTACCAGAGTTGGTGGAAAAACTCAGGATGTCGGGATTATTGAAGTCGTAACTTGCACCACAGATAGAGAACCAGCCCCAAATGACCAGAATCAGATAGCATCCGATGGTCACCCAGTCGAGCGAGAGGAATATTCCCTTTGGTGTCTGTTCGTTTTGTACGGGCATTGTATTAAGTGAAAAGTGATAAGTGAAAAGTTAAAAATAAGCCCCCTCCCAACCTCCCCAAAGGGATGAGAAGGAAGAGTAGGCCCCCACCCAACCTCCCCGAGGGGAGGAGAAGGAAGAGTGAAGAGTGAAAAGTGGAAAGTGAAAAATGAGGAGTGGAGAGAAATAGCGTTGGCGTTAGTTTTTTCACCCGGATGGCTTCGCTTCACGCTTCACACTCCACGCTTCACGTTTAACGCTTCACTCTTCACGCTTCTGAGTTTCCACAGCTTTCAGAGAGTCAGCCACGGCACTACTATCATTCGGAACTGGAACTGGCGTGGTGGTCACAGCCTTTTGCACTGCATTGCGCTTCTGCTCTTCAAGTGCTTTCTTGGCAGCATCTGCCTTCTTTTTGGCTTCTTCCTCTGCTTTTTTCTTCGCCTCTTCAGCCTTTTTCTTTGCTTCTTCTTCGGCTTTCTTCTTCGCCTCAGCCGCCTTCTTCTTTTCCTCCTCCAATTTCTTGAGTTCCTTAGGGTCTTTGGATTTGGTTGAATCAAGCTTTTCTGTTGGTAATTCCTTGCCCATCTTCTTTAGTTCCTTCTTAATAAGACTGGCGTAGGAAATATGCCTTTTTTGGAAAGTGGTCGCTTTATGTTCACTGGCTGGAGAGAGTTTCCCATTGATATATTGTTCCATCATCAGCGCACCGATTGGCACACCATAAGTAGCACCCCACTTACCATTCTCCACATAGACGCAAATAGCAATTTTTGGGTTTTCTTTTGGTGCAAAACCCATGAAAGCAGAGTGGTCCTGACCATGCGGATTTTGAGCCGTACCCGTCTTACCACAAGTTTCAAACCAAGGATTATTTGCACCACGGCAAGTTCCGCCCAAAACAGCCTTGCGCATACCTTCCACCACATAATTATAGTAATGAGGAGACACTTTCGTTTTATGCTTCTCCAAGAGGCTGTCGGCAAGTGCCCCACCCTTCACACTCTTCACCACATGAGGCGTGACGTAATAGCCTCTATTAGCAATGGTAGCACCGAGATTGGCAATCTGCAAAGGAGTGAGTAGGACCTCGCCTTGACCGATGGAAATGGAAATGACGGACAGTGGGGACCACGTTTTGAAAGCCTTGTCATAGAATTGTGCGTTTGGAATCAAACCACGCGATTCGCTTGGAAGGTCCACGCCGAGTTTGTATCCAAAACCCATCGACACCATGTAATCCTTCCAGGTAGTCATGGCATCCTGAATGGTACGATATTTATGACGGTCATTCAACATGTGGTAGAGTCCCCAGCAGAAATAACCGTTACACGACGTGGCAATGGCAGGAATCAAAGGCAGAGGTGAACCATGTCCATGACATCCCACTTTCATGCGTCCAAAGCGGAAACCACGATGACAAGGATATGCTGTTTGGTAAGTGATTACGCCCTCCTGCATGAATGTCAACGCCTGAGAAGTCTTAAACGTAGAACCAGGAGGATAGGTTCCGAGCACGGCACGATTGAGCAGTGGTTTCAAAGGGTCTTGCCCCATCTCAATCATCTTCTTTCCGCGTTCCTTACCTTCGAGCAATCGAGGGTCGTAAGTGGGCGAGGAAACCATACAAAGAACCTCACCCGTACTGGGTTCGATAGCGACAATAGCACCGAGTTTTCCTTCCATGAGTCGCTCACCCAATGCTTGCAACTTGATGTCGATACTCAGTGTCAAATCCTTGCCAGGCTTTGGTTTGCGGTCGAAGGCACCATTTTGGTAATGTCCTTGAATACGTCCACGAGCATCACGCAAGAGCACTTCCACTCCCTTTTCGCCACGCAAGTCTTTCTCATAACTACGTTCCACACCCTGCTTACCCATGTAGTCACCCGCTATGTAGTAATCATCTTTTTCAATGTCGTAAGGCGAAACCTCAGCCACATCACCCAGCACATGCGCTAAGTTAGGATAAGCATACTGGCGGATATTTCGTTTTCTCACACTGAAACCACGAAAACGAAACAGTTTTTCCTGCAAGACGGAATATTCCACGGCAGAAATCTGATTCATGAACAGTTGCTGAGTGTAGGAAGAATAGCCTGGATTCTTTCGACGGTCCTTGATGGTAGCCATCTTGTCGTCGAACTGTTTACGTGTGATTTTCAGAGTTTTGCAAAAATCGAGTGTGTCCAAATCCTCCACCTCACGCATGGTCACCATGAGGTCGTATGCAGGTTGGTTGAACACCAACAACTCTCCGTTGCGGTCGTAGATATTCCCTCGCGAAGGGTAAATGATATTATTGTGGAAAGCGTTGTTGTCGGCACTCGCCTTGTAGTAGGAGCTGAACAACTGAAGGAAAGCAAGACGTATGATGTAGGCAACGACAATGACGAATGCAATGCCGCCAATCACATATTTTCTATTATCAAGTATGCTACTGTTGCCCACCACCATCTCTGATATATGTTGTTAGTCTGTCTAATCGTCTTTAGGAATAACAATCTGAGCGAAAAGCACAATGATGAATGCCATCAGTCCTCCACCTCCCATAGCGATGAGGGTGAGTGTCCAATTCGAGAGGGTGAACGCATCGAGGGCATAGAAGACGATATGGAAAAGAAGCATGGAGAAAAAAACATAGAGACTATACCTGTGAGCACCCATGCTATGCATCGATGGCACCATATCGTCAGCCGCATCGCGTGGCGTGAAAAGACTCAAAAGGAAAGGTTGCATCATTGCCAAAAGTGTTGCTGAACACATGCCCAATCCCATCGTGTTGCTAAACACATCATAGAGCAGACCAATGGCAAAACCCCATAGGAGCAAACCCACACGTGAGGCTCCACGTTGGAAATTCATCGTCAAGTAGGCAATGACAACTGGAGTAGCGTATGTGAACACATGCACATGATTCAGGATGATGAGTTGCAAAAGCAGCAACAGCACCATTCTCCAAAACCGATGTATAATTGATCTACTCATTTTTAATCTACAAAGTAGGTTCTATCAATACTGATGTTTGATTCCTTTAATCATCAACCGTCTGCATAAGGGAGTCCGCCTTCTCTTCCAATGCTTTGCGCTCAGGCTTCGTGTAGTTTGTGATAATCGACACGTTGCGAAGCGTCTTGAAATCGGTAAAGAGTTCGACTTCCAAACTATACGACATACCATCAGATGAGTCTTTCACTTTCTTCACCTTTCCAATAGGAATACCCTCAGGGAAAATGTCGGAATAGCCATTGGTCTCCACTATCTCACCCACTTCCACTTTGGCATGACGAGGTATGTCGTTCACATACGAAATATCGGGGTCGCCACGTTGCCATTGCATCGTTCCGAAGAATTGTGAGTTCTTCATGCGGCAACTGATTTGAGAACTGGTATTCAGCAAAGGAATCACAATGGAATAATTACGTGAGGTGAGATAAACGATTCCCACCACGCCCTGCGAACACACAACTCCCATCTCGGGACGAATGCCATCTTTCGAACCTTTGTCGATGGTGAGCAAATTGTTTGTACGATGAAGCGTAGAACTGATAACCTGCGCTCCCACAAACTTGTAATCCGTCAACATCGTGTCCTGAATGTTGACAAAAGTGGAATTGCCCTGTCTTTTCCTCAGTTTCTTCTTCAATGCCAACAATTCACTTCTCAGTTGCTCGTTTTCCTGCTCCAAATAGGCATTCTCCCTGCCTAATTTCAGATAAGAGGATACGTCACTCGTCAAGCGGTAAGCACCACCCACCATTTGATTGGCAGTCGTGAAATAAACACTACCCTGATAGCTGTTATACTTAAAAAGCGAAATTAGGCTGACGACCTCTAAGAAGAGGAACACCAGCCAATAAAGATTCTTTTGTATAAAGTCTATCAGATTCCGCATCTTATCGCATCAAGAACGAGAAGTTGTGAACATTCTTCAAACAGATTCCTGTTCCGCGAGCCACGCTGTGGAGTGGGTCCTCAGCAATGTGGAACTGAATCTTGATCTTATCGGTCAAACGCTTGTCAAGACCACGAAGGAGAGCGCCACCACCTGTGAGCCAAATACCGTTCTTCACGATGTCGGCATACAACTCTGGTGGAGTATGCTCCAATGCACTCAGCACGGCTGTTTCAATCTTAGCCACCGACTTGTCGATGCAGTGTGCAATCTCCTGATAGGTCACGGCAATCTCCAAAGGAAGTGCTGTGATACGGTTTGGTCCATGCACCACGTATGGATCTGGAGCCAAGTCGTTTGGCAATTCCACGAGGGCAGAACCCACATTCTCCTTGATACGCTCAGCCATACGTTCACTGACTTTCACGTTGTGCTGGCGACTCATATATTCCTGAATGTCGGCAGTGAAGTCATCACCTGCCACACGGATGGAGTTGTTTGAGACGATTCCACCGAGAGAAATCACTGCGATTTCAGTGGAACCACCACCTATGTCAACCACCATGTTACCTTCTGGTGCCTCCACATCAATACCGATACCGATAGCTGCCGCCATTGGTTCAAAAACCAAATACACGTCACGACCACCAGCATGCTCTGCACTGTCGCGAACGGCACGAAGTTCCACTTCAGTACTACCCGAAGGAACACCAATCACCATACGGAGTGACTGAGAGAAAAGGTGACGACCCGTCTTCACCATCCTGATCAGTCCGCGCATCATCTGCTCACAAGCATTGAAGTCGGCAATCACACCATCACGGAGTGGACGACAAGTCAAAATGTTCTCGTGAGTCTTTTCATACATCATCTTTGCCTGATGTCCCACAGCCATCATCTTCTTTGAACTGCGGTCCATGGCAACAACAGAAGGTTCATCCACCACAATCTTACCGCCCATGGTAATGATGGTGTTGGCTGTACCCAAGTCGATTGCAATATCTTGTGTTAAACTAAAAAATCCCATGTTTCTATCTAAAAGTAGTTTATTCCTCGAGTCCCTTAGTCTTCTCGATTAAAGACAACATACATCTACGGTTTATCTTGGAAACCGCTCTCAGCTATTTGACCCTAAAAACAAAACCTTAACCGTTTTCTCTCTTTTTACTTTTCAAAGTAAGCATGAATAGCAGTGTCGTAGTGTGAGCTCACACCAAACGCCTGCTTTGCAAACCATTTGCGCTGTTCCTTAGTGGTAACGGCACCCTGTTTCTTTACGAGGTCGAGCAGCGGTCCATATTCAGCCTTACTTGGAACAATCACCACGTCGTTGAAGTTCTTGGCACCTGCGCGGATGAGCGAAATGCCACCTATGTCAATTTTTTCAATAATCGTTGCTTCGTCTGTCGTGCTTGCTACTGTTTCTTCAAATGGATAAAGGTCCACAATCACAAGGTCAATCTCAGGAATCTCATACTTTGCCATTTCCTGCTGATCACTTTCCAATTCACGACGACCCAGGATTCCGCCAAACACCTTTGGATGCAATGTCTTCACGCGTCCACCCAAAATGGAAGGATAAGTAGTGAGGTCTTCCACCTTCTGGCAAGGATAACCTAAACCCTCAATGAAAGCCTGTGTGCCACCTGTGCTCAAGAACTGAACACCGTTCTTGTGAAGCTCTGCAAGCAAGTCGTCAAGTCCGTCCTTATGAAAGACCGAAACCAATGCCGTCTTAATCTTCTTTTCACTCATATTTTTACTATTTCTTTCTAAAAATGAAGTCCGTTTTTTATTATCGGATTGCAAAGTTAGTCAAATTTAGTGACACCGAATAAATAAAGCGTCAACTTTTTTGCAATCGATTCATAAAAAACCAAATCTTACACTCATTTTACACACTACAGTTTTCATTTTTAATTTTTCATTTATCTTTTTTTGTCATCTCACACCTCCTTAATTTTTTACAATTTTACACCACACGTGGAGATTCCGACGCAGATTCATCCCAGTTTTTAATACAAAAAAATAGAGCTTGAACTCCCGACCACCCCCATACAATCATTTTTTCATCTAAGTTTTCAGTTTTTCCCTCAAAAAGCACTACCTTTGCGGGAAAATCAATAATCATCATGCTCAACGAAGCAATCCAACTCCTCAGTCAACTCATCGCAACGCCTTCCATCAGCAGGGACGAGCAGGCGGCAGCCGACATCCTACAGAGCTACTTGCAAGACAAAGGGTTTCAACCTCAGCGCCACGGAAACAACCTGTGGGTGCTTTCTCCCGACTTCAACGAAAGCAAGCCCACAATCCTGCTCAACGCGCATATCGACACGGTGAAACCCGTCTCTGCATGGCAGCGAAATCCCTTCCAGCCCTCGCTCGAAGGCGACACCCTTTATGGCTTAGGATCCAACGACTGCGGAGGAGGGCTTGTCTCCTTGCTCCAAGTATTTATCACACTCTCCAGTTCTTCATCCTTCACGCTTCATTCTTCGTTCAACTTGGTTTACTTGGCTTCCTGTGAAGAAGAAGTGTCAGGCAAGAATGGCATTGAAAGCGTACTCCCATTGCTTCCAAAAATTGACTTCGCCATCGTAGGCGAACCTACTGGCATGCAACCCGCCATTGCCGAAAAAGGACTGATGGTGATAGATGCCACAGCACATGGAAAGGCGGGTCATGCAGCCCGAAACGAAGGGGACAACGCCATCTATCGTGCCATGAAGGACATCGCTTGGATTCAGCAATATCAATTCCCTAAGCAAACGGAGTTATTGGGACCTGTGAAGACCACCGTCACCATCATCAATGCTGGCACACAGCACAACGTGATTCCCGACACCTGCACCTTTACCATCGACGTACGCAGCAACGAATGCTACACAAACGAAGAAATCTTCTCCGTGCTTCGAGAAAACATGCAGAGCGAACTCCATGCCCGCAGTTTTCGCTTGAGCAGTTCAAGTATCAGTGCAGACCATCCATTCGTTCAGCGTTGCAAGGCATTGGGCATGAAACCCTTCGGCAGTCCTACCCTCTCCGACCAAGCCCTCATGCGCTTCCCGTCCCTCAAGTTAGGTCCGGGCGAATCCAGCCGTTCCCACACTGCCGACGAATTCATTCGCATCCACGAAATCGAGCATGCCATCAGCACATACCTGAAGCTGCTCAAAGACTTTCAGTTTTGATTCATCCAAATTAAAAAACATACATAATGAAAAAAAAAGAAGAAGAAAAGGAAGTGCAACTTCCTGAAAACGCCTTTCGCGAATTGAAGCAAGGCGAAGAGTACGAACCCATCATGAAGCCCAACGTGACCTATCCCGAAGTCAACGGATGGTCTGTCACTTGGGGTATCGTCATGGCAATGATTTTCTCGGCTGCCGCTGCCTATCTCGGTCTGAAAGTGGGTCAAGTATTCGAAGCAGCAATCCCTATTGCCATCATCGCCGTGGGAGTTTCCTCGGCTGCCAAGCGCAACAAGGCATTGGGTGAGAACGTCATCATCCAGAGTATCGGTGCTTGTTCTGGTGCCGTAGTAGCAGGTGCTATCTTCACGCTCCCTGCCATCTACATTCTGCAAGCAAAATATCCCGAAATGACGGCTTCGTTCATGAAAGTCTTCATCAGTTCGTTGCTCGGTGGCATCATCGGCATCCTCTTCCTCATTCCTTTCCGCAAGTACTTCGTCAAGGAAATGCACGGCAAGTATCCGTTCCCTGAAGCCACTGCCACCACACAAGTGCTCGTCAGCGGCGAAAAGGGTGGAAGTCAAGCAAAGCCATTGCTCATCGCAGGCATCGTGGGCGGTCTCTACGACTTCATCGTTGCCACTTTTGGTTGGTGGAACGAAAACTTCACGACTCGCGTCATAGGATGGGGTGAGACACTTGCCGACAAAGCAAAACTCGTTTTCAAAATCAACACAGGTGCTGCCGTACTTGGTTTGGGTTATATCATCGGTCTGAAATACGCCGTCATCATCTGCCTCGGTTCACTTTTCGTGTGGTGGATTCTCGTGCCTGGCATGGCACTCATTTTCCCTGACACCGTTCTGAATCAGTGGAATCCAGCCATCACTACCGCCGTTGGCGACATGAGTCCCGAAATGATTTTCACTTCCTACGGCAAGAGCATCGGCATTGGTGGTATCGCCATGGCGGGTATCATCGGCATTATCCGCTCGTGGGGCATCATCAAGAGCGCCGTGGGACTCGCTGCCAGCGAAATGAAGAACAAAGGTGGTGAACAGAAAGTGGAAAGCCGCACCAACCGCGACCTGTCCATGAAAATTATCGCCATTGGCACCATCATCACCATCATTGCCACTTTCATTTTCTTCTACCTCGGAGTGTTCGACGGCAATATCGCACAAGCACTCGTTGGAATCCTCCTCGTAGCCATCATCGCTTTCCTTTTCACCACCGTGGCAGCCAATGCCATCGCTATCGTGGGTTCTAACCCTGTGTCGGGCATGACGCTGATGACTTTAATTCTCGCCAGTGTCGTGATGGTGGCTGTAGGTCTGAAAGGACCAAGTGGAATGGTAGCAGCACTCATCATGGGTGGTGTGGTTTGTACGGCACTCTCCATGGCAGGCAGTTTCATCACCGACCTCAAGATAGGTTACTGGCTCGGCACCACTCCTGCCAAACAGGAAACATGGAAGTTCCTCGGCACACTCGTATCGGCTGCAACAGTAGGCGGCGTGATGATTATCCTCAACAAGACTTACGGCTTCACCAGCGGACAGCTCGCTGCTCCTCAGGCAAATGCAATGGCTGCCGTGATTGAACCGCTCATGAATGGTGTGGGTGCTCCTTGGATTCTCTATGGCATTGGTGCAGCCCTCGCCATCATCCTCACCCTTTGCGGTGTTCCTGCCCTCGCGTTCGCCCTTGGTATGTTCATTCCAATGGAACTGAACATCCCGCTCGTAGTGGGTGGAGCCATCAACTGGTACATCACCTCTCGCACAAAGGATGAGAAAATCAATAAGGAACGCGAAGAAAAGGGAACGCTCATTGCCTCGGGCTTCATCGCTGGTGGCGCATTGATGGGAGTGGTCAGTGCTCTGATGCGCTTCGGTGGCATTTACCTCGTCAACGACGAATGGCTCAACAATAGCCTCTCCGAAGTTCTGAGCCTCGTTGCCTACATCCTCCTGATTATTTATTTTGTGAAAGCAACGAAAGTAAAGAAGTAATAGAAAAAGCTTCTTCCCCCCTTTTTTCCTCTTTACAAAAAGAAAGAAGAATGAAAATTACCCTCCTGGAGTAAAATCATTCTTCTTTCTTCGTTTTCTCAGTAAGCTTCGGCTCTGTCGAAGCCCTTTTCTCAGCAAGCCTTGCTTCCGCCGAAGCCTTTTTGTTTGTTTCTCCGTAAGCTTCGGCTCTGCCGAAGCCCCTCTTCGTTTATCTAACCCAGCTTTCAGGATTCAGCCTCTGTGAATTCTGGCGGAGTTGGAAGTGCAGAACATAATTCCCATCCTCGTTCGTGCCCACGTTGCCAAGAGTTTGCCGAGTAGAAACCCTCGCACCCTTGCTGACAGCCACTGACGAAAGACCCGAATACACAGAGATGTACGAGCCATGACGGAGCATCACGATATATTGCCCACCATACATGAACACCTGAGAAACTGTTCCATCGAACACGGCACGTGCCTGTGCACCAGCCTGTCCACGGATGTCTATACCCTTGTTGTCAAGTTGCACATTCCTCAATCCAGCCACGTTGTAAGTGCCGTAATGACCTACCACACTATATGAGCCTGTTATTGGCATTGGCAAACGTCCCTTGTTGGAAGCGAAGTTCGACGACAACTTGCGGTCGGCATTCTCCTCTGCTATCCACGCTGCATTGTCCTCGGCAGTCTTCTTCTCATACTCCTTGGCAGCAGCCTTTTCTTCCTTCGTTGCCGCCTTCAAGGTCGATTCCGTTCGCTTCACCTCAGCCTTGGCAGCCTTCTTTTCTTCGGCAGTCTTTGCCAATCGAGCACGTTCTTCAGCGGCCTTGCGTTCAGCTTCGGCACGCTCACGAGCCGCCTTCGCCTCAGCCAATCGTTTTGCTTCGGCAGCCGCTTTCTTTCTTGCTGCTTCCTCTCGGCGCTTACGCTCTGCTTCTGCCCTACGCCTTGCCTCGGCTATCTCTGCCTGAATGATACGTTCGATTTGCGCATTCAGTTCCGTTTCCCTGCGCTGATATTCCTTGATTTGCTGCTGCACGGTGGCAAGGTTCTGGTTCAAGAACTGCACCTGTTTCTGGCAACTGCCCTTCACCACCTCCAACTGTTTGCGTTTCTCTTCCATTGCCACGCGGTGGGTTTCGAGCTTGGTCTTAGCCTCCAATAATTCATTTTGCTTTCTACGCACCTCTGCCTGTTTCTCCTTGATAATCTGTCCTTGGGCACGCTGGAAAGCTGAATATTCCCTCACGTAGCGCATACGGCGAATCATCTGTTCCAAGTTCTTGGCAGAGAAAATGAACATCAGTTTTTCCTGAACCGTTTTATGCTTCTGCATATACACCATCGCCTTAGCATACTTGCTCTTCTTGTCTGCCAGTTCCTTCTGCAACTGCACCAACTCGTCTTCCAGCACACTGATTTTCTGCTTGAGGTCCTGAATGTCCGTACTCAAAGAGTCGATAGACTTCTGCTGCCTACCAATCTGATTGTCAAGTATCATCACAGAATCCAAACTGGTCTTGATGGACTTGTTCAGACGAACTGCCTGAGCCTGCTTCTCCTTCTTCTGACGAGTAGCCTCCTGCATTTCCTTCTGCAACTGCGCCTTCGACTTCTGAGGTGCTACCGCTTTCTTCTGCGTCGCATTTTGAGTCGCCGTAGTTGTCTTTTTATTCGTCGTTGCCTTCTGAGTCGTTGTAGTTTTCTTAGCAGTAGTCTGCCTTCTCGTCGTAGGTTTCTGAGCAGAGACTTCCACCACCATGAGAATCGACAACAATATGATGAGATAGCGTTTCATTTGATATCATTCTTCATTTAATAAGTGATTTCAGTACCTTTTCGGCATCTGCCTTGGTGTATTTGGAAGGGGCAGTGGTACGGGTTTTCCACTTCGAATCGTTATCTACCGAACTAAGTGAGAATGAAAGACTTGCATTCTTATTGCCCATCACAAACGACATCACCATCTCGCTTGGGAAGTTAGTCTTCTCAAACTTCTCAAACTTGCCATAGTCGAAGGAGAACTGAGCCGATTGGTCTTCATTGCTCGAAATCACCGTCTTTTCGAGTTGTCCCAAAGGTTGTTCCGTCTCGAAACGATAGTTCAGCATCTTGTCCTTGTAACCGATATTCACCTTGTCCACGTTGTTCACTGGTTCACTGCCATCAGGTTTCGTGAAAGTGAAAGCCTCAGCGTTTGGCTCGGTCGTTCCAGGTTGGAAAATCTCGTTCCAAAAGAGGGATTCGAGCGTGTTGAAATCCACATTGGCTCTCTTTAGGAACGACACCTCTTCGTAAGGCACATCGAAATACTGCTTGTTGAAACGGTCAATCACCAACACGCGGTCCTTCGTGAATTCCATCCTGCCCACTTCGGCAATTCCAACAATAGGGTCCACCATCGAAATCTGAATCACGTCGTTCTTCTTCATCTTCAGACTTCCACTCGTACTTAGCGACTTCCCATTCATCGCAATCGTCACTTTCAGTCTGGCTGTCAAATTCTTCTCTTTCGATTGGTTATTCTGCACCAACTGGAAATACTCAGTCGAAGAGAAGGTTTTCGTCGTGCCCGATGTGTTTGTTATCGTTGATAGGTTTGTGTTGACGTCACCACCTTTCTGTGCCGATTTGGTAGAACGGCACGAGGAAAGGATGAATGTCATCATCAAAGTCAATCCCAATAACCCTGCAATCTTTTTCATCTATTTATTTAGTGTTTAGTGTTTTATTTAATTCTAGTGTTTAGTGCCAAAGCCAATGCCTATGCTAATAATCAATATACTTCTTCTTTCGTATTTTATCATCAATCGTGGCGGAATCTGTTCCGAGTTGTTTGGCTTGGTTCCATAGTTCCAGTGCCCGTTCCTTTAGTCCACATTTCATATAGATGTCGCCAGCATGCTCCACTAGATTAGCATCCGCAGCCGAAACGGAATCACCCAAAAGCACAAGCACGGAGTCAATCGTCACACGCGCCTCTTCGTAACGCTTCTGCTGGAAAAGAATCCAAGCGTAAGTGTCGAGATAAGTAGGATTGTTGGCTTCCTTCTCCAACGAGCGCTTCGACATCTCCTCTGCCCTTGCCAAGTCCTTCTTCTGTTCGGAAAGATAATAGGCATAGTTATTCAGTACCAACGCATCGTCTGGTCGATAAAGCAGACAGGAGTCATAGCATTCGAACGCTTTCTTGTCGTTGCCCAACTGATGATAGAGGTCGCCACTCACGGCATACATATTCGTAATCAAAGAAAGATTGCTCTTGTCGGTCACCTTTCCCAATCCCTTCTGAAGGGCATCCACAGCATCCTTGTTTTTCTTCAACT
>JAEEGL014890334.1_pt1 | contig 16948 bp, 11 predicted proteins | sample 9134231 | NCBI WGS metagenome assembly JAEEGL01 (sample SAMN16246548, study PRJNA631951) | gut metagenome | biome: gut microbiome; feature: rumen; material: fiber-attached | host: Bos | place: Iran: Karaj | collected 2018-10
CGACAGGCAATCAAGACAGCATGTATGCTTGCACAGCCGGGTGATGTCATCCTTATCGCAGGAAAGGGTCATGAGGATTATCAGATAATAAAAGGTGTAAAGCATCACTTCGACGATAAGGAAGAAGTGAGAGCATGCTTCTAAACAGCCCCCTAACCCCCGAAGGGGGCAGCCATTCGGGTCTTCTTCCACAATGAGACAATACTTATTGTATAAAGACTCGGTTGTGTTTTGCTAATCGGGGTTAACATGATTAAGCCATCTCCCCCCAAACCAGATGGCCACCGAAAGAGTTGTGAATTATGAGTTATGAGTTTTGAGTTAGTGTTTTATCAAACTTAACTTTTTAACTTATACTTTTTAACTTTTAACTCCGAAGGTCGGGGGGCAATATGTTATATCATCTAAGTCAATATCTTAAGGAACTTGATGTTCCAGGAATGGGAATGCTCGGGTATGTGTCTTTCCGTTCACTTATGACACTTATCCTTTCGCTTGTCATCTCAATGGTGGCAGGTGAGTATTTTATCAAGTATATGCGTCGTCGCAAGCATATAGAGGAAGCACGTGATGCATCCATCGACCCATACGGAGTGCAGAAGAAAGGTGTGCCTTCAATGGGTGGTGTCGTCATCCTTGGAGCAGTACTCATTCCAGTTCTCCTCTTCGGAAAACTTACGAACGTGTACACCAACCTATTACTTATCACCATCATCTGGTTCGGTCTTCTCGGATTCTTAGATGACAAGATTAAGCTTGGCGGTAACAAGGACGGTCTCTCTCCACGTTACAAGATGCTCGGACAGCTTGTGCTCGGAACAATCGTAGGTATTACCCTGTGGATGAGTCCACAGGCAGTTGTACGTGAGAACGTAACTCGAGAGATTGGTCATTCTGAGGTTGTATATCATAAGAGTGAGGCTCGTAAGTCAACGGTTACTACCGTGCCTTTCATCAAGAACAACAACCTTGACTACAACGCTCCTTTCAGCTGGATAAAGAATGGAACGACAAGACGTGCATGTGGATGGATTCTCTTCATCCTTGTCACTACGTTTGTCATCACAGCCGTGTCAAATGGTGCAAACCTTAACGACGGTATGGACGGAATGTGTGCAGGCAACTCAGCCATCATAGGCGTTGCCCTTGGAATACTTGCATACGTGTCAGGTCATATCCAGTTTGCAAGTTACCTCAACGTGATGTACATTCCTGGTACGGAAGAGGTAGTGGTGTTCCTGTGTGCCTTTGTGGGTGCACTCATCGGATTCCTTTGGTACAACGCCTATCCAGCCAAGGTGTTTATGGGTGATACGGGTAGCCTTGCCATTGGTGGAGTCATAGCCGTTACAGCTGTCATCATCCACAAGGAGCTCTTGATTCCTATCCTTTGTGGCATCTTCTTGATGGAGAGTGTCAGCGTCATCCTTCAAGTATATTATGCCAAGAAGGGTAACAAGCTCGGCAAGAAGTGGAGAGTGTTCAAGCGCGCTCCATTCCACGACCACTATCGTCACAAGATGGAGCCAGGAGTGAAGTATCTCATCAAGAAGCCAGACGGCCTTCTCTTTGAGTCTATGATTACCACTCGTTTCTGGATTGTCACAATCATTCTTGCTGCAATCACAATCTTGACACTCAAGATTAGGTAATAGAAGAGTTTAAACTTAAAAACTTAAGAACTCAAAAACTCACGAACTTAAGAACTTAAAAACTCAAAAACTTAAGAACTTAAAAACTCAACAACTCACGAACTTAAGAACTCAACAACTCACGAACTTAAGAACTCAAAATAAAATGAAACGAATCGTAATTCTTGGTGCTGCAGAGAGTGGCGCCGGAGCAGCAGTACTTGCTAAGGTAAAAGGATTTGACGTGTTCGTAAGCGACATGTCAAAGATAAAGGACAATTACAAGGCTCTTCTTGACAGCCATAACATCGTGTGGGAAGAGGGTAAGCATACAGAGGAACTTATTCTCAATGCTGATGAGGTAATCAAGAGTCCTGGTATTCCTGAGAATGCTCCTATGATTCTCAAGATAAAGGAGAAGAATATTCCTATAATAAGCGAGATAGAGTTTGCTGGTCGTTACACTAATGCAAAGATGATTTGTATCACAGGTAGTAATGGTAAGACAACTACTACTTCGCTCATCTATCATATTCTCAAGCAGGCAGGCTACAACGTAGGACTTGCTGGTAATATTGGTCGTAGCCTCGCACTTCAAGTAGCCGAGGAGAACTTTGACTATTATGTCATCGAACTTAGCAGTTTCCAGCTTGACAATATGTATGACTTCAAGGCTGACATTGCCGTACTTATGAACATAACTCCTGACCACCTTGATCGTTACGACTTCAAGATGCAGAATTATGTTGACAGCAAGATGCGTATCATCCGTAACCAGACAGAACAGGATGCTTTCGTGTTCTGGAATGATGACCCAATAGTAACAGAGGAACTCAAGAAGTACGACATCAAAGCTCGTCTCTGTCCGTTCTCTGAGTTCAAGGAAAAAGGTGCCATCGGTTATGTGAGTGACAAGGTGTTTACTGTCGAAAGTCCTACTCCATTCAATATGGAGCAGGAAGAACTTGCACTTCGTGGTAAGCATAATCTCTACAACTCCCTTGCTGCAGGTATCACAGCAGACCTCGCTGGCGTAAGCAAAGAGCAGATTCGTAAAGGACTCAGCGACTTTGCTGGTGTGGAACATCGTCTTGAGAAGGCAGGTCGTGTACGTGGAGTTGACTTCGTAAACGACTCAAAGGCAACAAACGTTAATGCTTGCTGGTACGCCCTTGAAAGTATGACACAACCAACAGTCCTCATTCTTGGTGGAAAAGACAAGGGTAACGACTACTCTGAGATTTTCGACCTTGTAAAGGAAAAGTGTATCGGTCTTGTGTTCCTTGGAGTTGATAACTCAAAACTTCATGCAGCATTCGACAACTTCGGTATTCCTATTGCTGATGTCAAGAGCATGAAGGACTGTGTGGAAGAGTGCTACAAAATGGCTAAGCCTGGCAGTTGTGTACTTCTCAGCCCTTGTTGTGCAAGCTTCGACCTCTTCAAGAACATGGAGGATCGTGGCGAGCAGTTCAAGGAGTGTGTGAAGAACTTGTAAGGGCACCATCCCTACCCTCCCCAAGGAGAGGGGGCAAGAAGATAATAAAATTGAGAATTGAGAATTAGCTTTTGAGAAACAATTCCACATTCCTAATTCCACATTCCTAATTGTTTAAGATATATACGAGAATAAATGTCATTATCAAACATTCATTTTGGTAAGATGCTGAAGGGTGACAGGGCAGTATGGATGATATTCTTCTTCCTTTGCTGCGTGTCAATCATCGAAGTGTATAGTGCCTCAAGCCGTATGACGTTTGTGAGTGGCAACCACTGGGGACCATTGGTCAATCAGGTTGTATTCCTCACAGGTGCCTTCTTCATCGTGCTTGTGCTTCACTATGTACCTTGCAGCAAGTTGAACTGGATAGCTCCGTTCTTCCTGCCGTTGAGCATGATTCTCCTTCTTTTTACCACGTTCGGTTCGAGTGGCTCGTTGAACGGAACACACCGTTGGACACAGATACTTGGTGTGAGTCTTCAGCCTTCAGAACTTGTTAAGGGCGGTATGGTTTTCTGGACAGCACTTATACTTGCACGTACACAGATGGTGCGAAGACTTGATAATGGCAAGATTATCTCTGGAGCTGTCAAGGGGCCTACTCCTGCACGTCCATTTTGGTATATAGTCATTCCACTCACCTTGTGCTGTCTGATTATCTTCAAGGATAATGTATCTACGGCGGTAATGCTCTTTACAGTTATCTTCATCATGATGGTTATCGGTAAAATATACTGGGTTTATCTATTGAAACTCGTAGGTTTACTTGCCGTCGTGGGAGGAATATGTCTCTTTGCCGTAATGTCCCTTCCTGATGATGTTATAAGCAAGGTTCCGCTCCTTGATCGTACGCTTACCGTGAAGCATCGTATTGAACGATTTGGAGAAGAAAAAGCTGCTTTCGGCTCAGAGGAATGGAAGAGACAACAGCTTGACGACAAGAACTCACAGAGCACCTACGCCAAGGTTGCCATTGCCAACTCCAACGGTATAGGATTGTGGTTCGGTAACTCTGTACAACGAGACTTCCTTCAGCATGCAGAGTCAGACTTCATCTATGCAATCATAATTGAGGAGTCTGGAGTCATCGGAGCATTTATCGTGATGGTACTCTATCTGTTCCTCTTCATGCGAACAGGAAAGATTGCGCAGAAATGCCGTAAGTTCTTCCCTGCCTATTTAGTGATAGGATTGGGATTGATGATGACTTTACAGGCTCTTGTCAATATGGCTGTGGCTGTAGGTGCAATACCAGTCACAGGACAGACGCTTCCGTTCATAAGCCGTGGTGGTACATCCATCATCGTGACAAGTTTTTATTTTGCTGTTATCTTGAGTGTAAGCAGATATGCTGATGCTGCCCAACTTGCAGATAAGCCTGTCGAAACGTCAGAAGAAGGTGAAACAATGGAGTATGCTTCTGAGGGAAATATGTCTTAAATTGAGTAATATTTGAAGAAAAAATATATTTTATTGCAAATAGTGGGGCAAAAGCGATATTGTCCCACTATTTTTTTGTAAATTTGTGACGTAAAATACACAAAAAGTAAAGAAATTGACGCGTATGGAAAATAAAGAACCGTTAAGGGTTATAGTCAGCGGTGGAGGAACTGGTGGACACATCTTCCCTGCTGTTTCTATCGCAAACGCAATAAAGAACATCGACCCAAGTGCTCAGATTCTCTTTGTGGGAGCACAAGGCAGAATGGAGATGCAGCGTGTTCCAGCTGCAGGGTATGAAATAAAGGGACTTCCAGTACGAGGACTTATCCGTCCACTTTGGAGCCCTAAGAACATAGGAGTCATGATGGACTTCTTCAAGAGCAAGAACATGGTCAAGCAGATTATCCGTGATTTCAAGCCACAAGTTGCTGTGGGTGTAGGCGGATATGCTTCAGCTCCTACTCTCAATGCTGCTCATGCACTCGGCATTCCTTGCCTCATTCAGGAACAGAACAGCTATGCAGGTGTGACAAACAAGTCGCTTGCAAAGAAGGCAGAAAAGGTGTGTGTGGCATACAGCGGAATGGAGCGATTCTTCCCTGCTGACAAGATTATCATGACAGGCAATCCTGTACGTCAGAATCTTCTAAATGCCAACATCAGCAAAGAGGATGCAATCAAGAGCTTCGGCCTTGACCCAGCAAAGCGTACCGTTCTCATCATTGGCGGTAGCCTTGGTGCACGTACAGTAAACGAGAGCGTACTCAGCCATCTTGATAGCATACGTAACAGCGCTGTTCAGTTCATCTGGCAGACGGGTAAGTATTATAGCGAAAGCATACACCAGTCACTTTCAAAGGCCGATGCCGTTCCAAATCTCTACGTTACGGACTTCATTTCAAGTATGGACAACGCATACGCTGCAGCAGACCTCGTAATTTCTCGTGCAGGTGCAAGCTCTATTTCTGAGCTTTGTCTTCTTGAGAAGCCTTCTATCCTTGTTCCTTCGCCTAATGTGGCTGAAGACCATCAGACAAAGAACGCTCTTGCACTTTCAACAAAGGATGCTGCACTCTTCGTTAAGGATTCGGAAGCTGTCAATAATCTGATTCCATTGGCTCTCAAAACAGTCGTGGATGATGCGAAACTGAAGTCACTCGGTGAAAACGCAGGTAAGCTTGCCTTCAAGGATTCTGCCGACGTGATTGCAAGAGAGGTAATAAAGTTAGCAAGAAAATAAAGAGTATAAAAAGACGGACTCTATCCCCACTCTCCCCCACTCTATGGGCAGGACAATAGTTGGAACGTTCGCCATTTTTGAGTTATATAATTATAATTCTATTCACACAGTGGTTAAGTCAGTATATTTTGTAGGCGCAGGTGGTATAGGAATGAGTGCACTCGTACGTTATTTTCTCAGTTCAGGATATAATGTAGGAGGCTACGACAAGACACCAAGCGACCTTACGGAAAAACTTATAGAAGAGGGTGCACAGATTCATTACGTTGAAGACGTTGACAGTATTGCACCCTGTTTCAAGGATAAGGAGACAACTCTCGTAGTTTACACTCCTGCCATCCCAGCAGAACACAAGGAACTTGTATATTTCCGCGAGAACGGCTTCGACGTACAGAAGCGTGCTCAGGTTCTCGGTTTCCTCACTCAGGAGCATAAGGGACTATGCGTGGCTGGTACTCATGGAAAGACTACTACATCTTCCATGGCTGCCCACATACTCCACCAGAGTCATGTTGACTGCAACGCCTTCCTTGGTGGCATCACTAAGAACTACGGAACAAATTACATCCTTTCAAAGGACAGCGACTATGTAGTCATTGAGGCAGACGAGTTTGACCGTTCATTCCATTGGCTTCGTCCATTCGCAACAGTCATTACGGCTACTGATGCTGACCATCTTGATATCTACGGAACAAAAGAGGCTTACCTCGAAAGTTTCCGTCACTATACAACACTCATTCAGCCAGGAGGCGCACTCATCATCCACAAGGGACTTGAGATGAAGGCTGACCCACAGGCTGGCGTTAAGGTTTATGAGTATTCACGTACTGAAGGTGACTTCCATGCTGAGAACATACGTATCGGCGGAGGAGAGATATTCTTCGACTTCGTAACTCCAAAGGGAACAATCAAGGACATTCAGCTTGGAGTACCAGTAAGCATCAACATCGAGAACGGTATTGCAGCTATGGCTCTTGCTCAGCTTGCTGGTGCTACTGACGAAGAGATACGTGAGGGTATGCGTACATTTGCTGGTGTTGATCGTCGTTTTGACTTCAAGGTCAAAAATGACAAGATTGTTTTCCTCAGCGACTATGCTCACCATCCTAATGAAATTGACCAGAGCATCCGTTCTATCCGTGAACTTTATCAGGACAAGAAGATTGCTGCCATTTTCCAGCCACATCTCTACACTCGTACACGTGACTTCTACAAGGAATTTGCTGCAGCCCTCTCACTTCTCGACGTAGTATATCTCTGCGACATTTATCCTGCACGTGAGCTTCCTATCCCAGGAATCACATCAAAGATTATCTACGACAACCTAAGTGCAGGATGCGAGGGTCATCTTATCCACAAGGAGGACATCCTCAATATTGCAGAGACAGGTGACTTCGACGTACTCATCTCTCTCGGTGCAGGAGATATCGAGAACTATGTTCCTCAGATTGCAGAGATACTTAAAAGGAAGTAAACAAACAACCACCTCCAAACCTCCCACAAAGGGGAGGATAATAAGTTTCCAAAGGAGTGAGGTTATCGTCAACTGACAATTGACAATTGAGAATTGACATTGAGAATCGGTTTTGAGAACATACATATCATCTGTCACTTGTTATTTCTCATTACTAATTCCTAATTACTCATTAACAATAATGTCTAAAGCTAAAAGGATTGCCAAGATTGCAGTGTTAGCTGTTCTCCTCATTGGAGTGGTAGGCTATCTGTCTTTCTATATATTTCATGAGTCAAAAGCCAATCCCGACATGAGGTGCATAGGCGTTGAACTCGTGATGGACGGTGAGGAGTCTTCTCCCTTTGTCAACAGAAAGGATATAGACGACATCCTCAGCAAGAATCATCTTACTCCCAACGGAAGTATGATGAGGGAGATTGACACCAAGGCTATTGAAACGTTCGTGGCTAAGAACCCTTTCGTCAAGGAGGTCAACTGTTTCAAGTCGTCCACAGGAAAGGTAGTCATCAAGGTCATTCAGCGCACACCTGTCATCTATGTGCTTCCAGAGGATAAGGACGGATATTTCCTCGACGAGTCGGGAGTGGTTATTCCCAACAGCCGATATGTCAGCAACATCGTGGTAGCCACAGGAGTCATTAACGAGAAATATGCAAAGAATGAGTTACTTCCATTTGCTATCTTCATTAAAGGAAATGACTTCTGGAACAATCAGATAGAACAGGTGAATGTTATCCTCGACAAGAGACATCACCGTGTGGTGGAACTCGTCCCACGAGTAGGTGACCAGATTATCTATCTCGGAAAGATGAAGAATTTTGAGGAAAAGCTCCACCGCATGAAGGTCTTCTATGACAAGGCAGCAGGCGTTGTCGGCTGGGGAAAATATTCCAAATTTAATCTTGAATACGATAATCAATTAATCTGTACAAAAAATAAGCAGTAATACTTAATTATGGCGGATAAAGACTTTATAGTTGCAATAGAACTGGGTTCATCACGAATCTCAGGTATTGCAGGAAAAAAGAAAGATGGTGTCATGCAGGTTGTGGCATACGCAGAGGAGAACCCTGTGCAGTGTGTCCAGCGTGGTGTTGTCTTGAACATCGAAAAGACGTACCAGAGCATCAACTCTATAATAAATAAGCTTGAAGCTACAACCAAGAGTACCATTACTCGTGTATATGTAGGTGTGGCTGGCCAGTCAGTACGTTCTTACAGAAGTACTATCAAGCGTAATATGGTAACTCACAGTTACATTACTGCTGAGTGTGTTGAGGATATTCGTAAGGAAAGCTACAATATCCCGTACGGAGACTGCCAGGTACTTCAGAACTTCCCACAGGATTTCATCGTTGATTCCACTCTTGTTCCTGAGCCTGTAGGCATCATGGGAACAAACATTGAGGGAGACTTCATCAATATCATTGCAAACAAGAAGCTTCTCAGCAACATCACTACCACATTCGATGCATCTAAAGTCAAGATTTGTGACGTGCTTCTTGCCCCATACGAGATGTGTGAGCAGGTACTTACCGACATCGAGAAGCGCAGCGGATGTGCCGTTGTTGACCTCGGTGCAGAAACCACTACCGTCATCGTATATAAGAATAAGGTGATACGATTCCTTGTTACTCTTCCTATCGGTATGAACAGCATCAACAAGGACCTCTCTGCCATCTCACTCTTTGACGATGAGGCAGAAGAAGCTAAACTTATGTATGCTGATGCATTCCCATCATCTTCTGATACAGAGAAGGAACCAGGAGTGTTTGTGACCAACGTAGGTACCCAGGTGAGTGTGGACGTTATCCGTAACGTGATAGATGCACGTCTTACAGAGATTATTGCCAACGTCAATAACCAGCTTGAGTGTTCTGGCTATGCTGACAAACTCCTTGCGGGACTTGTACTCGTGGGAGGTGGAAGCCAGATAAAGAATATAGAACTTGCATTCCAGAATGCCACTAAGGTAGAGAAGGTACGTATTGCCAACTCAGTTGACGTGCTTATACAAAAGGCTTCAGGCATGGGCAACGTTGCACCATTTGAGACACCAGTAGGTCTTTCAGTTCTCTCCCTTCTCCTCGCAGGTAAGGAAGTGTGTACTACAGATGCACCAGCAGTTGAACCTCAACCAAACTTCATCGAGCAGATGGATCAAGAATCAGAACGTGAGCGTATCCGTAAAGAACAGGAAGAACGCGACAGGGCAGATATGCAATGTGCCATCGAGTTTGACGGTATGAAGAACAAGATACGTGCACAGTACGAGGCTGTAACAAAGGCACTTGAGGAAGTACACAGTCATGGTGGCGACAAGAAGGTGCGTGAGGCAGCCGAGAAGATATGCAACAATGCTCTCAGCGTGCTTACAGAGGACTTCCAGCAGCATGTCGATACACTCTCTGCCAAAGACAAGTTCAAGCAGTCAGCTGCTGAGGGAACACAGCTTGCACAGAAGCTCCGTGACGTGACTGCCCAGCTTCGTGATGCCATTGCCAAGGCAAAGGAGGACAACAAGTTCTTTGCCCGTATCGGCAGATTCATCACAGATATGGTTTCTGAATAATAATTCTTTCCAAATATTATATAATAATGGACGAACAGAATAATGGAGTAGCAGAGTTTACATTTCCTGCGAACGTTCCAAACAACTCATCGCCAAACATCATCAAGGTCATAGGCGTTGGTGGTGGCGGTGGCAATGCCGTAAATCACATGTACAATGAAGGTATCCATGACGTTACCTTCGTTGTCTGCAACACAGATAACAAGGCACTACAGGATTCACCTGTGCCACACAAGATACAGCTCGGCTCGGAGGGTCTCGGTGCAGGTAACCGTCCTGAGCGTGCCCGCAAAGCTACGGAAGAGTCTATTGAAGCAGTCAAGAATATGCTGAGCGATGGCACCAAGATGGTGTTCATCACAGCAGGTATGGGTGGAGGTACTGGTACAGGTGCCGCTCCGCTCATTGCAAAGACTGCTAAAGACATGGGTATCCTCACCGTAGGTATTGTTACCATACCATTCAAGTGGGAGGGTGTAAAGAAAATAGATCAGGCACTCGACGGTGTTCAGGAGATAAGCAAGAACGTGGATGCACTTCTTGTCATCAACAACGAGCGTCTCCGTGAAATATATCAGGACTTTACCGTGGTCAAGGCATTTGCAAAGGCAGATGACACACTCTGCAATGCTGCCCGTTCAATAGCCGAAATCATCACGATGCACGGTATCATCAACCTCGACTTCAACGATGTCAGCACAGTCCTCAAGGACGGTGGCGTGGCTATCATGAGTTCAGGTTACGGTGAAGGCGAAGGACGTGTGACTAAGGCAATTCAGGATGCTCTCAATTCACCACTCCTCAACAACAGCGACATCTACAACTCCAAGAAGATACTTATCCGCATCTCATTCCCAAGCGAAGACAACGAAGGAGGCGAAGGCGGAGCACTCATGATGGAAGAGATGAATGAGGTACACGAGTTCTTCGACAAGATACGTGACGACGTAGAGACCAAGTGGGGACTCTCCGTTGACCAGTCACTCAAGGACAAGGTTAAGGTAACAATCCTTGCTACTGGATTCGGTATTGAGAACATCGACTCTGAGGAACTCGGACAGCGATTCAAGGCAAAGGAAGAGAAGGCACTCACTCCTGAGGAAGTAGAGGCTCGTGCCGAAAAGGCTGCTCTCCGTGGGCAGTACTACGGTGAAGACAAGAAGGGTGGTTCAATCCGTCGTCCTATCTACTCATACCTTTTCAAGGACGAGGATCTCGACAATGACGACATCATCAGCATGGTTCAGTCATCACCTACATACAAGAGGACAAAGGAAACACTCAAACAGTTCAACGACCGACCTGGTGTTGAGAGCTAAAAGAACAATAGATCAAGCCCCACCATACCTCTCCATACTGGGAGATAACTTGATTACACAGTTCGTGGCATTTACGTTCGACGTAACTCTATCCTATTAGGATGAAGCCATGAAGAGTAATTGGGGATGGTCACAGACATATACATAACCAAATACTATTATTTAACCATTTTGTAAGGGACGGACAGCGATGTTCGTCCTTTATGCATTTCAATAGCTCTATACAGATTTTATCACTTTACCAGAAGCCCTTTTCTATCGCACCACAATTGAAAGAAATCACATTGTATAACAAACAGTTGTCCATAATACAATATCCGAATCATTTAATCTGTATATCATCATAAAATATTTATAGGCTGTGGTAAAAGGTTTTACCACAGCCATCCTGTTCTTAGATAACAGCTACAAAAAATCCACAAAAAACTTAACTATCTATACAGTTATGCAAATTATAGTCAAATAATACTACAAACGTTTGAGTTCTCTATCAACTTCACTCTGACTCTTATACTTCGATTTTGATGGATTGAACTTATATCTCACAGTTACTCCCGCATATCGGCTATCATAACTGTTGGAATTGTCAAGTGTCATGTTCGGGAAATAAAGGAGACTTCCGTCACGACGGCTCTTAAACAGGTCATTACCCTCAATCTTGACACTTAGTTTATCATTCATGAAAGTCTTTGTTAACGAGACATTAAGCACAGTCATATCCTTGTTCATATATATATTCTGATAATCACCCTTTCCTTGATATACGAAAGACAGATAACCAATCATGCTCTTGCTGAAAGATATATTGTTGCTGAACTGAAGATAAGGAATAGGTTTATTCAACTTACGACTTTTCACACCATCATAATGAGTGTAAAACTGTTTCTGCAAAGAAAGAGTAAGACTTGGTCTCCATATTCCGAACTTAGGATTTACTGATAGGGCAGCAGTCATAAGTTTCCAATGATCAACATTCTCAAAAGCAATCTTTGTCACAGGAACGCCCTGATATGTAAGACGATCAGCAGAATAGAATATTGCATCATTTATATCATTATAACTGACATTCACCATCAATACCTTCCAAATAGCAGTAAAAGAAGCATCATAGATATACTCTGGTTTCAGGAAAGGATTACCTGACTGCCATGTGAAACGGTTGCCATAAATCATGTCATTACTCAACTGTCGGTATGAAGGGCGGTGTGTCTTTCCTGAGAATGACAGCTGAGCTTTCACTTTACCAAGTTGTGTGCCATATACGAAACATGGAAACCACTGACTATACGAACGACTCTTGTCCTCCGCCTTAACTCCATTATCAAAGTATTCAAATGAAGCGTTCTCGTTTCTCACACCAAATGTAATCTGGCCAATAGGAGTAAGCTTAGAGTACTCAACGAATGGCATTACATTTGCCTCCTTTAGAGTACTGTAAGTAGTTGGGACACAACCTGTCTGATCAATATAATCATCATTACGGGATACATAAGTATATTCTGCTCCATAAGTTAATGTACCTCTCCATAGTGGTGCCTCAAAGACCAAGCGAGAAGCAAAGAGGGAGTTGCTGATATTATTGTTAGGGGTTACCGTTCGGTTTACACCCTTGTTGCTCTTTTCCACATATTCATTTTCCATCCTGCTTTTACTATTAACATAGTCAATATCAAGGTTGATGTCCCAGTCGTTTATCTTTCCTGCATAGTACACATTTAGTTGATGTCCCACAGGGCTCTTGTCCTTTGACGCATTAGTTGTATTGAAATCTTCGTTTGCCCCGTTTTCTACTACGGTACTTCTGATATCAGCCGACAAGCTATAGTCAAGGAGGAAGTCAGTACGGTACTTTGCACCCACAAAATTGTCCTTTGCAAGTTCTATGTTGATACCAAAGATATTCCTCAATTTGTCTGACATTTCGGATGAAGTAGTGCTAAGATGCTGTGACCAATCTTCATTACCAAAAACCGTCTGCTGGTTTTCGGAATATGACTTAAACTCACCACCTGTATATGACACTTCATCAAACACTTCAAAAGCACCCTTTCGATATTTGAAGTTTGCCATCTGCTTCGTTCTCCATGTTTCTGACTGACGATAGTACGAAGTGACGTCAACGCCAAAGCCCTCACCGACAGGTAACTTAGTATATATCTTAATGACTGATTGAACTGTGGCATCATACTTAGCACCTGGATTTGTGATGACTTCCACACTTTTAACATCCTGCGACTTTATGCCATCAAGTTCGGAGATATCTCTCAATCGTCTGCCATTAACATAGATGATAGGATTACCCTTACCGAAAACCTTTACCTCATCGCCATTCTTCTGAACCATAGGAATCTGTTCCAGAACATCAGAAGCAGAACCAGCATAGGCAATAGGTGTATTCTCCACTCCTGTTGAGAATCCTTCCTTAGTTAACTTGACAGCTGGACGGAATCCCTTTACGGTAACGCCACCAAGCATCAAATCATTCTCTTTGAGTACAATCCTGATAGGTGACTTAGAGAAATCATTTATAAATGTCGTACCGTATCCGACCGATGACACCTTGAGATAGTCGCCCCTTTCATCTTTCGGTATCGCGAAATAACCTTTTTCATTAGTCACCACCCACTGAACCATAGATGAGTCACTTGACTGACCAAGGAGTACATTCACATAATCCAAAGGCATTCCTTTACCATCGCTCACATATCCACGGATGGAATCTGTCTGTGCACTAATAGTTTCAAAAGAAACATTATCCATATAAAGTGTTTCTGCATTTGATGTAACAATAGGAGATAAAACTCCCATAATTATTAGTGCCATTGGCAAAAATACTCTTTTCATAAGATAAATTCGATTAAGTTTTTTCGTAATGGATTTTTTGTTGTTTTCAAATTTTCTGCTGCAAAGGTATCATGTCTGTTTTAATTGGCCATGAAAAAAATGTACCAATACGTAACCATCTTGTACCTATATGTCCCCCCCACTTGTAACCACTTTGTAACCTCTGTGTAACCAAACAGAAACCGCCATATACATCACTAAATATGAATATGTTAACAAAGACAATCTAATTACAAGCAAAAAATTAAAATACTATACATTTTTTCACAATTATATTTCTCTAAAATTCTTGTCAATTAATTATGCAACATGTTATCAAAATGATTAACTTTGCATTTAAATAATAATTTACTAACACGACAATGAACTCTAAGACAAACCTTTTTTTTGTATTTGTAATTTTTCTTTCTATTTGTTCATGCATAGAACATAAGACAGAAAAGTATGATGAAATAAACACTTTAATAGAAACTAATCCTCGAAAGGGATTGGATGAAGTTCTGTTAATGATAAAACAGAACAAGGATAATAGTCAATACACAAAGATGAAACTTGCCTTGCTGAAGTATAAGGGCGAGGACAAATGCAATACTGCATATACACCATTAGAACATACAAGCGATTCCATCATAAAACCCATTTATGATTATTTCAAGGAAAATGGTAGTAATGGCGATAAACTTGAGGTTAACTACTATATGGGCAGAACATATACGGACTTATACAATTATCCATTGGCTATTGAATACTTTAATAAGGCTATAGAAATAGGTGAAAATTATCCAATAGGAAGGACTGATTCCATGATGCTCGCAAACGCTTATTCTCAATTATCAGGAATTAGTATAACAATACGCGACAATAACTGTGTAAAACAAGCAAGCAAAGCACTTGAAATTAGAAAAAAATTGGGAATGGACGATGTCGCTTCATACGCAGACTTAGCAAACGCATACGACTTTTCAGAACAAGATGATAGTGCCAATGCTGTTTACAGACGATGTATTATGAAAATCGCATGTGAAAATTCTGTTATAGAAAATGCAAGTTATATAGAACAATGCCTAAGTTTTTTTTCGTATAATAAAGATACGAAAATGGCAGACTTCACTTTTAATCTTACAAAAGAATTAAATCCAGACACACTATCTCCATATTTCAACTTTGCAATATCTTCATATTATACGTTTATCAAGCACGATGAAGATTCAAGTCTTTACTATGCCAAGAAAGCATTTGACAAGGAAACGTATGCTAGCGTGAAATACATATATGCAGAGCGTTTATCTAAAATTTATGCTCAAAAAGGGGATTATAAAACAGCGTTTGACTATGCTCTGCAATACTATAGTATAGAAGATTCTGCAAAAAAGAAAGCAAAAATTTCGGAAACAATATCTACCCAACATTCTATTCATGCACAAATACTTGAAAGAACAAGAAACGAATTGTTGGAGGAGCAATCAAAAAAAAGAGAATATATTGCATACGGAATAACGGCACTTATGGCATTACTATCATTTTTTTTAGTAAGCTTGTACTTGCACGGAAAGAAAGAAAAGAAATATCTTGCCGACATAGAGGAACTGGAGGCTGCAAAGTCGGAGATAGAAGAAAAGCATCATAATCTCGCAGAGATAGTGGAGGCGGACAACCGACTCAGGGCTGAAAGCGCAAAGGATTTGGCATCAATAGTGACACGACTGAAGGCAATAAGCTATGACCCAAAAGAATGTTTAACAGAAGATATGTGGGAAGATGTGTTTCTTGCCGTGGATAAATTACATCCAAATCTTAGAAGCCATATTCTATCATACTACAAAGGCATAGACAACAAAGATTTAATCCTAATATATCTTACGGTACTCGGCATGAATCAGTCAGATGCTGCAAGACTATTCAAGAATGCACGATCTGTAACAAATAGAAAATTCTTACGTCTTAACACTCGATTAGGACTTCTTCTTAATGATGTCTTAAAAGAATATGAAGACAAATACGAAGAATCAATTATACATAAATCATAAAGAATATAAGATAACATTATTTCCATTCCAGTTACAATAGAGTAAAAATGGTAAAGAAGAAATAGCTGAGTACAGCATTTCAAAGATGTATAAGAAGATAAGTTCCAGCGAGTATGAACTCCAGATTCTCCTTAAAGATGAAGATGGAACTTATGTGTTCTATGCATCAGAAGATGGTAGTAAGCACAGTACGGCAGAGTTATGGTGGAATCTTATCTCTGATTAACCTTACAGGTAAAAAGGCTTGTATCAAGGAGAAGCTTTCTCGCAAGAAAGATTAATTCCATCATTTCGGTACACACTGAATTAAAAAAGCGTAATTGTTAGAAATCAATTATTGTTCCTATATTGGCATTTTTGTGCGTTTGTTCCATGTGCTTAAATCTTTGGAAAAATACGATAAGTCATGTGTGCATGAATACACACTCTATTGTCCTTTAAAAACTCGCAGAAAACGGCATTTTTTTTATACGCGTAGAAAAAATTTTTTGTACGCGTACAAAATCATTTTTCGTCGTGAAGCAAAATATTTTTTTCGAGAGAAAAATTTCATTTCCTCGTTATTCACGATTTTTCATGTCCCGAAATTTACGATAAGCCATCTCGAAAAACAAAAACGGGAACCGTACAAAAAGAACACACGTATAACTAAAATTCACAAGTAATCACAATCGACACAAGTTTGTGTCACACAAACTTGTGTCACACAAACTTGTGTCGATATAAAATAATTCGTATATTTGCAGCGGAATCAAAAAATAAGCGTATGATAAGACCATTCGTTTTTGGTGTGGCTGTTGATACGGAACATTTTATCGGACGACAGCAGGAGATAGAGAATCTATCTTCAAATCTTATACATGGTATCAATACGATACTTATTGCTCCACGAAG
>JAEEGL015690243.1_pt1 | contig 16948 bp, 16 predicted proteins | sample 9134231 | NCBI WGS metagenome assembly JAEEGL01 (sample SAMN16246548, study PRJNA631951) | gut metagenome | biome: gut microbiome; feature: rumen; material: fiber-attached | host: Bos | place: Iran: Karaj | collected 2018-10
TGACAGGGGACGGGCCTGTGTCACATTTTTTGCAAAAATGTGACACAGACCCGTCCCCTGTCACCTCAGGCCCGTCCCCTTCCACACTTGTCACACCCTGCCATATTTCTCCGAAATTGTACTTTTTCAGAACATACCCCTGCGTCAGGACTTGCTTGTGACGCTGCGTCATGAAGTATTCTAGGCCCTAAGGAGGTGAAAGACTATGTCCAAATATACGACAGGTGAGATGGCAAAGCTCTGCGGCGTGACAGTCAGAACCGTGCAGTATTACGATACCCGGGGGATCCTGGTGCCGTCGGAACTCACGGAGGGTGGAAGAAGGCTGTATTCCGAAGACGATGTAAAGCGGATGAAGATCATCTGCTTTTTAAGGGATCTTGGCCTTTCCATCGATTCGATCGGACAGTTTCTCTCGGAGAAAGATCCGGGCAGCGTGATCGCCCTCTTGCTGGAGGAGCAGGAGAAGGCGCTGAGAAAAGAGATTGGCGAGAGGGAAGAGAGACTGAAAAAAATCCTTGATCTGAAAACGGGGCTGAAGAGCATAGACAACATCTCCGTCGAATCCATCGGCGACATAGCGTACATCATGACCAACAAAATGGAACTTCAAAGGGTTCGCAGGACAATGCTGCTCACGGGAATTCCCCTTTCCGTTTTGCAGTGGTCCGCTATTGTGCTCTGGATTACAAAAGGAATCTGGTGGGTGTTTCTGGTGTGGGTGATTGTGGCGATTCCCTATGGTATCCTGGCTTCCCGCTGGTACATTCGGAAAGTCGCGTACATCTGCCCGCAGTGTCATACGGTATTTCAGCCGTCACTGAAAGAGGCGATCTTCGCGGATCATACCCCTGCCACGCGAAAACTGACCTGCCCTTCGTGCAAGCATCATGGCTTTTGCGTGGAAGTAGCGGCCAGCCCTGAGGAGACAAAGGGGGACAGCTCATCGGGCATCTTCGGCAAAGCCTCGCGTAGTCAGGAGGGGAAGGACCATGCGTAGAAACCTTGGCAAAGCCTTACGTAGTCAGGAGGGGAAGAAACATGCTTAAATCTCAGTATAAGAAAACGCAGGTGACAAAGTATCTGGGCTGGACCTTCGGCCTTGCGTATGTGATCCAGATCGGCGCGGCATATCTTTACAACAATGGGAACCGGGAAATCGCGCAGATGGTGGTGGCTGCCATGATGTTCGTCCCAGCGCTTGGCGTGCTCCTGTCCGGGGCAGGTTTGCGGGAGATAGGCTGGAAGCCGCAGATTAGAAAAAATGTCAGGAACATTCTGATCGCCTGGCTATCGCCGGCTGTTTTGACCTTCCTTGGCGCCCTCTTGTATTTTCTGATCTTCCCGGGGCATTTTGACCTGAGTGGGGATTATCTTGTGATAAGCGGAGGACCAGAATTGCTTGAGCAGCTGGAGGCGCAGGGAATTTCGTATCCTACGTATGTACTGGTCACGGCTGTTGCCTGCATCACGTACGCCCCGCTTCTCAACATGTTTGTTGCGCTGGGAGAAGAGATCGGCTGGCGCGGCTTTTTGTACCCGCAGTTAAAGGAGAAATTTGGGCGGAAAAAGGGCTGGCTTCTTGGCGGAGTTATCTGGGGCGCATGGCACTGGCCCCTGATATGGCTGATCGGCTATGAATATGGTGCGGCAGCAGGCAACGAAGCGGGATATGTCGGCTTCCCGATAGTCGGAATGCTGTTGTTCTGTGTGATTACAGTCGGCCTTGGCATTCTGCACGACTATTTGTATGAAAAGAGCGAGAGCATCTGGGTGCCCGCAATTTTCCATGGCGCTTTCAATGCGGCGGCAACGATTCCGTTCACAGTGTGCCTGGCCAATACCGGATCCTTCAGACTCCTGGGGCCCTCGCCAGTTGGACTGCTGGCGGCCGTTCCTCTTCTGATTGCAGCTGGTGTCGTGTTCTTTAAGAGGGAAAGCTGAGAACTTCCCTGACAGATGTTACTCGTTCGTCATGAACAGCAGCATTTTTTCGATGGCCTGCCATTGCTGCTCCTCGGCAGCAATGCGGGCCATCCCGTCCCCTTTTTGTGCGCCATAATTTCCAAACTGCGCATGGTTTCCTCCTTCAATCAGCACTTCCGAATAGATTCCATGTACCAGCCCGCTCGCTTCCCGAATTCGTTCCCGGTTTACCACGGTATCTTCGCTTCCGTAAATCAAAAGAACATCCGTGTCCAGATCGTCCACAGGATAGGAGGCCAGCAGGACAATTCCATCCACGGCATGTGACGCAGCAAAGGAGGAAGCTGCAACGCCTCCGAGCGAATGTCCGCCGATATAATACCGGACATAGGAGGAGCTTTTCATGATCGGTTCAGGTGCGTTCATCCCGAAAAAGGCAAGATGAAAGGGCATTTTCAAAAGATAACAATCCACTCCGTTTCCGGCCAGTTCATGAAGGAGCGGGGCATAGGCGGCGGTGTCTACCTTGCCGCCGGGATAGAAGAAAAAGGCAGTTTCTTCGGATGGACCGTCAAAAAACCAGTAGTGCGCAGCTTCTTCCACCGTGACACCTGAATCCGACTGCAGAGCAGCGAGTGCCGATGGCTCTGCCTGATAATAATCCAATGTCCACACAAAGAAGGCCAGAAGCAAACTTTGCAGGAGCGCAAACAGAGGGATCAGAATTTTGAATGTCCGCTTTTGGGTTTTGTGATGAAACAGAAGCATGCCGAAGAATCCGCCGATGGCGCCGAACAGGACAGAGCACCCAAGCAGCACTTTTTCGGGAATTCGCCAGTCACCGTGGATGGCTTTTCGTTTGTCCACGCCAAAGAGGAGAAAGGTGAGGACGCACATAATAAAAGAAAACACAAGGAAAAGGACCATCATGTAGAAGTCTCCGTTTCAGTATAGATTATGGAAGAAAATGGGACGTAGCCCGTCCTTTGTCAGAAAAGCGCTCCCGTGTAAGGATTGGCCGGCATGGCTTCAAAGTCGTAGGTGGCCAGGTCGTCCATTGCCAGGTTGGCAAAGCTTCCTTCCGTCAGCATGAGGTTGGCGTCTTTTCCGACGTGCACGACAGCGGCCGGGATCCCTTTCGCAAAGGCATAACCGCATTCCCAGGCGGTTCCGGAGTCGCTGTAGGCACCGTGGCTTAAGACTACCATCCGGTCGCAGGAGTCAATGCCTGCCAGGTCGCCTTGAAAGATTTTTTCCGCCCAGAGCTTGCTTCCGGGTTCTTCGTCGCGGCATTCGTGCTCCCGCGGGCTGAAAACTTCAAGGCCGCGGCCGCGCAAAACCTGCTCGGCTTTTTCTACATAGTTGATTTCCATTTCGTTAAAAAAGGGACTTGCCAGATAGATTTTCATTTAAGAGAAGCCTCGTATCTACTCAATACAGCCGCTTGCACTCCGCTGCAAGCGGTGTAAAACAAAAGTTGGTATGCCTGGCCACAGGCAATTTGGAATGCGCGGAGCGCATTGCCTGTGTGGCTTCTTAACTGCTCAGGTACTGAACAGTTAAGAGACCTCACAGTTGGATTTTCGTCCGGGATCGATCTTCAGATGGGGACGTTTTCACTCCTCTTTATATGAGTCTGCAGGAGATTTGTCAAGGAAAAGGTATCTGTGCAGAGCAAGGAGAGAAGCGCAAGGAGGAGCTGTCGCAAAAATCCTGGCGCATTTTTGAATGCCCGGATATGTGAGGCAATCCCTTCGCGCTCTTTATAAATATTTTACAAATTTCCCTGTTGACAAGAATTTGCGTTGTGATAGTATATAGGAAAGCGAGTGTTCTATATCAAATAGAACAAATGAAACAAAAAACTCGCACGGGCAAGGGATACCCAAAGACAAGATTTAACTCGAAATATCCTTTGCCTGAAACGCACCCTTTAAGGAGGTGAGTGTATGCAGTTAAATAAATTCACACAAAATTCGATACAGGCCATCAACGATTGTGAAAAGATCGTTTATGAGTATGGCAACCAGCAGATGCAGGAGCAGCACCTGCTGTACGCGTTGCTGAAGCTGGAGGACAGCCTGATTGTCAAGCTCCTCGAGAAGATGGGAATCCAGAAGGAGCTCTTTACGGACGCCGTGGAGGCGGAACTCAGGAAGCTTCCGAAGGTGGCCAACGCCCAGGTGTATGTGGGGCAGGATCTCAATAAAGTTCTGGTGAGCGCGGAGGAAGAGGCCAAGGCCATGGGAGACGAGTACGTTTCCGTGGAGCATCTGTTCCTTACGATTATGAAGTACCCGAACCGGGAGATCAAGGAGCTGTTCCGCCAGTTTGGCATCAACCGGGAGCGCTTTTTACAGGCACTGTCCACGGTCCGCGGCAATCAGCGCGTGACCAGCGACAACCCGGAGGCGACCTATGATACGCTGCAGAAGTATGGCACGGATCTGGTGGAGAAGGCCCGGGATCAGAAGCTGGATCCCGTGATCGGTCGGGATTCGGAGATCCGGAACGTGATCCGGATCCTGTCTCGTAAAACGAAGAACAACCCTGTTTTAATCGGCGAACCCGGCGTCGGCAAAACCGCCGTCGTGGAGGGGCTGGCTCAGCGTATCGTAAAGGGCGATGTGCCGGAGGGCTTAAAGGATAAGACCATTTTCTCACTGGATATGGGAGCGCTGGTGGCAGGCGCCAAGTACCGCGGCGAGTTTGAGGAGCGTCTGAAGGCCGTGCTGGAGGACGTGAAGAAGAGCGAAGGCCGTATCCTTCTTTTCATCGATGAGCTGCACACGATTGTGGGCGCCGGAAAGACCGAAGGTTCCATGGACGCTGGCAACATGTTAAAGCCCATGCTGGCCAGAGGCGAGCTGCACTGCATCGGCGCGACGACGCTGGATGAGTATCGCAAGTATATTGAAAAGGATGCGGCGCTGGAGCGTCGTTTCCAGCCGGTCATGGTGGATGAGCCCAGTGTGGAGGACACGATTTCCATCCTGCGTGGGTTAAAGGATCGCTATGAGGTGTTCCACGGTGTCAAGATCACGGACTCCGCTCTGGTGAGCGCGGCCACGCTGTCGAACCGTTACATCTCGGACCGTTTCCTGCCGGATAAGGCCATCGACCTGGTGGATGAGGCCTGCGCGTTAATTAAGACCGAATTGGACTCTCTGCCGACAGAACTGGATGAGCTGTCCCGAAAGATCATGCAGATGGAGATTGAAGAAGCGGCGTTAAAGAAGGAGACTGACCGATTATCCGCCGAGCGTCTGGAAGCGCTGCAGAAGGAACTGGCGGAGCTGAAGGACGAGTTTGGCAAGCAGAAGGCTCAGTGGGACAATGAAAAGACCGCTGTGGAGCGCCTGCAGAAGCTCCGTGAGGAGATGGACCAGGTGAACAGCCAGATCCAGATCGCCAAGCAGAACTATGACCTGAACAAAGCCGCGGAGCTCCAGTACGGAAAGCTTCCTCAGTTAAAGGCACAGCTGGAAAAAGAAGAGGAGCTGGTGAAAAACCGCGATATGTCGCTGGTACACGAGAGTGTGACCGAGGAGGAAATCGCCCGGATCATCTCCCGCTGGACCGGCATTCCGGTGGCGAAGCTGAACGAGAGCGAGCGCAGCAAGACCCTGCATCTGGCGGACGAGCTGCATAAGCGCGTGATCGGCCAGGACAACGCCGTGGAGCTGGTGACGGAGGCTATTCTGCGATCCAAAGCAGGCATCAAGGATCCCACGAAGCCCATCGGTTCCTTCCTGTTCCTTGGCCCCACCGGCGTCGGCAAGACAGAGCTTGCCAAGGCCCTGGCGCAGAGCCTGTTTGATGATGAGAACAACATGGTACGTATAGATATGAGCGAGTACATGGAGAAGTTCTCCGTCTCGCGTCTCATCGGAGCGCCTCCCGGATACGTGGGGTACGATGAGGGCGGCCAGCTGACCGAGGCCGTGCGCCGTAAACCCTATTCGGTCGTGCTGTTTGATGAGGTGGAGAAGGCCCACCCGGATGTGTTCAACATCCTGCTACAGGTCTTAGACGACGGGCGAATCACCGACTCGCAAGGTCGCACCGTGGACTTTAAGAACACCATCTTGATCATGACCTCCAACATCGGTTCCCAGTATCTGTTAGAGGGAATTGATGAGAACGGGCAGATCAGACCGGAAGCGGAGCAGATGGTCATGAACGACCTGCGCAGCCACTTCCGCCCGGAGTTCTTAAACCGTCTGGATGAGATGATCCTCTTCAAGCCTTTGACGAAGGACAACATCGCCGGCATCGTGCGCCTGCAGATGGACGATATCAACAAACGTCTGGCTGACAAGGAAATCCGTATCGAGTTGACCGATGCCGCGAAGGCATATATTACGGAGCAGGGGTATGACCCGGTATACGGTGCCCGCCCGTTAAAGAGATACCTGCAGAAGCACGTGGAAACCCTGGCCGCCCGCGAAATCTTAAGCGGAGAGGTAAGCGTGGGGAATACGATCGTGATCGATGCGGACGGAAATGGACTGACTTCGTCCGTGAAGAAGGAAGTTATGGAGTAAAGACAGCAGCTTGGATGCAGCGCGGATGCGTTGCATCCATAAGCCATGAACGCAGGGCAGGAACAAACTTGCCCTGCGTGTTGTTGGTTGGTACTGGCTGGTATAGGACGAAATGCTGATGCTGCGATCCATTAAGTGGGAGCGATACTTGCAGCTGATACGAATTTGAGGAGACAAAAACAAATGGAAGGAATGAAAAAAGTCTATCGGTTCCTGGACGAAGCCGGAACGTATTATCTTGCAACGGTAGAAGGAGATCAGCCGAGGGTCAGGCCCTTCCCCTGTCACACACTGAGCCTAAAATGTGACAGAGGCCCGTCCCCTGTCACAGGAGGTTGCATGCGATGACGGAAAGGAAAAGAACGATCCTGTGCTTTGGTGATTCCAATACATACGGGTATGATCCGCGGTCGCTATTTGGCGATCGTTATCCGGCGGACATTCGGTGGACGGGGATCCTGTCTGCGGCAGGGTTCGATGTGATAAACGCGGGAATGAATGGCAGGACCATTCCGGATTCGCTTCCGGCTTTTCGCCAATTTGAAAAAAAGCTTGATGAGTTGCCGCAGGATGGCTGCGTTCTCCTGATGCTAGGAACCAATGATCTGTTGCTACAAGGCAGGCCCTCGGCGGAAGCAGTAGCGGCACGGATGAAGGCTTTTTTAGAATCGGAAGAAGAGAGAAGGCAAATCAGCCGCATGGGAAACCGGTTCGTGCTCCTATCTCCTCCTGCTTTGCGTGAGGGAAGCTGGGTTCTCGGGGCGGATCAGATCAGGGAATCCCGAAAGCTTGGCGAGTGTTACCGGAAGATAGCGAAGCTGTTTGAATTCAGCTTTGCGGATATGACGACGGAGGATCTTCCTCTGTGCTTTGACGGCGTGCATCTGTCCGAGGAGGGGCACAGGCGGGTGGCGGAGAAAGTCATAGAGGCACTGGAAAAACTCCAGGCGATGTGATACAATCCTCCTGTCTTTAAGAAAAACCGGGAAAACGGCATTCTTAACAGGAAAGATTGCAAAAGATCAGAAGGATACAAGAGAGGAGAAAACATAGAGTATGACCAAGCATGTAGAATATACGCCCCACGGCGTTTGCTCCAGAAAGATCACGTTTGACCTGATTGACGGTGTTGTTCGCAACGTCAAGTTTGTGGGTGGCTGTGCCGGCAATACCAAGGGCGTTGCGTCTCTGGCGGAGGGCATGGAGGCAAAGGAAGTGGCAAATCGTTTAAGGGGAATTCCCTGCCAGGGAGCCAATTCCTGCCCGCATCAGCTTTCGCTGGCCATTGATCAGGCGTTGGCGGAATAAGATACAGATGAAGTGGGTCGCGTCACTTTGCACCGCTGCGATCATAAAAAACTTCTTGACAACTCCCTCGGCTTGTGGTAATGTACCCTTCGTGTGAGGTTTCCTCACGCATTACTGCCGAAGACAGCAGGTGCATGTTGCATAAGGCTTATGGCCGCCTGCCGAGGGAGGATTCGAAAGATTTCATATGGTTTTATCCATGTTTATTTCGCGTCCCTGATTGCTTTGGCGATCCGGGGCGTTTTTGCTTTTGATCCATCGGCGGTACAAAATTTACAAAGGAGGTACCCATTATGGCAAAGGTGGAATTGAAAGCACCGGTAGTAGCTGAGATTTCCGAAATGCTGGATGGCGCTAAGGCTGCCGTAATCGTCGATTACCGCGGTCTGACGGTGGAACAGGATACCGCGCTCCGTAAGCAGCTGCGCGAAGCAAATGTTCAGTACAAAGTGTACAAGAACACGATGATCAACTTCGCGATCAAGGGAACGGAATTTGAAAGCCTTTCCAAGCATCTGGAAGGACCGACCGCCCTGGCTGTTTCCAAGGAAGACGCTTCCGTACCGGCAAAGCTTCTGTACGAGTTCGCGAAGAAGGCGGACAAGCTGGAGCTGAAGGCTGGCGTGGTAGACGGAACCTACTACGATGAGAAGACCATCAGCGTTATCGCGACGATCCCGAGCCGCGAAGTCCTGCTCGGCAGACTGCTTGGCAGCATCCAGTCCCCGATCACAAACTTCGCCCGCGTTATCAAGCAGATCGCGGAGAAGGACGAAGCTCCCGCAGCAGCTGCGGAATAAAGCCATTTCAGGTTTTAAAAATGCTGCAGATCAGCCGCCGGAAAAGACCGGCGCGAAAAATCGCGTGAGTTACGCGTTTTCATTCTAATACGGGAGATCGTTCCCGAATATAAACATGGAGGATTATTATCATGGCAAAGTTAACGACTGCTGAATTTATCGAAGCCATCAAAGAGCTTTCTGTTATGGAACTGAACGAGCTGGTTAAGGCCTGCGAGGAAGAGTTTGGCGTTTCCGCCGCTGCTGGCGTTGTTGTCGCTGCTGCTGGCCCCGCTGAGGCTGCTGAAGAGAAGACCGAGTTCGATGTTGAGCTGACCGAGATCGGCCCGAACAAGGTTAAGGTTATCAAGGTTGTCCGCGAGCTGACCGGCCTTGGCCTGAAGGAAGCGAAGGACGCTGTTGACTCCGCTCCGAAGGTGTTAAAGCAGGGCGTTTCCAAGGAAGAAGCCGAAGCTGCGAAGACCGCTCTGGAAGCCGAAGGCGCAAAGGTTACCATCAAATAATTGGTGCCCTAAAATCAAACAAGCAAATGAAAAGCTGCCGCACAGCCTGTGCGGCAGCTACTTTGATTCTAGTTAGATGTGTCCCCTGTCAGAATTCGGGATAGTACGCGATAAACCCGCCGATCTCCTCCCCTTTCACCAGTTCCTTTTTCAGCGCGTTCACCGCGTCAAAGGGATACTGCCACTCGGTCAGGTCCTTGCCGGGAATCAGGAAAATGGTGTTTTCTTTGACGGCTGCGGCCAGCAGATCCTCCGGGGGCGTGGTGCCCATATTTCCCAGAAGGAACAGGTCAAAATACTTGTTGTACCGATCAAGCGGCAGGAAATACTGGCTGGCGCGGTTGTCCAGGATGTAGACGGTGTAGCCGTCTTTTTCTTTTTCCCGGACATAGTCGGTGATGAGGCGAATGTCCGCTTCCCGTTCATCGGTGATAAAGACGCCTTCAAACTGGGGAATGTCCAGGTTCAGATGGTGCTCGCGCACAATCTTTATGGGAATGTAGAGCACACATACCACGAGGACGGCCGCGTTGATCAGCTGGCAGATTTGCCTGGGCAGCCGAAAGCGCCAGAAACGCCTTCCGATCAGGAGCGCTAAGAGCGGAAGAAACGCGATCAGGCAGGTGGAAAAATGATAGAAGTTGGCCATCGGGTACAGATTGATCAGCCCGAAAAGCCCGTAGATCAGAAGGATCAGGGCTGCCTGCCCGCTTCGGGTTTTGCGCTTAAAGAGCCCGAAAAGGATGGACGAGAGTATCATGACCGGCACGGCGATGCACAGGATGGTGTTGCCGATGTTTTCTTTCGCAAGCGTAAGGTAAGGAAAGCGGGATGAGAAGGTGGAGACCCCTGCGATGGCCATGTCCCAGAAATCCGCGAAGGTGCCGGTGTAAAGCAGGTAGAACAGGAAGATGAAATTCGGGATCAGGATGCCGATCAAGCGGCAGGCCAGAAGCCTTATGGTACCCGGTCGGAAAAAAGGAGGAGCCTGTTGCGGGCAGACGTCAGATCCCGATTCAGCTGTGTCAGTTCCTGGATCAACTGCGTAAACAGGGCGCTTCACATGACACAGATACATGAGCGAGATACAGGACGCCGCAGCGACAAAGAAGCCGTAAGTCTGCTTACTCATCATGGCCAGGCCCCCTAAAAGGCCGGGTAAGATCTGCAGGGCCGGCATGTCCAGAAAACGGTTCATCCCGTCCCGGGAGGCCAGGTCGGTCCGGGCGAGAGTCAGGGAAAACAGGACGATCAGGCAGCTGTACTCCAGAAAGACGTTCCACTCAAACAGCAACAGGAAGCACTGGGAGAAGATAAGGGCCGGCGCCGTCGGCATCGCAAAGCGCACGCTGATCGTGTAGAGCTGCCAGCAGATCAGGGCGAAGAGAAACGCGCCGGCGATTTCGATCACCAGCATGTGATGGCCGAACAGGGTCAGAAAAAAGCCGTTTAAGGCAGCGGAGAACGGCGTCTGGAGAATGTTGAAATCCCGGTACGGCAGAAGCCCGGAGGCGATGTTTTCCGCGAACGTGTAGTTCCAGAGCTTATCGACGTTGGCCAGGTTCTGAAAGAAGGCCAGAAACAAGGCTTCCGCCAGAAAAAAGAAGAAAAAGCGCGCATAGCGCGGAGGGTATTTGGGCATGGAGAAATCTCCTAACGGGTAATCGGTGAGAAGGCTTTGGGGCTCGTTTTTATAAAGGATAGGAAAGCCAAGGTACAAAAGAGCCGATCTGCTAAAACGTCAGGTTTTCATGTACGGCTTGATCCGTTCCCGGGACTTACAGAAGGTACACAGATCATCGGCGCTGTCGGGCTTTAACGCCATGCCGCACTTTGCGCATACTTTCGCGTTCACCCGGGTGACAAGAAGGCGGCTTAAGTGCGGCACCTTCATGAAGGTCAGGCCGTCAATCGCGTCTTCGCGGCAGACCACCTGGCATACCTCGCAGCCGGTGCACTTCCAGGGTTCGATGTAAATGCCACGCTTTCCGTCTGTCAGTTCTCCGAAGGAGATGGCTTCCTGCGGGCAGAGCCTGAGGCACGACTGACAGGCATAGCAGGAGGCGGTAAAGTGCGGAAGTTTTACTTCGAAAGCCGTCCGCCTGCCGTTCGCCTTTTCCTTCTGATACAGCTCCTGCACCAGATCCCGCAAAAGTCTGCGGAAAAACAGCCCATTCATATCGGAGGCATCCACATTTCCGATGATGGAAAACGCCTGCTTTCTGACGGCGCTTGTCATGCGGGTCATGAGCTCTTTGCGGCCAAGCATTTCCTGTTCTTCTTCCGGCTCGTCGTCGGCGGAGCGGATCAGGGTCACGCGGGTGGCAAACCGTTCTTCGCCGAGGAAGTGACGCAGGTTCTCCAGATGCTCGTCCATCAGACGTCGGGCCACGCTGTCCTCGCAGCTTTCACAGGGCAGATAGAGCCAGAGGCGTTTCACAAGCGCCAGGTAGGCCAGAAATTCCCAGGGGATGGAGGCGATGCAGTATTCTTCCAGCTTGATCTTTTTATTGCACCCGGTGCAGCCAATCCGGACAATGTCGGTGTTGTCATAGCCGGTGAGCCAGGATTTTAAGGTGGCGGCGGATGGGGTCAGGCATCGCCCGGGGCAGGCGCTGACACACAGGTTGCACCCCGTGCAGGCCTCAAAACGGGGGGAAGACCCCTGCTGCTGTAAAAACACTTCTTCCGGGCAGACGTCCTTGCAGACGGTGCAGGGCTTCCGCTTTTGACGTCGGTTGATGCAGGTCGTGGAATCCAGAATGGGATGCCGCTCCTCTGTCACCGTGTGGATCACATAATTGCTTAATAGACTCATGAAAGCATTCCTTTAATGATATCGCGCACCTGATCGGGCAGGGCGTTCTGCTCGGCCTTCGTAAGGCCTGCCGTTTCAATGGGATCCCCAAAGGTCACGGTGACGTGGGTGCTCCTGACAAAAGGCACGTGCTTCTCGAAAATCTCATCGCTTCCCTTGATGGCCACGGGGACGATGGGGCAGCCGGATTTGGTGGCCATCACGAAACTTCCGGCTTTAAAGGGGAGAAGATCGTCCGTCCTGGAGCGGTGTCCCTCCGGGAAGATGACCATGGAAACGCCTTCTTCCATAAATTTAGCGCCCTGCATGATGACGCGAAAGCCTTGCCGGGGATTATCCCGGTCCAAAAGAAGGCAGTGCACACAGTCCATCCACGGAGCCAGGAAGGGAACGACCCTGATACTGTCCTTTCCGACGATGCCGCACTGGCCCTTGGCCAGGGTGAACATGAGAAAAATATCATAGTAGCTGCGGTGATTGGGAATATATAAGACCGCCCTGTCGTCCGGCACCTTTTCAAGGCCCACGACGGTGGTCTTTACGCCTGAGAAGAACAGCATGACCTTAAACACGCCGCGCACCAGAAAGTGGGAGGTGCGATACATCAGGGATTGACTGATTTCCTTAAAAATGCCCCGCTCCAGGAAAAGCAGCGGGCAGCAGCCGATGAGAAAAAAGACGGCGGCAAAAACCGTCAGAATGGCGCGAATCATGGAAAAGCCTCCTTTGAAGATGGTTATATTCAGCCCGCCTATTCTATCATGAACAGGGAAGGAATGCAATGCTCATGGGAGAAAACCGTTTGGGATGGACAAAACGGACTGCAATCTGCACGGAGCGGATGCGCCGGGCGCGTTTGCGGCTTCAGCCAAGTGTACTGCAGGAAAAAAAGTGGGAATTCCTTCTTGACAGGTTACGCTTTCCTTCCTATAATGTGTGCGTTGTAAAAGCTGTGAGAAAGACAGTACCCTTTATCGGAAAATTTTTTTGCCTTGCTTTTTGGGGCAAAAACAGCGAGCCGGTGGCGGTGGGAGACCGGTATGAGTAGGATTTAGGGGAACATCCCTTTTGAGCTTCCGGCCGAACGCCTAAGGGCAGGCATGAAAGCAACTCCTTTTATAGACAAGGGGTGCTTTTTGGATGCCCTTTTGATTAGTAGATCCGGACGGTCATCCCCGTTACAGGATAGAACATACAGCAGGGCTGTTTTAATTGGGTGGTATAGCGGCAGGTCCGTCCCGGTTAGGGGAGGTCTGTCGTTTTCTTTTTTTCTGATAAATCCGCCAGGAATGACCTCTGCTGCGATGAAGAAAGGAATCGACATGTACGAGAAAGTATCGACAGATCTGAACTTTGTTCAGAGAGAAAACGAAATCGAAAAATTCTGGGCCGATAATCATATCTTCGAAAAGAGTATCGAGAACCGGAAGGACAATGAAACCTACATGTTTTATGATGGCCCGCCCACAGCAAACGGCAAGCCGCATATCGGCCACGTGCTGACCCGTGTCATCAAGGATATGATCCCCCGCTACCGCACCATGAAGGGATTTAGAGTTCCGAGAAAGGCTGGCTGGGATACCCACGGACTTCCTGTGGAACTGGAAGTGGAGAAGATGCTGGGCCTTGACGGCAAGGAACAGATCGAATCCTACGGCGTGGAACCCTTCATCAAGCACTGCAAGGAGAGCGTGTGGAAGTATAAGGGCATGTGGGAAACCTTCTCAGATAAGGTTGGTTTCTGGGCCGACATGGAGCACCCCTACGTCACGTACGAAAATGATTATATCGAATCCTGCTGGTGGTCGTTAAAGAAAATTTTTGACAGGGGTCTTCTTTATAAAGGATACAAAGTTGTTCCGTTCTGCCCTCGCTGCGGGACGCCGCTGTCTTCCCACGAGCTGGCGCAGGGCTACAAGCATGTCAAAGAGCTTTCCTGCATGGTGAAGTTCAAGCTGAAGGGCGAGGATACCTATGTCATCGCCTGGACGACCACGCCCTGGACCCTGCCGTCCAACGTGGCGCTCTGCGTGAACCCGAAGGATACCTATGTCAAGGTGGAAGCCTACAACAAGGACACCGAGCGCTTAGAGCACTACATCCTGGCGGAAGCCCTGGTCGAGAAGGTGCTGGGCGAGGAGTATGAAGTCCTTGAGATCATGAAGGGCTCCGATCTGGAGATGCGCGAGTATGAGCCGCTCTTTGATTTCCAGGTTCCGAAGGACGGAAAGAAAGCCAACATCATCACGATGGATCCGTACGTCACCATGGAAGACGGTACCGGCGTGGTTCACCTGGCTGCGTTTGGTGAAGACGATGCCCGCATCATCAAGAAGTACGACCTGACTTCCTTTATCTTTGTGGATCCCCAGGGCCGCATGACGGAGAATACGCACTGGGCCGGCATGTGGGTCAAGGACGCCGATCACGCCATCTTAAAAGAGTTGAACGAGACAGGGCTTCTGTTCCGCGCCATCCCGTTTGAGCACGACTATCCGCACTGCTGGCGCTGCAAGACGCCGCTCCTTTACTATCCGCGCGAATCCTGGTTTATCCGCATGAGCGATCCGGAAGTGAAGCAGGAGCTGATCGACAACAACAAGACCGTCAACTGGATCCCGGAAAGCATCGGCACCGGCCGTTTTGGCGACTGGCTGGAGAACGTGCAGGACTGGTCCATCAGCCGTAACCGTTACTGGGGCACCCCTCTGCCTGTGTGGGAGTGCGAGTGCGGGCATCAGCATGCCATCGGCAGCATCGAAGAGCTGAAGGCTATGAGCCCGAACTGCCCCGACAACATTGAGCTTCATAAGCCTTACGTAGACAACGTGACCATCACCTGCCCGTGCTGCGGGAAGCAGATGAAGCGTGTGCCTGAGGTGATCGACTGCTGGTATGACAGCGGTTCCATGCCTTTCGCGCAGTATCACTATCCTTTTGAGAACAAGGAGCTCTTTGAGTCCCAGTTCCCGGCCCAGTTTATCTCCGAGGCCGTGGACCAGACGAGAGGATGGTTCTATTCCCTTCTGGCCGTGTCGACCCTGATTTTCCATCAGGCGCCGTACAAGAACGTCATCGTCTTAGGACACGTTCTGGACAAGGATGGCCAGAAGATGAGCAAATCCAACGGAAACGCCGTGGATCCCATGGAAGCGCTGGAGAAGTACGGCGCCGACGCGATCCGCTGGTATTTCTATATCAACTCGGCGCCCTGGCTGCCGAACCGCTTCCACGGCGATGCCGTGGTGGAAGGCCAGAGAAAGTTCATGGGAACCCTGTGGAACACCTACGCTTTCTTTGTGCTGTATGCCAATATTGACAACTTTGACGCCACGAAATACAGCCTTGAGTATGACAAGCTTTCCGTCATGGACAAGTGGGCGCTGTCCCGCTTAAATTCCATGGTGAAGGCTGTGGACGAGAACCTGTGGAACTATCGCATTCCGGAGGCCGCCCGTGCTCTGTCCGATTTCGTGGACGATCTGTCCAACTGGTACGTCCGTCGCTGCCGTGATCGTTTCTGGGGCAAGGATATGCCGCAGGATAAGATCAACGCGTACATGACCCTGTACACGGCCCTTGTGACCACCGCGAAGGCAGCTGCCCCCATGATCCCCTTCATGGCGGAGAGCATCTACCAGAACCTGGTCTGCACCATCGACAAGAGCGCGCCGGAGAGCGTGCATCTGTGCGACTTCCCTGCCGTGAACGAAGCGTGGATCGACAAGGATCTGGAAAGCAACATGGACGAGGTCTTAAAGCTGGTTGTGCTGGGCCGCGCCGCCCGCAACGCCGCCAACATCAAGAACCGTCAGCCGATCGCGGAAATGTTCGTCAAGGCACCCGCGGTGCTTCCGGATTACTATGCGTCCATCGTGGCGGACGAGCTGAACGTGAAGAAGGTAGAATTTGTGGACAGTGTCCGCGCGTTCTCCTCCTACAGCTTCAAGCCGCAGATGAAGACGCTGGGACCGAAGTACGGAAAGCTCTTAAACGGCATCCGCACCGCCTTAACCGAGGTGGACGGAAATGACGCCATGGATTCGTTAAACGAGACCGGCGAGCTGAAGCTGAACGTTCAGGGAACCGAAGTGGTTCTCGGCATGGACGATGTGCTCATCAGCGTGGCCCAGGTGGAAGGCTATGAAACCATGACCGACCGGAACCTGACCGTGGTGTTAAATACGAAGCTGACTCCTGAACTTTTAGAGGAAGGCTTCATCCGCGAGTGTGTATCCAAGATCCAGACGATGCGCAAGGAAGCCGGGTTTGAGGTGATGGACCACATCACCGTGTCGGTGAAGGGAAACGCGAAGATCGAAAAGCTGTTTGAGACCCGCGAGCAGGAGATCGCCGGCGAGGTGCTGGCGGATGAGGTCCGTCTGGACGAGGTCGTGGGCTACAGCAAGGAATGGAACATCAACGGCGAGAGTGTGACGCTGGGTGTTGAGAAGAAATAAAAGGAGACGCGGTGTGCTTTTTTCGGAAAGCGCAAAAACGCAATAAGTCGGAAATTATTTCGAAAATCGCGAAATAAGAGGAGAAAAACGAAGGAAGAAGAGAAGACTTCCCTGTGATTCAATATCAATTACCGGAGGAAATCATTTCGTGAATAATACGTTTAACAAGGCAGAGTTTAAGAAAAACATTATCGAATACGTCAAAAACAATTATCGCAGAAATATTGATGAGGCGACGAACCAGCAGATCTTCCAGGCGGTAGCCTACGCGGTGAAGGATGTCATCATTGACAAGTGGATCGCCACGCATAAGACGTATGATGTCTATGATGTGAAGACGGTGTACTATCTTTCGATGGAGTTTTTGATGGGACGCGCCCTGGGCAATAACATCATCAATCTGTGCGAGTGGGATGGGGTGAAGGAAGCCCTGAATGAGCTCGGATTTGACTTAAATGCCATTGAGGACGAGGAGCGCGATTACGCCCTTGGCAACGGTGGTCTGGGACGATTGGCTGCCTGCTTCCTGGATTCTTTGGCTTCCCTCAACTATCCTGCTTACGGCTGTGGCACCCGTTCCACGTAA
>JAEEGL016957378.1_pt1 | contig 16948 bp, 15 predicted proteins | sample 9134231 | NCBI WGS metagenome assembly JAEEGL01 (sample SAMN16246548, study PRJNA631951) | gut metagenome | biome: gut microbiome; feature: rumen; material: fiber-attached | host: Bos | place: Iran: Karaj | collected 2018-10
CCATTATAAAAATATGCGTGGGCAAATGCAACATTCCGCACTCACCGAGGATGCCGGTCTGCCCGAAGGGGATCACCGTCTATTTGAAAGGGAGAAAGCCGGCCTGCAGAATTGACATAGAACAGGGTTTATGATATAAAAGAGATTGCGCCGCGCCTGTAACGGCACGGCACACGGGGGCTTGGTTCAGTGGTAGAACGACGGTCTCCAAAACCGCAGATGGGAGTTCGATTCTCTCAGCCCCTGGTAGATAAAAAGCCGGGAACCACATGGGTTCCCGGCTTTTTGGATCAGTCTATGACTGTGGCACTTTATTTCACTTTCACTTTGAAGATTACAGCCTTCGTAGCCGGGTTGTAATTGGCATTTCCTGCTGCAGTGACATTTACTTCCACTTTATAAGTACCCTTCTTCAGTTTCTTTTTGACTTTAACTTTACCGGTCTTGGCATTGACCTTGAAATACTTCTTATAGCTCTTCTTGCCCTTTTTAGCGGAAACGAGCTTATAAGACATCTGCCCCTGTCCCTGCTTCGCAAACTTGATCACCTTTGTTATATCCAGAGTCTGCGCCTTTTTCTTCAGCTTCTTGTATTTGATCTTTGCGGTCTTTACCTGGACATTCAGAGGATTGGCAGCTTTGGTGATCTTAAAGGTTCTCTGCACTGTGCCCGTGTAATTTCCTTTGCCCGTGAAGGTCACGGATGCCGTGCCGACATTGACATTATTGTCATAAGATAGCGAATAATCCTTCCCGTTAGTCAGCGTCTTACCATCCACCTTGATGACCGGCGACTGGGTGATCGGTTTACCGGTATATGCTTTGTCCTTGACCCCGGTAACGGCATCTTGCGGGATCTCCTTCTCCGTGATGGCAAAACCCGCTTCCAGTGTACCGTAGAAGCAATAGCCGCCGGTTGCGATCAACTTATAGTTTCCCTTGTCCGTCGGAGATGCCACAGCATTCCCTTTGTCATCCTCATATGTAATGGTATAGTGATCATCCTTCGCCAGCTTCTCGCCATAATAGGTGAGCGTAGGCGCAGGTGTGTAAGGACTGCCGCTGTAAACAGTGTCGGAGACTTCTTCCATCTGAGCTTTATTCAGATTATCCTCACAGACCATCTGCAGGCTAACCTGGTAAGCGGGTTTTCCGTCCGCCTCATATTCTGAAATAATCACATCATCAGAACCGTTGATCGAGAAGTCCTGATCGGGGTTCCATTTATGAGCGGTGTCAGTCAGGACCTCAAAGCAGAAGAAATACGGTTGACCCCACTCCAGGCTTTCGGTGCTCGTCTCCATGTCACGGGGATCTCCGGTGTCATCGCAGAATCCCGTGACACTTCCCAATTTGACATACCAACCTTCCAACGTCGAGGTCGGGCAAGTCTCCCCGTTGGGGCTTGTGATGGAGGGGAAGAAGTATGCCGCTACATCCGTTCCGGTCAGATCCACGGTGAGTTTCTGGAGATTCGTCCGATCAAATTTTATGTCGACCGTTTTGGGAACAAACTGCTTGGGAGCAATGGTATAGGACAAATGTCCCTCACTCCCCACGGCCGTGTACCCATAGTCATTGTCGGAAAGCGCCCCTTCTGCACTAGAAGGAAGGAGCGGATGTATGTTGTCAGTCGCCGTCAGATCCATCGTGATGGACGGGGTGCAGTCGATGGTGACCGTTCCGCCATTGGCTTCGATGCCATGCGCATTGCTGTATAAGCCTGTTTCCACCAGTGTCAGCTCGACCGGTTGGCCCGTACAGATATCGATATTGCCCGTATGTGCGTAGATGCCCCGCGCGTTTCCGTTATCTCTGCATGCCGAACAAGCGATCGTTAGCTTTACCTGATCGCCGATTATGACGTTGCCTGTTGAGCAGGATATACCGTAAGCATCGGAGGCGGCTCCCGCATTCGTTGTGATCGATGTGATATCTATGGTTCCGTTTCCTGTGAGGCTAATGGCCCCTGAAGCTCGTATGCCGTAGCTGCTCCCGGTACTGTAAGTGTTTTCGATCGTCAATTTAGCGCTATCAAAACTAATGATCTCCAAGCTACCGGGGACATTGATGGCATTGTTCCCATTCGAAACGATCTTGTTGTCGCCCAGCAAGAAGATCTTCAGATTGCCGCTCCCCGACCTTTCATCAACACCGGTCCCTATGTAGTCTTTGAGGACCAACTCATGTTTGCCGGCATCATACCACGCGTTGTAGTTGTCATTAACGACGGTCGCCTGCGCCTCGGGATTGCCGTTGACAAAATACGGCTTTTCTGCGCTCAGCCGTACGCCATGGCTGGTTCCTCCGCTGTCTCGATACCCTACCGTGATCTCCTCAGGAAAGTTTGCCGCATACACTTCCTGTACGCCGATCGCCGGAAGCAAAGTCACAACTATCGCCAGTGCCATTAATACAGCAGACAGCTTCTTTCCCATCTTTGTCATAGTCCTTCCTCTCTTTCCATCAAAAAAGACACAGCTATACACTGTGTCTATGGTTCCCCAGTTCCCGAACGAGACTGTACTTACCCTTCTGTCTGTCTTCCTGTCTGAGCATCGCGCGGATCGACATATTTGCCAAGTCCTTTCTTTGAAAAAATGTCTCACAAATACAGGTACATAATGTAATATTATTATAACACAACAGAGCTTTGGAGGACAGAGGTGAAGAGCCTGGAACCTTGATCGGACCCCGGCTCTTGTATTATGAATCAGTAATCAATAACCAGAAGAATACCAGTAATTGACTCTCCCATTTTTAAACGCTATATAAGATCCCCCATCATAAAACCAATATGTCCATCCATTTGAGGATTTTGATTTTCTATCCGAAGAACACCATGTCCATCGCGCTTGTTTCATGGTCATGCCAGTCTTGAGTTTCTTTGCATAATAAGCATAATCAAAATCCTTATATAACAGTTTTCCTTTATAATATACTCTTATTGTGTACTTCTTCCCATATTTTAGTTTTTTCTTCAATTTGATTTTTGTCTTTTTGTTTTTGAAAGTCGCTTTGTATGTTTTCTTTCCTTCCCAATATCTTTCTCGTTTTTTCATCAGTAAGGCTATACAATAATTGCACAACCACCTATATTTTATCAAACAGATAAATGCAAAGGAAGAAACCATAAAACTGATCGGCATTCGCCATATATTAGATGAGGATGTAGTTCCCTGGCACATGCAGATCCTCCTTTCTTTACTTTAGGGAACTAAAGGGAACTAACTTTTTAACTCTACCGAACACTCTTCAAACCGCGTGGTTGAGCGGTTTTCCGCGTCTCGACCTCCTGTTTTTCTGGGAGTTCGATTCTCTCAGCCCCTGGTAAAATAAACCCGGAAACTCTTATGAGCCTCTGGGTTTTCGTTATTCTCATCATTCTTGGCTCCTGGTCAACAGGTTTTGTCCTATAGGAGCCGGTAAATGGCTCCTATACTGTTGTTTATCTGAAATGGGAGCCGAATTTCGCCCGAAAAACGGCTCCAAAATGAATGAAGCAGCAAAAAAGGAGCCAAATCATGGCTCCTTTTTTGAATACATTATTGAGGATCGTATCGCCCTGTTATTTTGCAACCACTTTCTTGGCCGTTGTCGTGACTCCGTCGTAGCGGTGACCGCCCTTGTTCTTGTACGGCCGGACCATGACATAAGTGCTCAGCGCACCGATCGCCAGCAGCCCTGCTATAAACAGCAATGCTACCTTGCGAAAGATATGAGATCGAACCATATTTTTATTTTGAGCCATGCTTTTCTCTTCCCACTTTCAAGATGATCACATCAAGAATCAAGAGATAAATGACTACCAATGCCAGGGTGACCAGGCACATCACATCCGACTTCGGTGCGATCCCCACCAGCACCAGCACCGGAGCGCCCAAAAGTATCCCGAAGCTGCTGCCCGTGATCAGATTCCCGACCGCCGGTGTCGTAAAATCGGGATCTATCTCGCGCAGAAGAAGAACTCCCGAACTGATAGTGCCCGTGAGCATACCGTACATAGACATCAGCCCTTCGTAATAATAGTCACCATAGACTTTACGGCAGACGAAGCGCAGGTGAAACCAGGTCACCACAGCACCGGCTGCGATCACCAGGACGAACGGCAGCATCAGCTCGCGTATCTCGTCGATATCTATGCAGGCGATACCGGCCACGATCATGATGTCAAAGAATGCTCCCGAAAGCCGGCTGAGCAGGTAATTATTTTGATAGCGGCGCTTGATCAACCCCTTCTTTTTACATTTCTCAAGAATGACTCTCAGCAGGATCGCCAACGCCGAACCGATAATAAAGTTGAATCCCCACAGCAGTGTATTGAGCGTAGCGGCCACACCCTCGCTCACATGGGCGATACCGGTCGTCAGCCCGCGTGTCAGCAGATAAGCCGCCAGATATACGAGCACGGTCATGGCCAGCTGCACGCTCAGTTTATCGATCGACGCACTGATGGGCTGTTCGTCATCACCGTAGAAATAGTCGACCGAGTATTTCTGCGCTCTCTCCTGTGCTCCGGGATGGATCTTCCCCTGCCTGCGCAGGATGTTGAGCATGATCACGCCCGCCACACAGGCCACCAGATAACCGGCCGCTGCTATCGCGAGACCGAAATTATGTCCGCCCGCAAATCCCAGTGCCTGATAGGTACTGCCGATATTGTTTGCCTGACCGGGTCCCTGTCCGAAACCCATCGGCAAAAGCAGTCCTGCCGCTTTGAACATCTTCGGCATCACAGTCAGACCGAGACCGATCGTTATGATCAGACCGACAGCGCCCTGGATCATATAAGTGCTGACGATCACGGCACCGGAGCGAAATCCGACTGCCTTCTCCGAACTGTTTGTCACCTCGACCGGTGTGCGAAGACTCATCGCTATAAAGCCGAGAGCGATGCCGTGATAGACCAAATGCTCCATCAGGTCATAATCGATATGAATGAGCCCGAGATGCTTGACGATCAACAGAAGAAATCCGCCGAGCACGGCCACAGGGAGCATAGTATTCCGGATAAAGCCCAGCGTCCGCCTCAGGAAATTAGCCGCCAGTATGGCCGCGGCGATCAGGCTCAGCTGTATGATCACATTCCACAAAGCTGTGTTGGCTGCTGAATAATCCAATTTATATATCCTCCTGTATTATCTCCCATGCCGTCAGATACTTTCTCAGGTTGGCATGATCTGCTCTCAGTTCATAATAATGTCCGTCCGCGGTAAATACTATGCGTTTATCGAGGATCATCGCCATCTGCTCAATGCCATCGAGCGCGAAACTGTGCGCACCGATGATCATGGCCGGTCTGCTGCCGCCAAGCGTCAGCGCCCCGCGCGCAAGCGGAGCATCCTTATGTCCCTCGCTGATCAGCCGCAGCGTGACGTTTTCATCGATCGGCCACGAACCCTGTCCCTCTCTCAAAAAGGCAGCGATCCTCTCTCTGTCAAATACCTCCCAGTCGGCGATCGTTTCGAACGGTTCCGCAGGTTCAAAGAACCCTGTCTCGCTCCACCGCAGGCTGAAGCCGCAGGAACAGCGGATATGATCTCCCTGCGCAGTCAGCTGCCCGATGTTCTGACAGGAGGGGCAGGCGCAGACTGCTTTTTCCAGACCGGCTGCCGTTTCGCCCTTCCCGGTCTTAAAAGCTGCCGGACCTCCGGGCTGTGCCTTCTGCCACTCCCAGACATTGAAGTCCAGATCTCTGTCGATGACCGCATCGATCTCCTCCTCGCTCATCCCTGCCAGGTCCTCCGACCTGTAGATCTGCACAGGATAAGCACGGACCTTTCCCCGTCTGTCCAGACGGGACCACCGCGGTCTCGCCAGATAAGCTCCTTCGATCCTGTAGGTGACGAGCGTGGCTCCGCTCTGTTTGACAAAACTCCCCGTGTGAGGCTTCGCCGCTCCCGATATCCCGTCCCAGGTCTGCTCCCCCTCGGCACACAGAAAGATCGACTCGCCGCGCTCTATATGCTCCAGACATACCCGCGAAGTCCCGGTGCGTCCCGACCCTTTCTTGTGCGGGATCAGACAGAAATACCGGTCGATCAGTGAACCCCATGGTCTGATCCTCAGCAGATGCTCGCTGGCTACAAACGACAGAGGCCGCCGGAAAGCAACGCCGGTAAACAATGGATCCAGCGCGTTGGTATGATTGACGATAACGATCAACGGACCTTCGATGGCCGCTATCCTCTCATCCCCGTCAAAGCGGAATCCGTATTTGAATCGCAGCCACAGCGCCGCGACCGGCCGGAGCATCCGCCATGCGCGCAGGCGGCGTCTGTAAGCTCTTTTTTCTTTGGCAGACTTTTCCATCATCAGGCGATATCCTTCAGATCCAGGTCTTTGACCTTGCGGAAGACGAAGGTGTTGATGACCACGGCAAACGCGCACTCAAGCCCTACGGCGATCAGCCAGGGGACCGGGTGAAAGGATTTGACGAATTCGAGATCCGGCTGCTGCATCATCGCGATGATACGAGGCGCGGTCCAGACTCCGAGTATCACGCCGAGGATCAGTCCGGCGGCGGTCGTCATGATCGTCTCCTTTGTCAGATATCCCTTGGTCTGCTTGATGCTGAAACCATTGACACGCATGATAGTCAGCTCCGTTTTCTTGCGCGTCAGGAAGATATTGGACATATTCGTCAGGATCATAAAGGAGATCAGGATCGAAATGCCCGTCGTCAACACCACGAGGATGTTGTACAGCATGGACACCGATTCGAACTTTGTCTTGAACTCATCCGAGAACTCAAAGGAGACGTCCTTGCTCACGGCGAGCAGGTCTCTCTTGAGTGCGTCGGCATCGGCTCCCTTGAGCTTGATATAGTAGCAGTTGTCCTTGGCGTCCTCTTTGAATATCTCTTTGTAGGCCGTCGGAGAGACCACGACCATCCGCCCGACATAATTGGTGAAATAGCCTTTGATCTTGCCCTCGCGCCGTTTGAGCGTACCGTCCAGAATCGGCAGCGTATCGCCCTTGTTCATCCCGTAGCTCTCGTTCATCCTGCGCTGAATGAGGATCCCGCTCTTGGGGATCGACATTTCCTTCCCGCTCTTCGGATCCCTGACAGCCAGGTAGTCACCCAGCCGCTTCGGATCGGCACAGATTAGCTGAAGACCGTCCAGACGGTCATTCCAGCGGTACAGATAATGTCTGTGGGTTGCCGAGAGATACGATGTCTTGTGCTCCTTGAGGACCTTGACCAGTGCCGCCCTGTCCTCCTTGTCCATGTCATCATTGATGTCCATGCGCAGGTCGTAGCGGTAGACCTCATTGACCTGCCTGTCCGTCATGCCGTCGTAGGCCCGCTTCATACAGATACCGGTGCCGATCAGCAGACAGCTAAACGCGATGACCGTGATCGTGATCAATACCCTCGCCTTGTCGTCGAGCATATTGCGCAGGATCAGCCTTGAGTACAGAGATCCGTTCTTCCGCGTGCTCTTCTTGTCTTTCTGCTTTTTATAACTGCTCTTCTTGAGCACCGCCCCCTTCATCAGGACGGAGGCCGGACTCTTGAGGATGCCCGAGCAGGCGATGACAGAGGCGAGGACCGTCACCGTGATCATCACGAGCGTGACGATGATCGAGATGCCCGGAGTGACGATCGTGGGGGCCGGTCCCATGGGATACATATGTGAGGCGGCATAAGCTATCTGTATGAAATGACAGACAATGATCGCCAGAACAATGCCCACGATGCTTCCCACCAGTGCCGCCGACACACCGAAAGTCAGATATTTGCCGAAGACTTCTCCCTTGTGGAAACCGAAGGCCTTGACCGTACCGACGAGTTTCTTTTGCTCGTCGATCATAATGACCAACGTCGAGAAACAGACAAGTGCCGTGATGAGCATGAACAGTCCGCCGAAGGCATTGCCGGCGCTCTTGATCGCCTGGATGTTGGAGCGGAGATCCACATAGCCGGCGTTGGCAGCCCGGTCCAGAACGATCCACGAGCAGTCCAGCCGCTCCACTTCCTCGCGGGCTTCGGCAAGCTGCTTCTCATATTCCTTCCGTTTCTCATCGTACTGTTTTTTACCGTCATCGATCTTGGCCTGTGCGCTGGCCTGCTCTTCATCCAGCCGTCTCTTGCCGCTGTTGAGCTCGGTCTCTTTTATCGGAAGCTCCTTTTCCTGCCGTTCGAGCTCCTTTTCCTTCTCCGTGATCTTCGCATCGATGCGGTCAAACAGATCATCTAATGACTGGATATCCCGCAGCGCCTTGATGATCGTATTGAGCATGGATACGGAGTAATGTCCGCCGTTGAGGACTTTACGGGACTCCGCCATGATCGAATCGATCGGGATCGCGGCGATCTTGTTGGCGTAGGGTTTGATATCCAGACCGGTCAGGGATTTGATCTTCTCTGCTGCCGCACCGGTCACATCCGGATCGTTCGCGTATTTGACCCACAGTCGCAGCTGGCTCTCGTGGTTGACCAGCGTCGTCGCGAGTGATTTTTCCAGTTTCTGGTATTCCGGATCATCCGGATCGACACCGCTCTTATACTTGCTGACCAGTTCCTGCGCTGTCTTGACGGCGCCCGGGATCCAGGACGTCTCGATATGGAAGCGGTCCTCTATCTCTTTCAGTCCCTCTTTCGCCTGAGGCAGCATCTCCTTTGCCTGCTGGAGCATGCGCTTGGCTTTCGCAAGCTGGGCTTCCGCGTCTTTGAGCTTTTTCCGGTACTCGGCGATCTTGGCGTCCAGTTCCGTCTGCGCGCTGTCTATCTTCTTCTTCGCCTCGGTGAATTTCTTTTCGGCTTTGACACTCTCTTCCTCGATCTTGGCGTTCGCCTCGTCCTGAACCTCCTTGAGCCTCTCCTTCTCGAGCACCTTGGTCAGATCTTCCAGCTCCTTGCGCGTACCGGAGATGCTCTCCAGATACTCATTGGAGAGAAGATTCACATCCGATGACTCGATCTTGACAAAAGCATGGGTGAAATAGCCGTGCGTGGCTTCCTCATTGAATGCGCTCAGCGGGATCGTCACTGTGTTAATCGTACGGCGGCGGAGATAATCCGGATGCGACATGAGACCTGTGATCGTGAACTCTGTGGCATACAGAGCCTCCTCGTCCCCGAGTGCTTCCATCTTGGGGAAGGAAAGGCTGATCTTGTCCCCCACTTTGAGCTTCTCGTCGGCGGCAAAATCTTCGCCGATCATACACTCGTCTCTCCCCTTGGGAATGCTTCCCTCCACCAGCCGGGGAATGCTCACTTTCTCGGTCAGCGAGATGATCGTCACATTTCTCTTCTTGTCATCAAAAGCCGCCGACCCGTCCGCCTGAAGCACGCCTTCGACTGTCACGACCTTGTCGACCTCGCGAATCCTGTCGAGATTGTTCTCCGAGATACCGGCGGAGGAGACCATATCAAAATCTTTGAAAGACCGCGCACGGTAGTACTCATCTCCCTGCTTCTCGATGCCTGCGGCCATGAAACAGGTGATGAGCAGACCCCCCAGTCCCAGTACGATCACTAGGCAGACCGACAGGTAGGAGGCCATCCTCTTAAGAATATTTCTGAGGGCATCTTTTCTCTGAGTCTTCTTCATATGCTCCGCTGTGTCCCCGTCCTCTTTACCACACTAATTCATTGGCACTCAGGGGATGAAGATTGACCCTGACGCTTGATATCTTACCGTCTCTGAGCTTGATGACACGGTTGGCCATCTTGGCGATCTCCGGATTGTGAGTGACCATGATAACTGTCGTCCTGCGCTCTTTGGCGATGTTCTCGATCACACTCAAGACCTTGATGGATGTCTCGTAATCAAGCGCTGCCGTCGGCTCATCGGCGAGGATGATCTTCGGATCTTTGACAAGCGCCCGGGCGATCGAGACTCGCTGCATCTGACCGCCGGACAGCGCCGCCGGGAGATTGTCCGCCTTGTCCGCCAGTTCCACCAACCGCAGGGCTTCCATGGAATCCATCGGGTCTTCGCTGATCTCTCCGATAAACTCGACGTTTTCTATGGCAGACAGATTTGGCATCAGATTGTAAGCCTGGAAGATAAAACCGACATATTTCCTTCTGAACTCGGTCAGCTCCTCTTCGGTCGGATGGGACATGTCTTTCCCCTCGATCATGATCTCTCCGCTGCTCATCGTATCCATACCGCCGATGATATTGAGCAGAGTGGATTTGCCGCAGCCACTCTCCCCCAGAACGACCATCAGTTCACCGGGGAAGATATCCAGTGTCACGCCCTTTAAGACCTGGCGGATCTCCTCACCGTTCATATACTCCTTGACGACATCGCGCACGGAAATGACGGGATCTCGGTCCTCGAAAGGCCTAAAGGAGAATCCCTTGTCTTCGATATCCAGCGCCACGACCGCACAGCAGTTCTCGCAGATCTCGCGGTCCTTGTCCGTGAACTCGCCCTCGCTCTTACCCGCCAGCAGCAGACAGCCAATCGAATGAATATGCGTCTTGAGTGCGACACATAACAGACCGTGTCCCTCTGCCTTGGGACCGTCTTCACCGGCAATGTCGACATCAGCGCTCTCGTTCGACGGATATATCTCAGCATTGCCTGATCCTGCCACTCTGCCGACGACACCCTCGCCGAGCGGAACGCTCGCACCCACACCGGTAGCGCTGCCCGAGGTAATCACATCGATGACCCTGCCGCTTTGGTCATCGATCATCCAGATGGAACCCCTCTCGCAGCTTATCGATTCGCACAGGATATCCAAACTGGTCTGAAGGGCTTCCTCCAGCTGATTGGCATCACGCAGTTCCTCCATGATCCGCCATACGGTTTGTACAAAAATGGTCTCCATACTCTCTCGCTTTCCTTGCGTCAGATATGATTGAATTATCTCTCTTATCATACCAAAAATCCGGCATGTAAAAAAGAGCCGGCACGCGTATTTACCGCGTGTCGGCTCCTACATAAAAAGGGTAACTCCCCTGTCATTGTAAGAGATCTTGTCTGTTACATCGTTGACTTTTGTTCGTCTGCGGATCCCTTGTTCTGCTGATTATCCTGTTTCTGATCTTCACCCGACTTCTTGTTATCAGACTTCTGACTGTTCTGCTGTCCGTCAGGTGCCTGCCCTTGCGGACCGTTTCCCGGTGTCTGGCTCTGCGGACCGTTTCCGTTCGGCATTTGACCCGGTGCACAGGAGCCTCCCGGCATTTGACCCTGCATCTGCCCGCCGTCGAACTGCTCGATCCTGTCATTCATCGCCGTCCTCATCCCGTGTCCGCGCACCAGACCTGTGATATTCAGGGTGACTGATGCCGCCAGCAATACGGACAGGACCAGGATCGCTATCATTTTCCCTCTGCGCTTGACCGTTTTCTTTTCTGTTTCATTGATCTGTGTCATTGTGTTTTCATCCATAACTATACTCCGCCTTTCTTGTTTCTGTTGCGTGAAATCACTTGTTTTTGCTGACGATGCCTATCATAACGGATAAATGTGACAGCTAAATGGTCAGGATGAAAACAATCTGTGATGAAATTATGGCGGACATGTGAACAGTAACCGTCGTGACCTTGAAGATTTATCCAAGCTGTGCTACGCTTCAATTGTATAAAACAGCTCTCAACTAACCGCACAAGGAAAGGTGGTATATTATGAAGAAAGTATCTACAGATAAGGCTCCGGCCGCTATCGGCCCGTACTCACAGGCAGTCATCATCGGCGACCGTCTGATCACTTCCGGTCAGATCCCGGTAGATCCGGCGACCGGTGAAGTCCCCGGCGACGACATCACTTCGCAGGCTCATCAGTCCATGAAGAATCTCATCGCGATCCTCGAGGCTGCCGGCACCGATCAGAGCAAGGTCCTCAAGACCACCTGCTTCCTGCAGGATATGGGCGACTTTGCCGCTTTCAATGCCGTCTATGAGCAGTACCTGACCGAGAAGCCCGCGCGCAGCTGCGTCGCTGTCGCTGCCCTTCCGAAGGGAGTGCTCTGCGAGGTCGAGGCCATCGCCGAACTGTAAAAACTCCGTCTGTTTCAGGAGCCGTCGCACGACCGTGCGGCGGCTCTTTTTTATGCTATACTATGCGTATGATACTTAAAATCTTCAAAAAAGCGGATCTGATCCTTCTCGCGGCACTGATCGTCTGCGGGATCATTGCGAGCGTCGCGCTGGCTCATACCGGCGCGGACGGGGGAGAAGTGTGCCTGAGCAAGAGCGGGCGTGAGATAGGCCGATACTCTCTGGACGAGGATATCAACATCCTTGTCAATAAGACGGCCGTCGAGATGACCTGGCCCGCCGGTCAGGAGATCGCTTTTGAAGAGGCTCCTGAAGACTATAATATCGTCACGATACGCGGCGGCAAAGTGTCCGTAGAATCTGCCGACTGCCGCAGCCAGGTCTGTGTCGATCACAGACCGGTCTCCAGGTCGGGAGAGAGCATCATCTGTCTCCCGCACAAACTTGTAGTCGAGATCGTCTCGCCTGATAAAGCGCGGGACTATGACACATTGGCACAGTAAATGAAAGACGGCAACGGCAAAACTGCATACAGGAATACCCCGGCGCGCCGCGTCGCGACGCTGGCGCTTCTGGCCGCCCTTGCTCTGATCTTTTCCTATGTAGAGAGCCTGCTTCCCTCGCCGGGCCTCCCGGGGGTGAAGCTGGGGATCGCCAATATAGTGGTCGTGATCGTACTGTACCGGTTCTCGGCCGCTGAGGCCGCCGGCGTCAATGCCCTGCGCATCGCGCTCGCCGGGTTTCTTTTCACCGGTCTCTTCGGAGCGCTCTACTCGGCAGCCGGCGCCGCCCTGAGTCTGACCGGCATGGTCCTGCTAAAAAAGACCGGCCATTTCAGCATGGCCGGTGTCAGTATGGCCGGCGGCGTACTCCACAATCTGGGGCAGCTCGCCGTCGCCGCGATCCTCATCGAGGATCTGCAGATATTCTATTATTTCCCCATCCTTCTCTTCTCGGGGATAGCCTGCGGCATCCTCACGGGCATCATTGCAACCCTCGTCGAGCGCAAGCTTCCGAAGAACTTGTAGGATATTATATAGTTTCTTTTATATTTTTATTATTTCTTCTCTATTCTTGCAGATCTTTCCGGATATCTTCCACTTTATCAAGATGCTCCCATGGCAGATCGACATCCGTACGGCCGAAATGTCCGTAGGAAGCCGTCTGCTGATAGATCGGCCTGCGCAGATCAAGCATCTTGATGATACCCTCCGGACGCAGATCGAAATGATCAGCGATCAGCTGAAGGATCTTCTCATCACTCACGACCCCGGTCCCGAAAGTATCCACGGAGACCGATACGGGTTTAGCCACACCGATGGCGTAGGCGAGCTGGAGCTCCAGGCGCTTGGCCACGCCTGCTGCCACCAGGTTCTTCGCCACATACCGCGCAGCGTAGGAAGCTGAGCGGTCCACCTTCGTGCAGTCTTTGCCCGAGAAGGCCCCGCCGCCGTGGCGGGCCATGCCCCCGTATGTATCGACGATGATCTTGCGTCCGGTGAGTCCACTGTCGCCGTGCGGTCCTCCGACCACGAAACGGCCGGTAGGATTGACCAGATAGGTCGTGTTCTCATCTACCATATCCCTCGGCAGCACCACATCGAACACTTCTTTTTGAATTCCCGCCGCAAGCTCTTCCTGCGTGATATCCGGATCGTGCTGAGTGGAGAGGACCACAGCGTCTATCCGGATCGGACGGTGATCGTCATCATACTCGACCGTCACCTGGCTCTTGCCGTCGGGGCGCAGATGATCTAGGATCCCCTTCTTTCTGACCTCGGCGAGCCGCCTCGTCAGATTATGCGCCATCATGATCGGATAGGGCATATACTCAGGTGTCTCATCCGTCGCGTAGCCGAACATCATACCCTGATCTCCGGCACCGATCGTATGATCGTCCTGAGAGTCGTCCACGCCGAGAGCGATATCGGCCGACTGATCATGGATGGCAGTCAGCACCGCACAGGTGTCCGCATCAAAACCGAGTTTTCCTCGCGTATAACCGATCTCTTTGACCGTATTCCTTACCACCTTGGGAATATCGACATACCCCTTGGTCGTGATCTCACCCATGACAAGGACCATCCCGGTCGTCGTGCTGGTCTCACAGGCGACCCGGCTCATAGGATCCTGGCGTATCAGTTCATCCAGGATCGCGTCAGAGATCGCGTCGCACATTTTGTCCGGATGTCCTTCAGTTACTGACTCTGATGTAAATAAGTGTCGTTTCATGTTTCCTCCTCTATCCGGTAAACGCTGTCACGACAGCCATTATCGGATTGTGTTGATATAAATAGGTCAAAACCGAATTATCTTCTATTGCCTCAAAGCACGCTTTGCCGAGATCTGTCGCGTATAACGGCACCAGCAGTGCAAAGAACAGTCCTATTATAATCAGCCCCATCGCAAGTCCAAGCATCCCGCCCAGCGCCTTGTTGAGTCCGCGCGCAAGCGGCAGGTGATCCACGATATGAGCCGCAAACAGCACGATCCTGTAAATGACAAACGCCAGTATGAACGAGAGCACATAGGCCAGGATCTTGACTACCAGATCAGTCAGATACCCTTTGACATAGTCAACGAAATGCTGAACTCCGAGGTTGCTGTATATCTCTTTGTTATTATTCTCGATCAGCCTGTTTTTCAGAAAACCCGGCAGATCCGAAGTATTGATCAGATCGTTCTGAGCTTCCTTGGATGAGTCGATCCTCTTTGTGTACTCGGCTTTCTGTCCGTCAGTCAGATCTGATGTCTCCTGGCTCTCCTTATCCGCAAACATCCCGTCCACCCGATCGGAGACACTTTGTTCCACCGCAGTGTGATCCCGGATAAACTCCTGGGAATAAGGCAGAAGGAGCGAGACCAGCCACAGACAGATCAGTGCGCCGAACAGCGTCAAAGCCTGTCTCAGCAGACCCTTGCGCGCCCCCAGCACCATGCATATGATCAATAGGGCTGCCACCGCAGCGCACATCCAGTTCATCTGTTCCCCTCTCCCCTATTTTGTCAAATGGACGGTAGTGATCCCGTCATTTGTCACTACCGCGTAGCGGTTGAGTCCCTTTAACGGCGCCATAAACAGCGCGTGATCCTGAAGCTGACCGTCAAAGCGGTGGATCCCTTTCAAAGTGTAGATACTGCAGGTCTGCCCGCTGTAGAGGATGATCTGATTATCCGTAAAGCTTACTTTCTCAAAACTCCCCGGCATCGTCTTTTCCAGCTTCACAGATCCGCTGCGTCCGCAGACCGTCAGCTTTCTGCTGCCGCTCTGTTCGCGGGTGACGAAACCGAAATACCGGTCGTCGTGGAAGACCTTTTCGATCTCACCTTCAAAGCTGAGTTCCTTTTTCAGCTCCGGTTTTTTGATCCCTTTATATACCAGACATCCTGTCTCACCGATCACCACGGAAGTATCGCCCATGAACCAGATCTCTCCGACGGCTTCCTGATCCGTCTCTTTGGTGAACAGCTTTTTGTCCTTATCCTTTGTCTTGAGGTCATAGTAGATGACCTGACCGCCGACTCCCTGCTGCGAGATCTTCATATATGAGACCGCCAGTACTTCGCCATCATCAGAGACGGCTGTCGCTATCGGATAACCGGTCTCATTCAGTGATGCCTGATGTTCCAGAAGCAGTTCTCCCGCGTCATTGAAACAGGATACGACAGGCGTGGCCCCGTTTTCCTGAATGACCGTAGCAATACCTCCGGCAGAGACACTCGCCTTCTCGATCGGTTTGGAGCAGCTGGCCTGACCGCAGAGTCCCTTCTCGTCAAATATATAGACGTCTGTCCCGGTCACGTCAGCTACGACCGCGTAATCTCCGTTTACGACCGCCGCCGGCTGCTGGATCTGAACAGCCTGATTCCATTTATCCTCCCCGTTTGCGTTCATCAGGGAAACACCGTCACAGTTGTATTTGAGGATATCCCCCGCGAAGGATTCATAACCGTTGTTGCCGGCGTCAGATAAGTCATGGTTTCTGAGCACCTGCACCGAATCGTAGGTCTGAAAGATCATGACGATAAGGACCGCCGCCAATAGCAGGGCGATGATCGCTACGGTGATCACAATGCGGCGGCGCCGGTGAGACAGCTTTCTCTCATAATCCTCGTCTATCCGGTCGAGGATCTCATACTCGTCCTGCAGATCCTCGATGCTCTCCTGTCTCATCTTCTGTCTGAGATCGGTTTTGTGTTCTCTGATCCCGGCCATGACCTACAGTTCCACGCGGCCGTTCAAAGCCCGCAGCAAAGTCACTTCGTCCGTATACTCCAGATCTCCACCGACAGGAACACCGCTAGCGATGCGCGTCACCTTGATCCCCGTCGGCTTGATCAGCTTGCTGATATACATGGCCGTCGTCTCTCCCTCAAGGCTTGAATTCGTCGCGATGATGACTTCGTCAACGTCACCGCGAAGGCGCTCGATCAACTCCTTAAGGCGTATATCGTCCGGTCCGATGCCCGACATCGGAGAGATCGCGCCGTGAAGCACATGGTAGACGCCGGTATATTTACCGGTCTTCTCATAGGCGAGCATATCTCTCGTCGTCTCGACCACCATGATCGTCTTCTGGTCTCTCTCCGGGTCGGAACAGACACCGCAGAGCTCCTGATCAGTCAGTGTATAGCACTGCTTACAGTAGCGGATCGTATCCCGCGCAGAGACCATCGTCTCCGCGAGGTGATGCACATCCTCCGGGTCCATCGCTATCAGGTGAAAGGCCAGTCTCTGCGCGCTCTTGACGCCGATGCCGGGAAGCTTGCCCAGCTCGGCGATCAGCTGTTCCATTTGGTGAGAATAATGTTCCATACTTCCTCTTATTTAAAACGGCAGAGAACCGCCCAGACCTCCGGCCAGCCCGGAGAAAGCGGAGGTCGAATCCTGATCAGCCGCTTCCAGCGCTTCATTGGCCGCCGCGATGATCAGATCCTGCAGCATCTCGATATCGTCGGGATCGACGATCTCTTCAGCCA
>JAEEGL017432415.1_pt1 | contig 16948 bp, 15 predicted proteins | sample 9134231 | NCBI WGS metagenome assembly JAEEGL01 (sample SAMN16246548, study PRJNA631951) | gut metagenome | biome: gut microbiome; feature: rumen; material: fiber-attached | host: Bos | place: Iran: Karaj | collected 2018-10
CGCAAATGATTGTATCCATTATGTGCAAGTGCTTGACGCAGAGTAGCATATGCCTTTTGACTGCGAATGTACATCTCTTTTTGGACTTCCTTGACCTTGTCGAGCATACGCATCAGTTCCATCACAAGGATTTCGCGTTTCTGCTCAAGGAGCGAGAAACCCTGCGAGGCCATTGCGAGGTCACGCTTAAGCCCAATCTGATTGCTTTTGGTGGGGGCTATGTTGAGTCTGCTCATCAGTGAATGCGCTCCATGGATGCCTTCTGGTCGTAGTGCTCCTTGAGTTCCTCCTCGGAGAGGCGGAGCAGTTCAGAGCGTGGAAGGATTTTAAGGACATTCCAGGCGATTTCGAGGGACTGATCGATGGTTCGGTCTTCGAATTCGCCTTGTGAAATGATTCTCGTCTCAAACTCTTGACCGAATTTCATGTAGAGTTTATCGACGGGACTGAGCTCCTCTTCGCCGATGACTGCGGCGAGCGAACGGATGTCCTTAACTTTGGAATAGGCCGCGAAAAGCTGCGAGGCGACATGTGGGTGGTCCGCTCTTGTACGTCCTTCGCCAATGCCGTCCTTCATGAGTCGCGACAGCGACGGGAGTCCCGCGACGGGCGGATAGATGCCTCGCTGCGACAAGTCTCGCTCCAGAACGATCTGGCCTTCGGTTATATATCCTGTAAGGTCTGGAATTGGGTGTGATATGTCATCGTTTGGCATTGTGAGAATGGGAACCTGTGTGATGCTTCCCTCACGGCCCTCAATGCGTCCTGCTCTCTCATACATTGAGGCCAGATCGCTATAGAGGTAGCCTGGATAGCCTTTTCTGCTGGGGATTTCACCACGAGCGGTTGCTATTTCGCGCAGTGCTTCGCAGTAGTTCGCCATGTCAGTGATTATGACTAGGACGTGCATTCCTTCGTCAAACGCGAGATGTTCAGCTAGCGTGAGAGCGGAGCGAGGCGTGATAAGGCGCTCGACGGACGGATCGTCCGCCAGGCTAAGGAACATCGCGACTTTGCCCAGAACTCCGCTTTTCTCGAAAGAGTCTATGAAGAAACGGGCGACGTCATTCTTGACGCCCATTGCCGCGAAGACTATAGCGAATTCGACATTTTCGTTCAGTAGTTTCGCCTGTCTTGCTATTTGTGCGGCGATTCGGTTGTGCGGAAGTCCGTTGCCAGAAAAGATAGGGAGCTTCTGTCCGCGCACGAGAGTGTTCATGACGTCGATTGCGGAGATGCCTGTCTGAATGAAATCGCGTGGATATTGTCGGGCGTATGGGTTGATTGGAAGGCCGTTGACGTCTCGCCAGTCTTTGCAGAGCGGGGCGGGGAGTCCATCCTTTGGGCGTCCAAGACCATCAAACACGCGCCCCAACATCTCCTTTGAGACGGGAACGTGCAATGGTGTGCCGAGGAAACGCGCCTTTGTGTCGGCTGGAGAAAGGGAATCAGTGCCGCCGAAGATTTGGACGACGGCGGTGGTGGCTGTGACGTCCAGCACTTGACCGAGACGCTCCTCACCTGAAGGTGTCGTGACAGACACGAGTTCATCGTATGCGACGCCTGATATGTTCTCTATGAAGACCAGAGGACCGTCTATGTTCTTGACTCCTCTATATGTAAGTCCCTGCATTCTCATCTGCTGAACCTCCTCTCGAGTCTGTCAAGGTCTGAACTCAAGGCTTGTTCGAGTGCGGCCATCTTCTTTGGGTCGTCGTTGGGAATTTCGCTCTTCATGCGCAGAAGCCTTGGAAGGGCTTGCATGTTGCTGACGTCCGCGAGGGTGCCGCCTTTTTTGATGACAGCGCGAGCGCGGCTTGTGAAGTCAGCGAGTAGTCTCATCATCCATGGCTGTTTTTCGGGCGAGCAATACATGTCGATTTTGTCGAAAGAGTTCTGCTGGAGGAATGCGTTCTTGATGTATTCTGCGATAAGGAGGGTCAATCGCTGCGAGTCTGGAAGGGCGTCTGGTCCCACAAGTTTTGCGATGTGTTGGAGTCCTGTCTCTTCGTGGAGAATGTTCATCAGCAGGTCGCGATTGGCGCGCCAGTCTTGGTCTTTGTTCTTCCACCATTCGGCGACCTCTACGAGATACTCACTGTAGGAATTCATCCAACTGATTGCAGGGTAGTGACGTGCGTTGGCCAAATCCCTATCCAGAGCCCAGAAACATCTTATGAAGCGGCTGGTGTGCTGTGTGACAGGCTCTGAAAAGTCTCCTCCAGGGGGCGAGACAGCACCGATGACAGAGACGGAGCCTGTCTTGCCTTCAAGCGTCTGGACCTTGCCAGCCCGTTCGTAGAACCCCGCGAGTTTGGCGGGTAGATAGGCAGGAAATCCCTCGTCTGCAGGCATCTCCTCAAGGCGTCCAGAGAGTTCGCGCAGAGCCTCCGCCCATCGTGAAGTCGAGTCCGCCATGACAGCGACATCGTATCCCATGTCCCTGTAATACTCTGCGAGAGTGATGCCTGTGTAGATGCTGACCTCTCGGGCGGCGACAGGCATGTTTGACGTGTTCGCTATGAGTATCGTACGCTCCATAAGCGTACGTCCTGTGCGTGGATCTATGAGTTCAGGGAATTCGCGCAGAACTTCGGTCATTTCGTTGCCGCGCTCGCCGCATCCTATATAGACTATGATTTTGGCGTCGCACCATTTTGCGATGGCTTGTTGTGTCATGGTCTTTCCAGTTCCAAAACCGCCTGGTATTGCGGCGGCTCCGCCTTTTGCTATTGGGAAGAAAGCATCTATGACGCGGAGGCCTGATAGGAGCGGGTCGAGCAGGGGAAGCCTTTCATCGACGGGGCGACCAACCCTCACTGGCCAGTACTGATATAGTCCGAGTGTGCGTTCATTGCCGTCCGCAAGTCGCAGAGTACATAGCTCTGCGTGTCCGTCATACTCACCTTCAGAAACTATAGATATGATTTCGCCGCTAACGCCTGGCGGACACATAATTCTGTGCAGGACGCTCTGAGTCTCCTGAACTTCTCCGAACGGGACTCCTGCCTCAAGACGCTCTCCCACAGCCTTTAGTGGCTTGAACTGCCATTTCCTGCTGAAGTCCAGCGCGTCGGCCTTCTCGCCACGACGAAGCATTGCGCCGCTTATCTCTGCGATGCGCTCCAGCGGCCTCTGTATTCCATCGTAAATCGTTCCAAGCAAACCAGGACCGAGCAAGACGGAGAGTGGGCGTCCCGTGCAATACACAGGCTCGCCTGGCTTGACGCCGCTCGTGTTTTCATAGACTTGGATGGTCGCCGCGCCATTTCTGACTTTTATGACTTCGCCTAGAAGTCGCATCTCGCTGACTTCCACGACTTCCTGCATGCCTGCGTGCTCCATGTGACGCGCCTCGACTATCGGGCCGTTCACACGGGTTATCTCGCCGACATTGGATGCTGATTCTGAAGACATTTTTGTTTCCTTGCTCTATTTGGACGGTGAACCGTCCATGTCGCCTCATATGACAGTCAATAATCGGAGATCATCCTTCATTTTGGCTAAGCGTGAGACGTATGTGTTGTCGAAAGTGCGCTGGCCATTGTCAGATGCGAAAATGATTCCAGGCAGCGCGTTCTGCTGTGGATTAAGCGTGAATGAGGCTGTATTTTGGGCACCGAAGACTTTTTCAGCGATTGCCTGAAGCCACTGCGTGGTGACAAGGGCACTGTCCTGCGATGGAAATGTCACGGTCATGGCTACGGGGCCGATTGCTCTAATCGCCTCTTCCGCAAGCATTGCCATGGACTTATCATGCTCTTCTCCCGTTGTCCGAGAGGCGGCTTCGAGTGCCTTTTGGAGCATTTCATTGATGCAGGACTCGCGTCCGAGCAGCCAATGCCTTCTGCTTTCGCGTTCAACATCTAGAAGAATCGCCTTGCATTTGGATTCAATGTCGCGATTCGCCTCTTCAAGACGTGTCTCGCGTTTCTTCGCAGCATCATCCTTTGCTTTCGCGATGTTCTTCGCGGCCTCGTTGCGTGCGCGTGCAATTGTCCGGTCCGCCTTTGTTTTGGCGTCCCCGAGAATCTCCTGACGCAGTTTTTCTTCTTGGTATTTTTCTGTCATCTTCTCTAGTTGGATTCGACAATCTTGATGCCGACCGCTTCGCTGATGGTTTCCTGAAGCGTTTTTCTCTTGCGACCGCCGCCCCAGATGTCGGGCACGACTGCCACATACGGTGGCTTGGAGGTGAGCCTATGTGCTGTCACTTCGTCCTCAATCATGTCTTCGACTGGCTGAGTCAGCAACAGGATTCCAGGCTCGTCGGATTCAAGGGCCTTGCAGAACGCCTTGCGTGCCTGTTCGACGTTTTCGACGGCATCGCCCGTCACACCCGCGAACCTGTATCCGAGAACGGTGTCTGGGTCTCCTATGATGTGATATGCCATTGAATCAGATCTTGAAGACGAGGAAGAGGCTGATAAGGAAGCCGAAAAGCGCAATGCCTTCGCCGAGTCCGACGAACGCAATCGCCTTACCAAGCAGTTCTGGCTTTTCTGCCGCCGCACCCATTGCCGCCGCGCCGACTTTGCCGACAGCATATCCTGCAGAGATGCTACCGATGCCCATGATTGACGCGATCGCATAGAAGATCGCGGGATTGATTGCGGGAGCTGCCGCCTGAGCTGCCTGCGCATCGCCCTCGGCTAGCGCGACGCCCGCGCAGAGAACCGTCAGAATCAGTACTGTTGCCTTTGTTGTCTTTGAAAACATTTTTCAAACTCCTTTTGTTATGTTTTGTTATGGAATGCTGTTTATTTGCCGTCTGATGCAGAGTCATCTGCATTAGACTCGTTTTCAATCTGGAATGGCTTGTATGCTATGCCGCCGCCATTGAAGTATTTGCCGAAGAGTTCGTAATATTCTAGGCGCACGCCCTGTATCATCGCCACCATGCCCTCGAAGGCGATGATAAGCACATTGCCAATGATAATTACGATTGTCGAGATTGCCTGTCCTCCAGGCACATTCTCCTTATGGATCATGCCGACTATCGAATAGACCGCCAGGCAGAGAGCCGCATGGCTGATGGCGAATGCACCGACGCGCACGAACGAGACCGTGCCGCTTATGTATCCAGTGAATGTTTCCATGAGTTCTATGCATGCCTCCAAGAACATATTCATGAACCCTTCCTCCTCTTGCCTATGCCCCTTTGCCTTGAAGACAAACTTGCGAAGAGGCCCGCGCAGGAAGAGCAGGACCAACGGAACAAGAACCAGTACAAGGGCCACCGTTGGAAAGCTCTTAGTTTTGATTATCCATATTCCAGTTCCTATAGCGAACCAGTAGAATAGGAGGCCAAGTACGCCGAATCTGTCGAAGACGCCATCGAAAAACTTTCTGGCAATGAAATGGTTTATGATGTTTATGGTGATGGCTATGCTGGAGAAGAGTATGCCGACTCCGACCGCCACCAGTAGCAGCTGCGTTATGTCGCTCTGCTTGAGCGGACTCAGCCAGAGCGGCTTTAGCAGTTCATGGTTCTCGTAGCCGAAGAAGCTTCCATAACAGAAGCCAAACACTATAGCGCAAAGCCCGCAGAAGCATAGCAGGACGCCACCGTCTCTGAACGCTTCGTCAATTTTGCGTTTTGTGAACTTAAGCCACAGCCCCGCCAGCGCAAGCACAAGCCCCTGTCCAATGTCACCGAACATGAAGCCAAAGAGCAGAACAAACGAGATGCCGACGAATATGGTCGGGTCGATTTCATTGTACTGCGGCAGACCAAAGTTGCTCACCAGCATCTGGAAGGGACGGAGCAGGGGACCTCCCCTGAATTTTATCGGAACACTCTCAAGACCAGACTTGACAAGAGCGTCATCCTCCGCGTCTATGACTTCAACCAAACCCGTTCCGCCAGTCGCCTTATCGACGATTTCACGGACTTCTTCTATGTTGCTTGATGGTGTCCATCCAGAAATGCAGTAGAGCGATGTGACGCGCCCGAAATGCTTCTGCGCCTCGCGTACAGCCTTGATTCCTCTTAGCTCCGAACGCATCTCCAGCAGTATTCCGCCGTATTCTTCCGAGAGCTTCAGGACGTTCATGCGGCATTCCTCAAGTTTGCCGCGCAGCGTCTCAAGCTCGTCATCCTTTTCGTGGACGGCCTCCTCCGCACTGCCTTTCAGCTCATCGGGCGCTTTGACTTCCGAGAATCCGAACTTCTGGAGTTCGTCCCTTACCGCCCAGCGGTTCTTGTTTGAGGAGAGGACAAGCACATTGCCTTCCAATCCGTCGGCTTGAACGATGACAGCCCGCTCCCCTAACTCCATCGTCGCCCGCTGTATCACCGATGGAGCCATGCGCCCTGTGACTATGTAGAAGTGCGAAAGATTTCTCAGTGCGTCCAGGCTGACCTGTTGCATTGGGAAGGCCGCTATGACAGCCCGCTCCTTGTCTATCATGCCTGAATCCTTGAGGAGTTTGTCAATGTTTTCTTCCTCTTCGTGGTACTTGGCGTAGATTTTGTTTATGAGGGCGGACATGTCATCAAGCGTCATCTCGCCACTTTTCGGCGGCGGAGTCGCCTTTGGATCGACACCAAGACCCTCCATGAGCCGTTCACAGCGCGACGTGATGTTGTAGATGGTTTTGGCGTCACGCTCATCCTCGACGCCTCGGAGCAGTTTGCTGTCTGACTGGTTCACTGCATCAACAAGATGCACCAGTCCACGCTGCCCCAGCGTTCTGGTTATCTCCGTGACATACTTGCTCATCAGCAGTATGTTGACCTTTGACATTTTGACGGGACGGAATATCATAAATGCGCTCCAATCATCATATCTTTCATATCCCTTGCGGGAATCCCAAATCTGACGCCTTCATAGATTCTGCTTACGTTCTGCGTTTCAAAGCGCAGCAAGAACGGATAGGCGACTATGGAAAGTGAAGGGTTATCAAAATCCCTAAATAGCCTTAATGCCTTGTCGTATAGGTGGTTCCAAAGGGCGTTTTCGCTAAGGTAAAGCTCTGCGTCTGTGAATGGGTCCAACATTCTTTGGTAGATGGATGGCAGTTGTGTTACTGCTTCCTTGAGATTCTTTGACGAGAGCAGAGCCGAAAGGCGTGTCGTGTCCAGAAATAGTCCACCTTTGAACCAAAAAGAGGACATACGCTTGTCGTCAAGATGGTATGTGCGGATGTTTCGTAGAAGCATGCAGAGGTTCTCAACGTCTATTTCTGTTGCGGTCATCTCCAACGCGGCGCGTCCAATGTCCATTGGTGCGGAGGCCGTTGACTTTAGGACGAAGTCGTAATGCGCTTGGTCAAGTGCGCATTCCGCCTGCATTATGTCGTGACTTTTCTCAAGTGCGGCAACTAATTCTGCAAGATGTTCCAACTCAACTCCAAAGTCGCAGATGATTTTGCCAAGGAACTCTTCAGTGCTTTTGGAAGCTATTAGCTCCTTTGCATTGCTTGTGGGTGTTCCTGGCAGACCAGTCAACATCTCCTCAATGCCTATGTTATGCTCAGGGAAGAAGCGATAGTGCAGTATTGTCTTCAGATCTTCGAAATAGCCTTTGGACATGATCGCGTGGTAGTAGCGCGAGCTACTCTCGTCCAGAAGCTTGGAAATGCTAGACAATATATTGAATTCGCGCAGGAGCAGGTTACGGTGGAACCCTTCGCGCTTACTAGCGTCTATGCCGACATCAAGGAGATTGCGCTGCAGTGCTTCAGGCGTACCGCTTTTCAGCAGCTTCTCCAGTGCATCGCCTCGTATCGCATTTGCCCAAAGACCATGAAGTTTGGCAAATATAAAGTCGTGGCTAGCATTTGTATTGGGTATTGACATTTTTCAATGATGCCTCCCAGATAATTTGCAATCGATATTGCCAACAGGTACTCTATGAGGCAGGAAAGAGAAGAATTTGTGTGATTTCGTCAAGGTGCTTGAAGACCTCCTTGCGGAAGGACTCTAGTTCGCCTTTCATCTTCTCGTCTGCTTCGCGGAGCCTGTCAGCCTTGCCGGCGATGGCCTCGTCAAGCCGTTTTGAAGTCATATTCTCGACCTCATGGGCAAGGGCGTTTTGCGCGTCTGCGGCAATTTCGTTTGCTTTCTGTCGGCTGTCTTCCAAGATTTGCTCGGCTTCTTCCGTGGCGTGGAGCACGATTTTGTCCGCTTCCTTTTCCACGGCAAGCATTCTCTTCAGGATGTCATCCATAGTGCTGCGTGATTAGAGTTCTTCGCTTTTGATAATTCTCAGAATCTGTTCTGGAGAATTTGCACTCTTCAGTCTTTCGAGGAAATCTGGTATGGATATAAGCCTGCTGATTTCGGATAGGGCCTCAATGTGCGGTCCTGGATTGCCAATCTCGGAGAAGAGGGTTATGACAACGTGGACAGGCTGATCGTCAAGCGCGTCGAAATCCATTCCTTTCTTAATGATGCCCAACGCCATGATGACTCCGCTGATTCCAGAGAGCTTCCCATGGGGAAGCGCAAAGTCAGGGGCGATTCCCGTTGACATCTTCTCCTCACGTTCAATGAGAGCCATCACGGCTGATTCCCTGTCCTTTATCAACTTGGCGTTGACAAACAACTGGACCATCTCCTCGAAAAGCTCTTCCTTTGTCTGTGCTTCAATGTCGGTCTTAATCAATGCCGGCGTTAAAACCTCTGATATTAGCATTTCTTCACCTACTGTATGTAAAATGAATCGAATAGTTAAAAAGAGGTTAAGGACTACCGCGAGACTGAACCCTGAATACACGGAAGGAGGCATCCATTCAGGGAACCGAATATATAATGCTGATAGTCCTCAACCAAAACCACAATTACTATAATGCACTTTTCGGATTTAACACGCCGCAATGCTGTTTTTTTCCGAAAGCGTGCATCAGCAGAAGATGCGCAAGCTTGATGAGTCGTCAAAGGTGTTGCCCGCCGATGCGATGTCGCAGACAAGTGACCCGTCATCAAGCGCGTAGATGCGACGGAAGCCTTTGCGAGCTGGCTTGCGAGTGAGTTTGGTTGGATTGCCGTATGGCTTGTTGACGTCGCCCAGACGTGAATCACGCGCGAGCACAATAGGTCCGCGACGAAGGGCGCTCAAGCCGTTTGCCGCAGGGATGAGCACCAGTGGCATCGGGAAGTGAAGCATGATTTTGTCACCATTGTTCCAAGCGCGCAGAATCTCGCAATATGTTCCTGCAGTAACAGGAACATTGTTCCCTGCGACCTTGACTTTCGCACCACCACACCAGCCTGGAATGCGCAGTTTAATCGCAAACACCTTTCCCTTGGGGCAATGGACAGTGACTGCGGCCTCTTCGCCGTCAGGATAATCGCCTGAAATCGTTATTGAAATATCGTCATCAAGTTTTGCCTCGCATGGTTCATAGAGGTTCACGACAAGTTTGCCGCTCTCCTTCATTACGGCGACCATGGGGGCTGTGGCAACTGCCTCAGGACCCTGCGCAAGGCAGCAGTCTTCTTTGAATAACTCCTTGCCCTGTGTGCAACGCCCAATCTGGTCATCGCACGGAACTTTGTGAGTTTCAGCAGCCATTGGAGTAGGATTCAAGTGCAACCACCATGAGCCGTCAGGCGTCATCTCGCTGAGCGTGCCGTTGTAGAGAGAACGTTCAAGTTCATCGACGATTGTGGCGTCGCCAGTCGCCCTTAGAAGGCTCAGACAGAAGCGTATATAAGTCGTGGTGACGCATGTCTCGCCCCTGCCGCCAAGGCCAAGCTTGGCTTGGTTTTCAGCACCGCCAAACCAATATTCGCCGACGCTATCCTTGCCGCCGCCCACGCCAGTGACGAAGATCTCCTCGTCACGAACTTTGCGATAGTACGATAATGCGGTCTCAAGGTATTTGCGCTCACCTGTCGCTCTATATAGTTCAACTAGTCCCTCAATGCAGGATGTCATCTCGTATGCCTTGCCGTTGCAGATGTCCTTTGGCGATCTAACGCCCTCAAACGCCTGCTCGAACACTTTGCAGCCGCCATCATAGACAATCCAGTTAGCATAGTCCAGAAACTCCTTGTCTCCGCTGAGCCAGTACATTTGTACGACCTGTCCCAATATTGAGCTTGGGGCCATGCCACCATGCCATCCGCTTTCTGGCATGCTCTTGCCGCCAGGGCCGACCTGTTTCATCAGATGCTTGAGCAGCGCGGTGGCCGCTTTGACTATTTCGGGGCGCTTTTCAATGACGGTGCAGTACCTTATCAGTCCTGCCAGAACATATTTACGTCCCCAGACGTCCCATCCATTCGTCTGTCTTTCGGGGGAATAAGAGCTGATGCATCCGTCTGGACTCTGTGTGCTTAGTATGTCCTTGATAGTGTCATCGATGATTTTGCGGAGCTTCTTGTCTGTTGGCTTTGCGCGCCAGCTTCTTATAGTTGAGCGAACAATCTTACCCCAGAACTCGCAACGCCAGAATCCGTCGTCATCCATCTGCTTGCGGAACGGATCCACGAGATGCTTGTAGTCAACCTTTTTGAGACGTGCCTCGATGCTTTTGTCCAGCGCATCGCCCATGATGCCCTTCATTGAGACCGCGCCAGGCGGCAACAGTTCAAAGAAATCCTTGAGTTTTTCCATTGTCATTTACTCCTCGAAAGAAAGTGCTATGAGTTTTTCGACAAGTTCAGAATATGCGATGCCCGAAAGCCCCATCAGGCGCGGGAACATGCTTATCTTTGTGAAGCCTGGAATCGTGTTGATTTCGTTGAGAATGAACTCGCCGTCGGGCGTGAAGAAGAAATCGACGCGCGACATGCCTCTGCAACCAAGCACCTTGTACGCCTTTTTCGCAATTGCCTGCACGCGTTCAATTTCGGATTGGTTTAGGTTCGCGGGCGCAAGAAGTTCCGCGCCATCGGCAAGCGTGTATTTCGCCTCGTAAGAGTAGAATGACACCTTTGGCACGATCTCGCCTGGAACAGCGCAGAACAGATCACCGTTGCCCATGACGGCACACTCAATCTCACGACCGACAATGCACTTTTCGACAAGCACATGGTTGTCGTATTTCATCGCCTCTTCTATCGCCTCTGCAAATTCAGATTCATCGTTGACCTTTACAACGCCGACAGACGAGCCCGCGTCGCATGGCTTTACGAACAACGGCATTCCAAGCTTCGCCTTGACTTCTTTGATGTCAGGCAGCTTCTCGTTCTTGCGTACAAGAATCCATGGCGCCGTCTTGATTCCCTCAAATTCGAGAATCTGCTTTGCAACCACCTTGTCCATGCAGACGGCGGATGCCGTCATAGCGCAGCCGACACATGGGCAGCCGATTAGCTGCGCAAGGCCCTGCACTGCGCCGTCTTCGCCATTGCGACCATGCAGAACAGGGAATATGACATCGAAAGGCATAGGCTGTGCGCCAGCACCAAAGGTCATCAGGACTGGCTTGCCGCCCATGCGGATTGGCGAGACAGGAATGCCATTAGGGTTGAGTGCTATTTTGGTAGGGTCGGTGGCGTTTAAGGCGAAATTGCCATCTTCATACCATAGCCATTCGCCGTCCTTTGTGATTCCGACTGTCAGAACATCATACTTGTCCCTTGATATGGCCGCCTGCACATTTTTAGCTGACAGCAGCGAGACCTCATGCTCTGTCGATTGGCCACCGCAGAGAAGACAGATTCTTGTTTTTACCATATTAAAGTGACTCCTAATACCTATTAATATATAATTAGTCTGCGAAAATCTTATCTTTGATAGCATCCAAAGCCTTTTCGAGAAGGCCGAGTTCGAAGAGTAGGTCGAGAATAGTGTAGCGGTTGCGAATCATCGCCGCCACAACTGTTCCGCGCCAGACTTCGGCCCAATCAAGGCCAATCTGCTCAGGACGTGTCGGGCAGTCAAGCACTTTAAAGCGTCGCTTCATTTCCTCGAAGGTGAAGATTTGATTCATGACGCGGCTCTTCATCTCGTCCCAATTTTCCGCAATGTCATTCATGCGCTTGCGGAAAGCATCGCCTGTCTGGAGCTTTGCAAGGCAGACCTTGCGCACTGAATCATAGATGATCGAGTCCTTTAGATGCTTGTCTATCTGGGCGGCGCGCTCCTCAACAGTCACCTCGTGAGCATTCTTGCAGATCTCCGCAATCTGCGCCTTGTCCATCGCGAATGTGTATTCCATGAGTGCGGTGGAAATCAGAGTGCCGATGGCCACCTTGAAGCCATGCGACGGTGCTTCACCGTTAACCTTAAGGTCGTCCATCTCCCAAATGTGGCTGAAGAGATGCTCCGCTCCTGATGCGGGTCGGGATTCGCGGTAGTACTGCATCGCAAAGCCAGTGGCGGCAAGACCATTGAAGAGTCTGCAAAGCGAATCCAGATCGCCCTTAGCGAGTTTCTCAGGGTCGGCAAGCCACTCGCGCAGATGGATCTGGACCATGCCCCACGCCTTGGCGTCCATGGGCGTCGGCCCAAGAATGTCCGCGATGTGCCAGTCGGCTCCAGCGACAATCTTTGCGCAGAGGTCTGCGTAGCCAGATGCCGTCATGTCGGCAGGCGCGGTCGAGAGGACATTGCTGTCGGCAAGAATGGCAAGCGGTGCAGGGCAGGGCATTGTCTGCTTGAAGCCCTCCTTCGTGATTGCCGCTCCGAATGATGTATATCCATCGACTGAGCATGCTGTGGCGACACAGAGATAGCCAGGGAAACTCGCCTCGTATGTTGAGCGTTTGCAGAGGTCGTTTATGGTTCCGCTTCCTACGGCGATGGGGAGTTTGCCCCTGATTTCCTCTACAAGTCCTGGAATGTGGCAGTAATCAGCATGCATCACTGGATGCGCGGGATAGATTTTCGGCTCCGCAGGATTGAGTCCTGCTTCCTTGAGGAACTCCTGGACTTTTGCTCCAGCCACCGCCCATGTGTTCTCGTCTGCCACGATCTTTGGTTGCTGACCAGGCCAAAGCTGCTTCACAACGCTTGGAACTTCTTTGAGCACATCAGTGCCCAACACACAAAGTTTAGTCTCAAGGCCTTCTGGAATCGGAATAACTGCCATCGTAATCTCCTTATAATAAAAACATTAAAACACCTGCGCCAATTGAAGACACAGGTGTTTTGATTTTGATTCCTTATAATTCAAGCAATTAGAAATCGCCTCCAAGGACAGAGATCATTGGATTGATGTCCTGGGTATTGGAATCCTTTTCAGCCTGACGAACGAAATCAGCCAGCACCTGGTTCTTCTTCTGTGAAAGCAACTTGTTGCTTGTACTCTCGCGCTTTTCCTTAGCATCTTCTCCAGTCGGGACATCCTTGGCTGCAAGATAGACTAGAGCGTAACCAGAGTAGGTCTTCTGCGGCGGTATGACGGTGTTGACCTCAGCCTTGGAAAGAGCCTCAAGCAACAGGCCTGAATTGCGCACCATGATTTCGTTGAACTGCCTCTCGTTTGACTTGCTGAGCTTGCCTTTGGCGTCTGCGAAGGGACGTTCGGGGGATGCCTTTGCGATGTCGGAACCTTCCTTGAGGGCTTTGTTGATGGCGGCGGTCTCTGCGGTCGCCTTGTCAAGAGCGATCTGAGATGCTACGCTGCGCTTATAGATATTGACTGTTGTGGAAAGTCTGTTTTGGGCCTCGTCAAGTTTGGCTGGCTTAATCTCATTCAGGCAGGCAACGTATGATGCATCTTTGCCCTGAACCGCCTTGGTGAATGGTTCGGCGGCTGTGGCGTTGAAAATTGTGCTCATGAGAGTGCTCTCTGAAGCGGGCCCCTTGGCACCGTAATTGTACTGTCTGGATAATCCAATCTCCTGGATTGTCGCCTTGCTGTCTTGCGCCGAAGATTTGAGGATGGCGAACCTCTGGTCTTCTTTGTGGCCTGACTCGTTCCATGCGACGGCGACTGCAGAGGCAAGCCTTTCGGCCTCTGCGTTGGCGGCCTTCTTGGCGGCCTCTTCTGTGAGCGTCTTAACCAGTTCGGCTCTGACGTCATTCAGAGTCTTCGGAGCGGTCTTCTCAGCAAGTTTGAACACCACGAGACCGTCATGCGACTCTACGACAGGCGAGATTTGGCCAACTTGCATCTTTTCAACCTGCTCCTTGACATGGTGGTCAAGCGAATCGATTGAGACAAGACCAGTGTCACCGCCCTTGGTTTTGGTGTCTGCGTCGTCGGAGTAATCAGCCGCGAGTTTTGCGAAGTCCGCACCATCTGCGATTTTCTTTAGCACCTCATCGGCTTTGGCCTTTTTAGCAGCCTTTTCTTCATCCTTGTCTGAATCGGATGTCTTGATAAGTATTTGTGAGAGGCGAACCTCTATCTTTGAATACTCATCTTTGCGGGCCTCAAAACCTTTTTCAATGTCGCCTTCGGTCAGAGTGACAGTCGCAGTGAAGTCTGAATCCTTGAAGACGGCGACACTGAATGAACGCTCCTCCTGCACATAGAATGGCTGGATGTAGTCACGGATGTAGTCATTGATTTCCAGCATGGCGGATTGCTTTTCTTCGTCAGACTTTGATGTGTCATCCCTGATGGCCTCCATCTGCTTGCGTCCGAGTTCCCATGCGGCCTTGCTGCCTGCGGCGGCTTCTTTGTACGGGGCGATCTTCTCGTTGTAGAAGGCGATTGCCTTCTCCTCAATAATCTTAGTCTTGATCTTCTCTGTGATGCGTTCGTCAAGCTTTTCGGGAAGCGCGGCATCCTTGATTTCGGTAAGGAGCGCGACGGAGAAGTCCTGCTTGTCTATTACAGGGGCCTTGGTGATGTCGCCTTTCTTCTCCAATTTGCGAATGGCGTTGGCAAGCATTGAGTGATCGCCCTCCATGCCTGGAATAGTGGCTCCTTCGCCGAGCTCGCCAGTCTGTACGACTGTCGCACCTACTGCCTCTGCCGCCGCCTTGAAAGCTTCTGGAGTCACTTCTTTGTCCTTGAAGGAGGCAATCAGATTTGCAGCGGTTTTCTGTATATATGCACGAGTCTTAGTGTTCTTGACAGCCTTCACGATTGTGGGCTTGGCATCCTCAAACTTTTGGTTCTTATAGAGTCTATCTTTATTATTGTTATAGAACTTGAGAGCCTCAGCGTCTGACACTGTGAGTTCAGCAGGGGCGTCCTTGGCGTCAGCCTTTGCTTTTGCCGCTGCGAATGATACGGTCGCGACCATAGCGGTGCGCAGTTTGTCAAGCTCAATTTCGGACTTGCGATTTGCGAAGAAGTCGGCACTTTCCTTTTCGGTTGGAACGACAGCCTTGTCAGTTTCCATAGAGAGCTCGGCGTGCTTGAGTGTGTATTCAGCCAGTTCCTTGTCGATTTCGGCGTCATCCACCTTAACGTCTTTGACGATGTCCTCTGTCATCTTTCCGATTGCAATATTTTGTCTGACGATTTCATCGAAGTCAGCCGCCGTCAGTTGATAGTTGCGGAGCAATCCGTTCTTTAAATTCTCGAATTTCTTGAGATCGAATTTGCCTTTGTCGTCTTGGAGCCATCTTATTTCATGGATTCTCTTAGCGACCTCTTCATCAGTGACTTTCTTGTAGTATCCGCGTTTTTTCGCCTCATGAATCATTCTCATGCGGCTAAATGTCTCGCGGTTGAGATAGGGGTCATTGTATTCGGAGAGAAGCATTCCGTAGCGCAAAAGGCAGTCGATGTCGGTCTGGCGCTTGATATGCATGAACTCATCGAAGCTGATGTTCTTGCCGTACATTTTGGCGACATTTCCAATGCGGCGTCTGCTGCATCCGCCAATTGAGTCATTGCCGTTGCCGACGAAGATGACGAACATGAAGCAGATGATGATGCCGAGCACTATGTAGGTGACGCGTCCATGCTTTTCCACGTATCTGTTGAATTTCGAGATGATCATTTCAGTTTCCCAGTACTGTTATTATTATGGTTATTAAGGTTTCAGAACTTAAGTGCCCCGCGAATTGCGTTTATGGAATCCGCAACGCTTGCTTTCTTGTTGAAAACGCTGCTTCCTGCTACCAGCATATTTGCACCCGCTGCAACAACCGATGCGGCATTGGCCGCCTTGATGCCGCCGTCAACTTCGACATGCAACGGCTTTCCCGCCTTGTCTGCCCAAGCGCGGAGCGCGGTCACCTTCGGAAGTTGTGACGCCATGAAAGACTGGCCGCCGAATCCTGGCTCAACCGTCATCACCAAAGCCATTTCGACCATCGGGAGATATGGGTAAAGACTTTCGACGGGAGTGCCTGGCCTAAGCGTGATTCCTGCAGAACAGCCAAGCTCATGGATATGGTTGATGATTTCCGCGATGTTGCCTTCAGACTCAACGTGAATTGTGATGTGGCCGGCTCCTGCCTTCGCGAACGTCTCAACATATCTTCCAGGCTCGGAAAGCATTAGGTGAACATCAAATACCATGTTGCTCACAGGACGGATTGCCTCGACGATGCCAGGCCCCATTGAGAGGTTTGGCACAAAGTGTCCGTCCATGATGTCAATGTGCGCTATCTCCGCGCCTGCGGCCTCTGCGTCCTTGAGCTGCTGACCGAGATTTGCAAAGTCAGCGGCTAGCAGGGACGGAGCCAGATATGCGCCGTGAGGGCCTGCCAACGGTAGCTTCTCCAGCGTCTTTTGTTTGTTTTCAGCCATTTATGAATACCATTTATGCAAAAAGACGGACACAGTTGAAACCATGTCCGTCCAAAATTCATCTTACGATCTGCAAGCGCCGATTAACCGCTCTATTAAATTAGGAATGTCTGCGGCGCTGTTTTGTCAATCTGGAACTTTTGTTACTCAGGCCTTGACGATTCTGTTTGAACGGATGCAGGCTGTGCAGACCTTGATGGTCTTGATTGTGCCGTTGTCGTTCACTTTGACTGTCTGCAGATTCGGGCTGAACGTGCGCTTTGTGTTCTTGACGACGTGCATACCGATACCGCCTTTCTTCTTCGCAAGACCTCTGCGTGTGATATGTCCGCCAAAGACCTTGTGCTTACCGCAAATTTCGCAAACTCTGCTCATTTTTCTACCTCAA
>JAEEGL013497719.1_pt1 | contig 16947 bp, 14 predicted proteins | sample 9134231 | NCBI WGS metagenome assembly JAEEGL01 (sample SAMN16246548, study PRJNA631951) | gut metagenome | biome: gut microbiome; feature: rumen; material: fiber-attached | host: Bos | place: Iran: Karaj | collected 2018-10
ACTCCTATCATCAGGATCTCCTCCTGCTTGTTACATATTAACATGGTAAATTAAAACTTTGAATCCTCAGACTTTCTTGCGACAAGATTTTGCTCTGTACTCTTCCTTTGTCGCAAATTCCCCACTCCGTCGCAACAACTTGGAGAAGATTTGGCGAAGATCTTTGGAATCAGCCTAAAATCACCGTAACTTTGCAGCAGATTACAGATTCATACGTTAGTTGTTTCATTTTGTATTGTTTTGGTTTATTAGTTAGTAAGAAACATACAAGGCTCGCTGAGATAGCGGGCCTTGTGTGCGTAATGGGCATAAGAGCAAGCCCCAGCTGTACCCTTTATGCAATGATAACGAATTTTAGCCAAACTGCAAAATTAGTTATAAAAGATTTTCTATTTCTTTGTTTGCTGAAGATAAGAGGCTGTTCGCTGAAAAGATTTGGTAGAGTCAACAAACACTCGTACCTTTGCAATCGTCAAAAGAACAAAGGATAATAGTTTTTTCATACATCACATTTTAGGTTAGTTAGTTTAATTTGGTTAGTAAGTAACACACAAGGCTCGCTGAGATAGCGGGCCTTGTGTGCGTTATGGGCATAAGAGCAAGCCCCAGCTGTACCCTTTATGCAATGATAACGAATTTTAGCCGAACTGCAAAATTAGTTATAAAAGATTTTCTATTTCTTTGTTTGCTGAAGATAAGAGGCTGTTCGCTGAAAAGATTTGGTGGAGTCAGCAAACACTCGTACCTTTGCATCGTCAAAAGAACATTAATAGTAGTTTTTTCATACTTCTGATTTTAGTTAAATAATAAGTTAGTTTGGTTAGTTATTAGGCATCAAGGCTCGCTGAGATAGCGGGCCTTGTGTGTGTGAAATGCAGCCAGTCAAAATACAGAATACAGAAATACAGTTTTTTTGGAGAGGTATCACTCCTGATTAATGGGAAAAAGGTATATTATATATTACTATATATATAATATATATATTATATATATAGTAAATTTTCTATTCACATGATAGGTGGTCTCATTAAAAAACTGAATACTGAATAACTGAATACACGCAATGTAAGACATTTTAAGCAGCGTGCTTTTTTGCGTGCTTTTTTGGCGAAATAATTTGGAGGTACTCTGAAATTTTTGTACTTTTGCATTGTCAACGAAAAAAGACGAAAATTGCAGCCTAACTGGGGAGCAAAAATTACCTTGCGCGCGAGCACTTGCAACCTAAGGAAATCGCAAATCGACGTCGAATCCGCGACATGAGAAAATATTTAACTTTTCGATTAAGCGAATGCCATCAGGCTAGCATGAATGGCTGAGCGTGAGAAAAGTCAAACGAAGTTTAACAATCTACCCCGGGATTATTTACTTCCTGTAATGATCGTACTTGTCATCATAAGGCGGATTATGGAAGGGCATCATGGGATTCTTCATCAGCCAGCGGCTCCAGCCTGTACGACGTTCGAACTCGGTAGGGAGAATGGTGTTTGCCCACACCAACTGCGGGTTAGACATTGCCCAGTCGATCGTGATATACTTATTGATGCTGGCCTGCCAGAGCACGGGCTGCCCCAAGTTGTCGTAACACAGATAGCCCAACAGGTCGTCGATGCGTTGCTCTTCGAAATTGGCTACTAACTTGCCCTTGGCCCCCAGCGTGATGCTATAACTCAGCGGGTAATCGACCTTCAGGTCGGTATGGTCTAAGGCATAGGCGTGATGCACTTGAGCCGCCTGTATGGCGTGTTTCAGATCGTCATAGATGGCACGCAGTTCCTCGCTGTCTTTGTAAGGTCCTTCCACCAGTTGGCGACAATAGTCAAGCAGATCGTACATCGGCGCGTCGTTAAAAAACTGATAGCACTTCGAACTGGGCGATATGTAGTCGGATGACTTGTTAGACAGATGCGTGCAGAGGTAATTGACAAAGCGGTGCATCGGCTCCCACACTGCGGGCAGTTTCCTCATGTCGGTCAGCACGAAATCCTTGTTCAGAGGCACCTTCGTATCCTTATCCTCAGGCAGATAGTCGTTGTGCTGTGCAGCCACGCTGTCGAGGTAGGCGCTCATCTCGCTCTCGAAGTTTTCCCCCTCAACGATGTTCTGGAGCGCTGTCAGCAGGTGTTCGTAACTGCCGCCTCGGTTGGTATGGCCTGACGCCATCACATAGTCAGTGACGCCCGTCAATTCTGAGAGGAACTCGATGTTGTTCAGCATACAGCAGTCGAGGTAGAGCAACTTCAGATGGACGCCTGCGCGCTCCAGTCCCTGACGCAGTTCCCGGGCGGTCATGGCGCGTTGCTGCAGATTGTCGTCGGTCAGCACGGCGATATGGCTCTGGCAGATGTTAGGATACAGCTCGTCGGGGTCTTCGACAGCCCATCCGGTGCCGTGCCCCGTCAGTATGAGGATATAGTTGTCGGCTGGCGCCTCATTCTTGCAGTATCTGACGAACGAGGCCACACTGTCGGGCTGGAACATCTCTGCCTTGCTGTCGCCCCAAAGATCGTTGTTGGTCAGGTTGAGATAGTGGTAACAGTTCTTCTGCTGCGTTTCGGGCAGACGATCATAGGTCAGTTGGTAGCGATACACCTGCCCTGGTTTGCCACCAGGTATGTATTTCATTTCGAGCGTGTTCAACGCCTTTGATATCTGCTGTTTGAGGCCATCGGGCGATGAGTATTTCATCTGGACGAAGGCGCTCACATCGTCCGATTCGGAATCGGGATCGGTCAGAAGGTCCACGAGTTCTTCCTCGATATTATCATCGAGATTGTTACCACCCATGGCATAGACCATCAGGTTGAAGGGCTGCCGATCCTGGCTCTTGGCAGACATACCGACGACGAGGGCCAGTAAGAGAAAAACGATTCTACTCATTTTTTCTTTGAGATTAGTAGTTTAATAAATAAAGGCTCAGAATCTTTCGATTCTCAGCCTTTTCGTTTTTGTCGGGATTACTGGACTCGAACCAGCGACCTCGCGCCCCCCAGACGTGTGCGCTACCAACTGCGCTAAATCCCGATCGTAATCATGCGCTCCGACACTGTTTTTGTCGAATGCGGGTGCAAAGGTACACACTTTTTGCGAAACGACCAAATTTTTCGGCAACTTTTTTCTTTTAAGATATATTATCAGCTATTTTTTGCGTATAAGAAATAATATGAGTACTTTTGCATTCGCAATTTCGACTCAATACAATGGAACAATATAGACTTACGGCTCCCAAGCAGCTCAACACGACAGTGAAGCTGCCAGCATCGAAGAGCATTTCAAACCGTGCCCTGATCATCTATGCGCTCAGCGGCGGACAGCATCTGCCCCAGAACCTGAGCAACTGCGATGATACGGAGGTGATTGTCAGTGCCCTGAAGGAGATGCCCGAGGAGATCAATATCAAGGCGGCAGGAACCGCCATGCGATTTATGACGGCCTACCTGAGTGTGACACCAGGCTCGCACGTACTGACGGGTACGGAGCGCATGAAGCACAGGCCTATCGGCATCTTGGTGGACGCACTGCGGAAACTGGGTGCCGACATCAGCTATACAGGCGAAGAGGGCTATCCCCCACTCCGCATCACGGGCAGGCAACTGGAGGGCGGACTGCTGGAGATTCAGGGCAACGTGAGTTCGCAATATATCTCGGCACTGCTGATGATCGGTCCGATGCTGAAGGAAGGGCTTACGCTCAGACTGATGGGCGAGATTATCTCGAGACCATATATCGACCTGACGCTGTGGATGATGGGCGAATTCGGAGCCGACGCAGAATGGACAAGCAGCGACACCATCACCGTGAAGCCTCAGCCCTATAAGGGGCGAGACTACTATATCGAGAGCGACTGGAGCGGTGCGAGCTACTGGTATGAACTGCTAGCTCTCTGCCCGGACACAGAGTCGGAGGTAAGGCTTACAGGACTGATGGACGGCTCGAAGCAAGGCGACTCTATCGCCAGATATATCTTCAGCATGCTGGGCGTGAAGACGGAGTTTGAATCGAAGGAGGCTGGCAAGCCGCAGACGGTGACGCTGAAACGTAACGGTCGCTGCGTGCCGAGGCTGGAGTATGACTTCGTAAACGCTCCCGACCTGGCTCAGACATTCGTGGTGACCTGCATCGCCAAGAACATACCCTTCCACTTCAAGGGGCTATCGACGCTGAAGATCAAGGAGACAGACCGTATCCTGGCGCTACGCACGGAACTGAGGAAACTGGGCTACGTGCTGACAGAGCATAACGGCAGTGAACTGAGTTGGAACGGTGAGCGGTGCAAGCCGCTGGACGACCAAGGCATCGACACCTACGAAGACCACCGCATGGCGCTCTCGACGGCTCCCTTCTGTTTTATCAAGGAGGGGCTGCGCATCAATAATCCGCAAGTGGTGACGAAGTCGTATCCGCAATTCTGGGATGATCTGGAGGCTGCGGGAGTTAAGGTTTTGAGGTTTGAGGTTTGAGATTTGAGGTTTGAGAGATGGGTTTTGCAATTGTATGTATCGGCATGATTGTGGTGATAGGCGTGATTGCCGGCATCGCCACGTATTTCGACAAGGGCGATGACACGATAACGACGGGGCACGACTGCTCGACATGTACGGCTGCCAATGAGGGAGCCTGCAAGATTCACTGTCTGATAGAGGAACAGAAAAAGAAGAAAGCGGCTATCGGTGAAGATTAGAGGATGGCATATCGTACTGGTGACAGCCGTCGTGATGGCGACCATAGGCTGTTCGACCAAGAAGAACACCGCCACGACAAGACGGTGGCACGCTTTCAATGCCCGCTATAATACTTATTTTAACGGCTCGCAGGCCTTCATCGAAGGAAATCTGGAGAAAGAGAAAGGTCATCAGGACAACTTCACGGAGATGCTGCCCCTCTACCAGGTAGGCAATCCAGCGAGTTGGAACATCGGACAGGGACAGTATGACCGCGCCATCGAGAAAAGCGAGAAAGCCATCAGGCGCCACAGCATCAAGACCAAGCCCGAATGGAAGAGCAACAGGCGCAAGACAGCCAAAGACCGCGAGTGGTTAGGCCGCAAGGAGTATAACCCCTTCATCTGGCGCGCCTGGCTGCTGCTGGGAAAAGCACAGTTCCAGAAAGGTGCCTTCGAGGAGGCTGCTGCCACCTTCACCTATATGAACAGGCTCTACCACACCCAGCCGTTGCAGAACGGACTGGCAAGGGCATGGCTCGCGAAGTGCTACACGGAACTGGGCTGGATGTACGACGCTGAGGACGTGATCAGGAGCATGAGCCGCGACTCGATGGACTTCCGTGCTGTGAAAGACTGGGACTACACCTATGCCGACTACTATATCAAACAGGGCGACTATCAGAAGGCGGTGCCCTATCTGAGAAAGGTGATCAAGCACGAAAGGCGCCGCGTACAGCGGGCCCGTGAGTGGTACCTGATGGGACAGATACAGACGCTGCTGGGGAACCGTGAGGAGGCCTACAAGGCATTCAGGAAGGTGGTGGGCTGTCACCCGCCCTACCAGATGGCATTTAACGCGAGGATTGCTCAGACGGAGGTGATGGCCAAGGGAAACAGCCGACAGATGATAGGCCGACTGCGGCGCATGGCCAAAGACGACAACAATCAGGAATATCTGGATCAGGTGTATTACGCCATCGGCAACATCTATCTGACAGAGAAAGACACGCTGCAGGCGATAGCCGCCTACGAGACAGGCAACCAGAAGTCGGTAAGGAACGGCATCGAGAAAGGCGTGCTGCTGCTGACACTGGGTAACCTCTACTGGGACAAAGAGCAGTATGGCGATGCCCGTCGCTGCTATGGCGAAGCCATCGGACTGCTCGACAAGGACAGGAAAGACTATCAGCAACTGGCAGAGCGTTCGAAGGTGCTCGACGAACTGGTGCCGTTTACGGATGCCATCCATCTGCAAGACTCGCTGCTGGCGCTGTCGGAGATGACTGAAACAGACCGCAATCGGGCCATCGACCGCGTGATCGCAGAACTGATACGCAAGGAGAAGGAGGAACAAGACGCCATGCTGGCCGAAGAAGCCGAGCAAAACAGGCAGCAGGGCGAAGGGAACCAATTGGCTCTGAACCAGCCACATCAGCCAAGGCAACAGCCACAAGGCAATGGGCAGTGGTATTTCTATAACCCCGTGGCCGTGAATCAAGGAAAAGCGGCCTTCCAAAGACTATGGGGCCGAAGGGAGAACAAAGACCACTGGCAGCGCAGCAACCAGACGGTGGTGGCCACAGAACAGCAGGAGCAACAGGAGGCTGAGCAGACAGAGCAGACTGTCGAACAGGAACAGACTCAGACGACTGAGGAGACGAGGCAGACAGAGGCAGGGAACGATCCCCATGAGCGCGACTACTATCTGGCACAGATACCATTCACAGAAGAGCAGAAGGCTGCTGCCCACGACATCATCAAGGACGGGTTGTTCCACTCGGGTGTCATCTTCAAAGACAAGCTCGACAACTTGACGCTGAGCGAGAAACAGTTGCTGAGACTGACAGGCAACTATCACGACTACGCACAGATGGACGAGGCCTGGTATCACCTCTATCTGCTCTACATGCGGCAAGGCCGGAAGGCAGAGGCCGACCAATGTCTGGCCAGACTGAAGGAGAACTATCCTGAGAGCGAGTGGACCATCCTGCTGGCCGACCCCTATTTCAAGGAGAACGCCCGATTCGGCGAACATATCGAAGACTCGCTCTATGCCGCCACTTACGAGGCCTTCAAGAACGACCGCCACGAAACGGTAAGAAGCAATGCACGACTCTCGGAAGAGCGATTCCCGCTGGGAGAGAACAGACCGAAATTCATATTCATCGAAGGACTGAGCCGACTGAACGACGGTGACGGCGACGGCTGTATCGCCCTGCTGAAAGAGGTCGTGGAGCGTTACCCAGAGAGTGAGGTGACACCACTGGCAGGCATGATTATCAAGGGTGTGCAAGAGGGGCGCAGGCTGCACGGCGGCAAGTTTGATATCGGAGACATCTGGTCGCGACGCGACATCACAATGAACACTGACAGCACGCAGACCGTAGAACTGAGTGCAGAACGGCACGACCGCTTCGTATTCATCCTGGCCTACGAGCCCGACTCCGTCAACGAGAACCAGTTGCTCTTCGAGATGGCACGCTATAACTTCACGAACTACCTGGTAAGAAACTTCGACATCGTGCTCGACGAGGACAATGGCCTGCACCGTATGCGATTCAGCGGATTCCTGAGTTACGACGAGGCACTGCAGTATGCGCGCCAACTCTATGCCGACAAGGCGATGGCAGACAAACTGAAAGGCTGCCGCAGCCTGATTATCAGTGAGACCAACCTGCAACTGATAGGCAACAGATTCAGTTACGACGACTACCAGCAGTTCTACGAGGACACGTTCGTTCCGATGAAGATCAGCGAAGAGAAGCTGCTGATAGTGCCCGAAGGCATCGAGCAGCCCGACATCGAGGATATCGGAGAGACAGAGCAGGACGAAGAGGAGACCCAGGAAGACGAGCTGCAGCCTACGAAGAAGCCTCAGCCGAAGGTGCAGGACTTTGACTTCGGAGACGATTTCTGGTAAACACAGTCAGTAAAAAAAAAAAGAACGAGATATGACCAACGGACTATTGTTATGGGTAGATGACGAGATAGAACTGCTGAAGGGCCACCTGATGTTTCTTGAGAAGAAAGGCTATGAGGTGATAACGGTCAACAACGGCAGCGATGCCATCGACCTGTGCAAGGAAAAGAACTTCGACCTGGTGCTGCTCGACGAACAGATGCCAGGACTGAGCGGACTGGAGACGCTGCAACGAATCAAGGAACTGCAGCCGTCGCTACCCATCGTCATGGTGACGAAAAGCGAGGAGGAGAACATCATGGAACAGGCCATCGGACAGAAGATTGCCGACTATCTGATCAAACCCGTGAATCCCAGTCAGATTCTGTTGGCCCTCAAAAAGAACATCCACCGCCAGGAGATTGAGACGGAGGTGACGCAAACGCAGTATCAGCAGAACTTCCAGCAGATAGCCATGCAGATACTCGACTGCAAGACGTGGCACGACTGGACTGATGTTTACAGAAGACTGGTGCACTGGGAACTCGAACTGAGTGCCACAGACAGTAAGATGACGGAGATGCTGCAGATGCAGAAAGAAGACGCGAACAACGGCTTTGCGAAGTTCGTCAAGAAAAACTACCTGCAATGGGTGGCCAGTCTGGAGGCCCATCAGCCAGCCGACGACCAGCGTCCTATGATGTCGCCCGAGATATTCAAGAGCCAAGTGTTCCCCTTGTTGAACCAGGGCGAGAAGGTGTTCCTCGTGGTGCTCGACAACTTCCGCTACGACCAGTGGCGCATGTTGGCACAGGAGATCAGCAAGCAGTTCGACATCGAGGAAGACCTCTATTACAGCATCCTGCCGACGGCCACACAATATGCCAGAAACGCCATCTTCAGCGGACTGATGCCCAACAAGATTGCGGCCATGTTCCCAGACCTATGGGTAGATGAAGACGAGGAAGAAGGCAAGAACCTGAACGAGGAGCCGCTCATCAGGACTCAGTTGGAGAGATATCGGAGAAAGAACACGTTCTCGTATCACAAAGTGAACAATTCGGCCGATGCAGACAAGCTTCTGCAGCAGTTCAACGCAATCAGTAAGAACGACCTGAATGTCGTTGTGTTCAACTTCATCGACATGCTGAGTCATGCGCGTACAGAGTCGAAGATGGTAAGAGAACTGGCCAACAATGAGAGCGCTTATCGCAGCATCACGCTGTCGTGGTTCCGCCATTCTGTCATCTCAGACTTCTTCAAGCTGTTGGCTCAGACCGACTGCAAGGTCATCGTGACCACCGATCACGGCAGTATCCGCTGTACGCAGCCCGTCAAGATTGTAGGCGACCGTAATACGAACACGAACCTACGCTATAAACTGGGCAAGAATCTGGCACACGACGACAAGAGTCTCTTTGAGATACGCGAACCGCAGAAAGCGCAACTGCCAGCGCCGAACCTCTCGACGACGTATGTATTCGCGACAGGCGACTCGTTTTTCGCCTATCCTAACAACTACAACTATTACGTATCCTATTATCGGGATACGTTCCAGCATGGTGGCATCTCGATGGAGGAGATGATGATTCCCATCATCACGATGGAGAGTAAGAAAAGGTGATTTAAAGGTAAAAAAGTAAAAATGTAAAAAAGTATATGGAGATCAAGATTAACAGTTTAGACAGTATCCGTGAGGCCGCCCGCCAGTTTATCGACGGCATCGGCCAGCATCGTGTATTTGCATTCTACGGCAGCATGGGAGCAGGCAAGACCACCTTCGTGAAGGCCATCTGCGAAGAACTGGGTGTCGATGACGTCATCACCTCACCGACCTTCGCCATCATCAATGAATATGCGCTCGACTCAGACTTGCTGCCCGATGTAAGCAGCGTTTATCACTTCGACTTCTACCGCATCAAGAAACTGGAAGAGGTCTATGACATGGGCTATGAAGACTACTTCTATAGTGGCGCCCTCTGCTTTATCGAGTGGCCAGAACTGATAGAAGAACTGCTGCCCGAAGATGCCGTCAAGGTCAGCATCAAAGAAAACCCCGACGGATCGAGAACCGTTGAGGTAGCATAAGAAAAAGAGAGGTGAGCCGCAAGACTCACCTCTACTCTTTTTACTTAAAGATTCTGTTCCTGAAAATCCAGATCAGCCTGAACGATAAAGAACACCTCGTCGGGGTTGAACGTCGAGCAGAAGCCCTCTTCCTTAGCCCGCTTGCAGACATGTTCTGCCACTGTCTCCAGATTGATCTCCACTTCATCGTCGTTGCTATCGAGGATGCCACTCGAGACGTAATAGTCAACAATGAGATCCATCATATAGAGGATATCCTTGTCGCTATAGAACTTCTTAACATCCGATGGCAACTGAGTGCGGATGAAGGCCAATTCCCGTCTGTTCTCCTCCTCGTCCAGACGGATTTCATCATCAAGGCTGGCCATTAGAGCAAAGCTTTAAACTTCTCCTCAACCTTCGGCTTCGGCTGGGCCCCGATCAACTTATCGACAACCTCACCGTTCTTGAAGAACAGAAGAGTCGGAATGTTACGGATACCATACTCGGCTGCCAGTTCGTCGTTCTCCTCAACATCGCACTTTCCGACAACAATCTTGCCATCGTACTCGGCTGCCAGCTGTTCTAGAATGGGAGCGACCATACGGCAAGGTCCACACCATGTAGCCCAGAAATCCACTACCAGAGGCTTATCGCCTGCCTTCAAACTCGCAAAATTCTCATTTGTGATTGTTACTTCCATTTTTTCTTCGTTTTTATATGTGAATACTATTCGTTAATCATTCTCCTGCAAACATTGTGCCATTAATTGATGTGATAATCAAGCGTGTCATGACTCTCGATATAGTCGATGAGGGTATGACGCACATCGACACCCCCCGACTTACTGCGCAGCAACACATGGTTTTTTCCCTGAGAATCGCGCAGTTGGAAGAAGAGCGTGGTCTTCCCCGGATGATTGTTGATTATCTCTGAGAGGTCGGCCACCACCTGGGAGTCGAGCTGGTCGGCCACCATAGAGATCGTGATACGCTCGATGGCCCGTTCCTTGAGCGACTGCAGCAATTCGACATTGGAAACCTTCAGTTCTTTTTGAGTGCTACTCTGGAATCGGGTTGTCATTTTGCCAGTGATATACACGGCAGCCCCCTCAATGAATTTCCCGTTCAGGTTCATCCAGTCTTCGCCAAAGAGCACCAGTTCTCCAGAGCCGTCGAAATCCTCGAGATTGATGATGCCCCAGGGTTTGTTGTTCTTGCCAAAGCGCTGCTGAACACCTGTCACAATACCCCCCAAGGTGACATCATCTCTGTCTTGAAGGGCTGCGCCACGTTCTGCCAAATCGGCACATTTCGCATTACAGAAGTTGTCGAGGATGATTTTATACTCATCCAGCGGATGGGCCGAGAGATAGATACCCACGAGTTCGCGCTCCTTATTCAGTCGCTCGATGTCGCTCCAGCGTACCCCCGACTTCGGGACAGGCGGCTGGGCAATCTCTACCCCGTCGCCAAAGGCTCCGAAGAGTGAGTTCTGCATCTGGGCCTTCTCCTGCTGGTACAACTGACCATAGCGCACAATGGTATCGAGGAACATCTCGCCCTTGGCATTGGTGGCAAAGAAATCTTCACGACGGATGCCAAAGCCATCGAAGCCGCCACTCAGTGCCAGCGATTCAAAGGCTTTACGGTTGACACTGCTCATGTTGACACGCTCTGCGAAGTCATAGATATTCTTGTAGGGTCCGTTGGCCTCGCGTTCTGAGATGATGGCCTGTGCCGCAGAGTCACCCATACCCTTGATGGCGCCAAGTCCGAAACGGATCTGTCCGTGATGGTTCACACCAAACTTCTCATACGACTCGTTGACATCAGGTCCCAAGGTGTCGATCTTCATCTGCTTACACTCGTCCATCAGTTTCGTGATCTCCGTGATCTGGTCACGACGGCGACTCATGATAGCCGCCATGTATTCGGCAGGATAGTTGGCCTTCAGATAAGCCGTCTGGTAAGCCACCCACGAGTAGCAGGCTGCATGCGACTTGTTGAACGCATAAGAAGCGAATTTCTCCCAGTCGGCCCATATCTTCTCGAGGATCTCCGGATTGTGGCCGTTCTTCTTTCCACCCTCGATAAACATCGGCTTCATGGCATCGACGATATCTTTCTTCTTCTTACCCATCGCCTTACGTAGCGCATCGCTCTGACCACGGGTAAAGTCGGCCAACTGGCGCGAGAGCAGCATCACCTGCTCCTGATACACCGTGATACCATAGGTATCCTTCAGGTACTTCTCCATACAGTCGATGGGATAAGTGATTGGCTCCAGTCCGTTCTTACGTTTGATGAAGTCGGGGATATAGTCCATAGGTCCGGGACGATACAGCGCATTCATGGCGATGAGGTCTTCGAACACCGTCGGGTGCAGTTCGCGCAGATATTTCTGCATGCCCTGCGACTCAAACTGGAAGGTACCTATGGTGCGCCCCTGCTGATAGAGTTCATAGGTCTTGGGGTCATCAATAGGAATCGTGTCGAGATCCACGTCGATGCCACGTGTACGTTTGATATTGGCACAGGCCTCCTTCAACTCCGAGAGCGTCTTCAGTCCCAGGAAGTCCATCTTGATCAAGCCTGTCGATTCAATCACATGACCGTCGTACTGCGTACAGTTGGTCTTGGTGCCCTTGAAGTCAGGGTCATCAGCCGTAGAAACGGGCACATGGTCGGATATCGGGTCACGACAGATGATGAATCCGCAGGCATGAATACCCGTGCCGCGCACCGTTCCCTCCAACATCTTGGCATACTTGATGGTGTTGGCCATCTGCGGATTACTCGAGGCCTCGGCCTCCTGCAACTCAGGCGTACACTTGATGGCATTGGGCAGATTCATCTTCATGCCATCGGGCAGACGGTCGGGAATAGCCTTACACAGTGCATTCGAATCGGCCAGCGGCAGTTTCTCCACACGCGCCACATCCTTGATGGAGTTCTTCGTAGCCATCGTGGCATAAGTGATGATATGGGCACAGTTCTCATGACCATACTTATCCATCACCCACTTCAGCACCTTACCACGACCATCTGCGTATAATATGGGTACGATATTAAGCAGGCTGATACGTTCGGGATGCGGGAAACGCTCAAACATCAGGTCTCATTTCCACAGGTCGATCTACGTAATACCCAAGCAATAGGCCACCACACTACCAGCAGCCGATCCACGTCCTGGACCAACCATCACGCCGAGTTCGTCGCGGGCCGAGTTGATGAAGTCTTGCACAATCAGGAAGTAGCCTGGGAATCCCATCGTCTTCATGATATGCAACTCGAACTTCACGCGCTCCATCACGTCGTCGGGTATCGGGTCGCCATATCGGCGCTTGGCACCCTCATAGGCCAGTTTCGCCAGATAGTCGGCCTCGAACTTAATACGGTAGATCTTATCGTAGCCACCCAACTTCTTGATCTTCTTCTCGCCCTCTTCTGGCGACAGTGGGTTCTCACCATTCTCATCAGTGGTAAACTCTTCGTAGAGCTGCTGCTCAGTAAACTTCTGGCGCCACTCGTCCTCAGTTCCAAACGACTCAGGGATGGGGAAGAACGGCATGATGGGGTCGTTGTCGAGGCTGTAGGTCTCTACCTTATCCAAGATCTCCAAGGTATTGGTCAGTGCCTCTGGCACGTCGCTGAATATATCGTTCATCTCCTGACGCGTCTTAAACCACTCCTGCTTCGAATAGAGCATACGTGTAGGGTCGTCGAGATCCTTACCCGTGGAGAGACAGAGCAGATGGTCGTGAGCCTCAGCATTCTCCTTGTCCACGAAGTGGGCATCGTTAGTGCACACCAGTTTCACACCATACTCCTTAGCCAGTTCTATCAGCACCTTATTAGCCTGCTGCTGCAGGGGGAACGTCTCACGATTGGCCCGAATAGTAGGGTCGGTAACCTCGTGGCGCTGCAACTCCAGATAATAGTCGTCGCCCCACAGGCGTTTGTGCCACTCAATCGCCTCACGGGCTCCAGCGATGTCGCCCTTCAGGATCTTGGCGGGCACCTCACCCGCGATACAGGCAGAACAGACAATCAGATCCTCATGATATTTCTCGAGATCCTTACGGTCGGTACGCGGACGGTTATAGAAACCGTCCACCCAAGAGCGGCTCACAAGTTTAATCAGGTTCTTGTAGCCGTGATAATTCTTTGCCAACACAATGAGGTGATAGCCACCCAGGTCTTCCTTTCCCTCCTTCAGGTTCATGTCGCCCCGTCGGGCCACATACATCTCACAACCGAAGATAGGTTTGAAAGGTTCGAGCCCGTCTTTCTTGCGCTGTTTGTTGACACCGTTGCAGATATCATGAAACTCCTTGATGCCGAACATGTCGCCGTGATCGGTGATGGCCATGCCTTTCATGCCGTCGGCAATTGCCTTATCCACCAGCCGCTTGATGCTCGACTGTCCGTCAAGGATAGAGTAATATGTATGTACATGCAAATGTACGAAATCTTCCATTGTTTTGTGGTTTCTTATGTTTTTAAGCCCCAAAGTTAAGCCTAATTCTTGGAAATACCAAAAGAAAAACGTGAAAAGTTTGTAACTTACGTAAAAATTACGTACCTTTGCACGCAAATTATAAAGCAATCAAGAACATCTCATGGGAGAAAGAATCAAGAAACTGAAGAAGATCAGGATCCACCGCGAAGGCACCAACGAGCTCATGCTTAGCGCATTGATCATCGTAGGTATTGCCTGGCTGCTCTGGACCTATCTCAGTACGACTATACCATTTTGGATTTTCATCGTCGTCTTCGGCGCAGCCTGGCTGATGGCGCTCAATTTCTACCGCTGTCCTATCCGTTACTTCAACGGCGATACCGACAAGCTGGTTGTGGCTCCTGCCGATGGCAAGATCGTGGTCGTAGAAGAGGCTGAGGAGAGCGAGTATTTCCACGACAAGCGTCTGATGATCTCAATCTTCATGAGTCCGCTGAATGTCCATGCGAACTGGTTCCCTGTAGATGGAAAAGTGAAATTCGTGCATCACCAGAACGGCAATTACCACAAGGCGTGGCTGCCCAAAGCCAGTGAGGAGAACGAGCATGCCGACATCATGATTACGACCGCCGACGGTCAGGACATTCTGGTGCGCCAGATTGCTGGTGCGATGGCCCGTCGCATCGTCACCTATGCCAAGCCCAACGAGGAATGCTATATCGATGAACATCTGGGATTCATCAAACTGGGTTCGCGCGTGGACGTCTATCTGCCGCTGACGGCCAGAGCCTGTGTGACCATTGGCCAGCCCACGACAGGCGATCAGACGGTCATCGCCAAACTCGCCTAACAGAGAGAGATTGAAGGATTTAAAAATACTGAAGAATTGAAGAAGCATATCCCCAATACGATTACCTGCTGCAACCTTATCTCAGGTTGCATTGCGACTTATTTCGCCTTTCTGGGCAACTATGAGTTGGCACTGCTGTTCATCGTCATCGGTGCCGTCTTCGATTTCTTCGATGGTATGAGTGCCCGTCTGCTGGGTGTCAGTTCTCCTATCGGCAAAGAACTTGACTCGTTGGCAGATGACATTACCTTTGGCTTCGCGCCTTCGGCCATCATCTTCAACTATCTCAGCACGTTCCATATCCATCTGCTATTCGTGCCGTTCCTGGCCTTTGTGATGGCAGCTTTCTCTGCTTTACGACTGGCCAAGTTCAACCTCGACGAGCGTCAGGCACTCGGATTTATCGGTCTGCCCACACCTGCCAATGCACTTTTCTGGGGTTCTCTGATTGCAGGCGCAGGCGAATGGATTAGCAGTTGGGAGTATGCCCCCTATCTGATTGTCGCAGGCATCTTCGTCAGCAGTTATCTGCTCATTGCCGAGATTCCCATGTTCGCCCTGAAGTTCAAGCACTGGGGCTGGAAGGGCAATGAGATCAAATACATCTTTATCCTCTCATGCATACCTTTGCTCTTGTGGCTCGGCATCAGCGGCTTTGCAGCCACCATCGCCTGGTATATCATCCTGTCAGTCTTTACCAAGAATCGCTCATAAAATCTACTTTCCATGCAAACGATCGTTGCTGCTATCATTTTCTTCATTATCTTCATTGCCATCGTGGTGATGGTCATCATCCATTTCTCATACAAGGGTGTCAGAAAAATCAGGGAAGAGGTAGAAGAGAACTACTACCGCTACCAAAAGCGGCAGGAGCAGAAAGAGAAGAATCCCTTTGGCGACGATTATTTCAAGAGTGCCTCATCGCAAAAGCGCGAACAGCCGAAAAGAGAACAAGCAAGGCGGGAACAGCCGAAGAGAGAGCAACCGAAGAGAGAGCAACCTAGGCAGGAAAACATCTGGGCAGAAGAAAACACTGCCCGTAGAACGACTACGAGCAGTGGTGTAACGATTATCGACGATCGTGGGACAGAAGACAAGCGTAAGATCTTCGACCACGACGACGGTGAATACGTAGAGTACGAAGAAGTCGGAAATTAAGCCCTTTAGTTATGTACGAGCGTGCCAATCTGCTCGCCGTCCATCACCTTCTTCAGATTACCCACAACATCCATATTAAACACATAGATAGGCAGGTTGTTGTCCTGACACATGCAGATGGCAGTCAGGTCCATTACCTTCAGGCCACGCGCCAATACCTCCTTATATGTGATCTCCTCGAACTTCGTAGCCGTAGGATCCTTCTCTGGATCAGCGGTATAGACACCATCCACACGGGTACCTTTCAGCATCACGTCGGCCTCGATCTCGATGCCGCGCAGGCTGGAACCAGTATCTGTAGTAAAGTATGGTGAACCTGTGCCAGCAGAGAAGATGCACACATAACCAGCCTCCATAGCCTCGATGGCCTTCCACTTCGTATAGAACTCGCCGATAGGCTCCATGCGGATAGCCGTCAGCACCTTGTTCTTCACACCAATGGCTCCTAAGGCTGAACTCAACGCCAGAGAGTTGATGACCGTAGCACACATACCCATCTGATCGCCCTTCACACGATCGAAACCTTTCTGTGAGCCTGAGAGGCCACGGAAAATGTTACCACCGCCAATCACGATACCAATCTGAACACCCATCTCACTGATCTCCTTGATCTGCTTCGCATAGTCACTCAGACGTTCCGGATCGATGCCGTAGCCCTGCTTACCCATCAGGCTCTCGCCCGACAATTTCAAAAGAATTCTGTTAAATCTTGCCATACTTTTTACTTTTTTATCGCTATATTACAAATTGTACTTCCTTAAATGCATAGGTTCTATCCTGTCCTGCCTCGTCTGTCAGCAATAGTCGGCCATCAGGTAGCACATCCTTCAGACGGGCTCTGAACAA
>JAEEGL015187220.1_pt1 | contig 16947 bp, 11 predicted proteins | sample 9134231 | NCBI WGS metagenome assembly JAEEGL01 (sample SAMN16246548, study PRJNA631951) | gut metagenome | biome: gut microbiome; feature: rumen; material: fiber-attached | host: Bos | place: Iran: Karaj | collected 2018-10
GATGTGAAGGCAATGTCTGTACAGAATGCATCGGTACGCAAACGACAACCGGCACGATTGAGAATCAGTGCTGTTCGGCAGACAGCTATCAGGAACAATGCCGCGGGACCAGAGCCATCCGCTGTATCGGTGGTCGCGTACAGAATGTCGATTGTATGAATGATTGCGAATCTTCGTTCGGCGGTGATCTGAGCGTGAGATGTATTACGGCAGATCACCTGCCCGCACCGGTGTTTACGGTAAAGCTGATGAATGATATCGATCTGGCATCGGCTTATCCCAAAACGGTCTACGATTCGTGTATCGTAAACTGGACACCGCTGAATCTGTATCGCATTGCGTTTGATGGCAACGGCAAACAAATTACAGCGATTCATTCGGTCGATAAATCGACTTGTGCAATTGCCCGTCCGCTGTTTGAAAATGTCGTCGATTCCAGTGTATCCAATTTAACGCTGAAGTACGATTTGATCGGCCAGCCGTCTGGCTCACTGGCGACCTGGGCGTATCATTCCGAAATCGAGAACGTCGAATGGAACGCAAATGCCAGAATTACCAACCCATTTTTCGGCGAAAAATACAATGGTTTCGGTGGCCTGGTTTCGATGGCCAGGCTGACGCATTTTTCCAACGACAAGGTAAAAAGCAAGATCACCGTCGAATCGCCGAATTATCAGGCGGCCGGTTTTATCTATAAAGCAGACCAAATCATTGTAAAGGATACTGCAGTTGAACCGCCGTTCTTTAAGTGCAGTGCCAAAGATTGCAGCGGCGTATTCGACAGCCTTGCTGGAAACAACCATATCGTCAATCTCAAAACCGATTTTGGCCAGTTTGTCTATGGCATCGGCGAAGGTCTGGCGAGCGGTTTTGCGAGGATCCTTGGGCCAAACACGGTTGTAGATGGGCTGCATCATCAGATAGATCTCGTCAACCAAAACTATGGAACAGACGGACCTTTTTATGGTCTGACGCAACTGCCCACGGCACAATTCAACGATTTGAGCGTGACGATCGTAAAAGGCGATATCTATGGCGTGTTCACGGGAATTTCGGAAACCGTGGCTCGGCTCACCGGAAAACTCACCGCCAATATTGGCTCAGTAAAAAGCGGCAAACAGATTTCGGGCATCGGAAAAATCGCGGATGCGCAGGAATTAAGCAAGTGTGAGATAAATGTCACTTCGATTGAAGGCACAACCGTTTATGGCATCGGCGAAACGATGAATGGCAAACTCAGTGAATGCGTCATTCATGTCGATGCTGCAAAAGGTACAGATGTTTTCGGCATCACCGGATCAAGCATCGAAACCAGCGATTATACAAAGAATGAAATCGTGGTGAAATCAGTCGTCGGCGAAGAATCAGCGTCCGGCTTCGGATCCATTCTTGGCGCATTTCAAAGTAATCAAATCAGCATCGGTTCGGTTCAATCCAACAACGGCGCAGCATTCGGATTCGGCGAATCTTTCGCAGTTGCGCTGCAGGAAAAACATCCCGCAAATGCTTTTGATATCCAGTCGGTTTCGGGAAAACAGGCATTTGGCTTTGCCAGCGCAATCACCAGCATCGCACCGGATGACACCTTTGAAATCGGTAAAGTTCAGGCCGAAGAAAACGCATACGGCATTGCAAAGGATATAAACGCGCCAAGATTCAACGCCACTTTTCATATTCACGAGGTTTCCAGCACCACAGCAAACGTCTATGGTATGGCCGAAAACGTCGTGGGTGGCGCTGCACCAGGAACCTCCGATAAATATACCGTTTCCATCGATGAACTAAACAGTGATGCCGGTTTTGTCTGCTGCATGGCCAATCAGATTCAGACAGATTTTGACAATGTTCAGGTTTCGTCGGTAAAAGCTGCAAAAGAAATTTATGGCGTCTTTGGTTCTGGTAATGCCATTAATGCTCAGAACCTCTCGCTTCACGTCAAAGACGCCAAATCCACAGAAGGATCGGTTCTGTTAATCGGTGGCGAGCTACAGGCATACGCAACAAACCTCTCGCACAACTTCAGCTTTGTGACTGTATTTTTTGATAATGCCGAGGGCTATCTGGTGATGCCGTTCTCACATTTCAATAATATCAACAGTGGCATTCATGTGTATTTGGACAACATTGCGATTTATACAAATGCCAGATACTCAAAACCGATTGAATACGACGACGAACACAATGTGATAGCACCATCACCGGCGATTCTGTTTGCAAACAAGGCTAATACCCAAAATGGCGCACTCCACTTTAGTAATATCGCCGTTTCGACGAATTTGTCCTATTGTCCGGATAACAAATGTGCGCCAGCGTCCGATTACAGCTTTATCCTTGAACCGCAGGCATCCATGGACTTCAAATATGTATACTGGTACATGCGGGGCGAAGAAGGCATAAAACCTGAACTTCAAGGTGTTTCGCCGTTTAATGCATCGTCCCTGGACACGCCGATGGCCCAGTTCGGCGACAAGTGGTATCGCAGAAAAGTCACAGAAAACGACAGAGAAATTGAAATTCCATGGCTGAAAGACTATGCCGATAGACAAGAGCCATGATTTTTGCCTTTACATCACGGATTAACCAAAGTACTTGAACGCGCACGCTGCTTTCGGCAGCTGCAGTTCGCTGCCTACCAAACTTTGGTTCGTCAGATTTCATCATCAACACGGTTTAATACATCGCCAGATTCTGTTTAGTGAATTCATGATCAATCTCATTCTTAGCCTGATTATTGGCGCAGCAGCCTGGGTGGCCGCTGCATTTATCTTCGATTCGGTTGCAGCCGGCATCCTGCCGTTTCTCGTATTCAGCATTGCAGCCCTAATCATTCTGAATCGCCGCACGGCCAAAAAAGTACAGGCCACCATGTCGCGTATGAACCAGATGATGCAAAGCCTGCCGATGCTTTCCAGCGAAAATGCCCGCAAGAACCTGATGGATAAAGTGATCGAAGTCGCAAAAGAAGGCTACGCCTACAAAAACTACCAGTTCTATCTGGAGCAGCAGCTTAACTCGCAAATTGGCCCGCTCTACTACATTCAAAAACGTTTCAAGGAAGCCGAGCCCTATCTGAAAAATTCGTTCTATCACCCCGGCACGGCGCGCGCGATGTACGCATGCATTCTGTTCCGCAACAAAGATGAAAAAGGGATGATCGCCGAATTCGAAAAAGCCCTCAAATTCGACAAAAAAACGCCATTGCTATGGAATCTCTACGCCTGGTGCCTCAACGAATTCAAAAAACGCGATGCGGCCATTAAGGTGCTCAATCGCTGCCTGGCGCTCAATCCCGGCGACAAAACGACACAGGACAACCTCGACCTGCTCAAAAACAGCGCCAAAGTCAAGATGCGCGGCTACAACGAACAGTGGTATCAGTTTTGGCTGGAAGATCCCCCTCAGCAAAAAATTATGGTTTCCCCATTCAGCAAGCACGCCATGTTTCATAAATAGTATTTTGTTTCTGTCGCTATCGGGCTTCGCCCGATACGCGCCAGTCCGGGCCCGTCTATTGGCTGCGCCAATACGCCGGGCCTTCATTTTTGTATACGCCGGTTGAGCATCCCCCGTTGATCCGTGAAATGAATAGCACTTTAAAACCTAATATCACCCAGGAAAAAAGCATACAGCAGAGACACAAACCTGCTGCATCTGCCGCGCTTTCTACACCCGCTTCACTCGCCAGCCGATACAAAATCATCAGACGGATAGGTCAAGGCAGTCAGGCAAAAGTCTATCTGGCCAAACGTTTGAATGATCAGGCCAAAGTTACAATCAAACAGCTGGATATTGAGTCCGTCAGCAACTGGAAGGAATACGAGTTATTTCATCGCGAATCGGCGGTTCTGGCCAATCTGAATATTGATGGCGTTGCCCGATTTTACGAGTCTATCGAGTGCCTCGATGATACCCCGCCATGCTCATATATCGTTCAGGAATACATCGAAGGCGAAACAATTGCTGAAATACTGAAAAATGGCATGCGTTTCACAACAGATGAAGTATACGATATTCTCATTCAGCTGCTGAATATATTGTATCAGCTGCAGAATCGACCCAATCCGGTAATTCATCGCGATATCAAGCCATCGAATATCATGCTTACGCCAAAAGATGGCGGTTATCATGTGACTTTGATAGATTTTGGTGCAGTTGCGAATCCACAGGTACAAAGCGGTGGATCGACTGTTGCCGGAACTTTTGGCTATATGCCGCCCGAACAATTGATGGGCAAACCGCAGCCAGCAAGCGATATCTATGCAGTGGCAGCCGTTGCAGTCGAACTGTTTTCGGGCAAATCTCCAGCGATTTTGCCCAACAAGGATTTCCGACTGATATTCGAACCCGAACTCGAAAACCAGCCGCCGGAACTCGTCAATACGCTGCGCCGCATGCTTGAGCCCGATGCCAGTCTCCGGTTTTGTAATATCCCTAAACTGTGTAAAACGTTCAGAAATTATCAAGACGGCAGATTTACTGATATTGATACTAAACTCCCGGAAATCGTCAATTTTGATAAGAAACTCACTGAAGTCACCAGCCTGTGTGAACCAGGAAACATCACACTCTGGCAGTCGCTGCCTGATAATGGCCTGCGTATTTTACCAGATTGCTACAGATTCGTTGATTATCGTGGTGCTACTAAGGGATGTTTAAAAGCTTTTAGTTTTTTGGGGGGTGTGTGGCTCATTGCTGGGGTTATCAGTGCGCTTATTGTCGGGCAATTCTGGCTAATTTCGCATTTCAAACTTTCAGCACTTTATGGGCCGGCACTCGTTTTTCTCATTCCAGAGATTATTATTATAGTCAAGCTATGTGGCGCTTTTATCCGGCGCATTGATGTCTCGAATTCTGACAATTTGGATTATAATGCAAAAAAACGCGAGGAGGCTCGACGAAGAGTTTGTAATCTCTTCGAATCCGGGCGTAAGACCATCGCGACGATTACCGATATCACCTACAAACCTCAAACCGAAAGTACTCAGAAGAAAGGGCTCATCATTGCATCGGGGCTTCCCTGTTTTGAAGTTCAATACAAATTCAATCCACCGGATGATGCGCGTGAAGAAGATTTAATACACAAATGTATTGTACACACAGATGGCAAAGATCAGTTTAAACCTGGTGATCCGTTGCCCATTTTGTATCAGATTAATCGCGACGAATCGACAGGAGAAACCGTCACAAGCATGCCGTTCCCATTTCCATTGGCAGATGCAAAACCGGAAGAAATCGTCGACAGCAGCAATGATTACGCTGAAAGCGAATTGACTCAGTCACAAGGACAAATTCCATGACAAAAGAACTCACACTAAAACACGCAATAGGGCAAATGATCGTTGCAGGTTTTGAAGGCACAAAGCTGCCGATTCCCTTGATTGGTGCGCTCACCAAAGGCGACATCGGCGGAATTATTCTGTTTTCTCGCAACTTCGAATCACGCGATCAAATCATTGCATTGACAAAGCAAATTCACGATATCCAGTCGCCGTATCCGATTTGGATTGGCGTGGACCAGGAAGGCGGAAAAGTCCAGCGAATACGCGAAAATCTGGGCAGTGCCAATATTCCGGCGGCAATGGATATCGCGCAAACGACGCCGGATAATTCCTACCGCATTGCATCTGCAACGGCGCAAGATCTTAAATCGCTTGGATTTGATATCAATTTTGCGCCGGTGCTCGATATCCATACCAATCCCGATAATCCGATTATTGCAACCCGGGCATTCGGAACGACGCCACAGCAGGTCATCGATTTTGCGCTGCCCGTGATTCATGCGCATCTCGACAATGATATGATTCCTTGCGGCAAGCATTTTCCCGGACATGGCGATACTTCACAAGACAGCCACACGGATCTGCCCTTTGTCATGCACGACAAAGCACGTCTTGAATCGATAGAATTCAAGCCATTTAAGGCTGCAATTGACGCCGGATTACCCATGATGATGACCGCACATATCGTCATGGCCGGTCTTGGCGAACGATTCCCGTCGACGCTGTCGCCAATGGTTGTGACGGATATTCTCAGAAACGAGCTGGGATACAAAGGCATTGTGGTGAGCGATGACCTCGAAATGGATGCGATTATCGATCGCTTCAGCACGCAAAAAGCCGTACTGCTCGGGATCAAGGCTGGCGTAGACATGTTTCTGGTATGCAAATCACAACATTTGTGGCTGCCACTGTGCAAACAAATCGCAGAGAATGTTAAGGACAACGAAGATATGCAGTCGCGTATTTTTGCTTCTGCCCAAAAGATTATTGCGCTCAAATCAAAGCATTGGAAAGAAAGCTAGCAACCAGGAGAATTCTTCCAAATGCGCGCAGTTTTTAGGGAGCGTTCGCACACACAACGCCCCACCCCAGGCCCAACGCATTCTAAAAAATGCCTGACATTATCGTACTTTCAAAAAGCAGATGAATGCTTGAAATGAAAGCCCTGAAAGGGCGAAATGTCACAGCCTGGGGTGAAACCCCGGGAAAACGAGGTATTACCAACCATTCGCACGCTGAAAGTGTGCAACAAAAAAGCAAGAAACAAAATAGAATGCGACGGGACTGCCCACCGCCTGTGGCGCGTAGCCGCACAAATCATGTGCTTACGGTACAAGCCGTCCAAAAGAATCGTAACAGCTCAGCCATTGTGTGAGAACGCCCTAGGCGTTCAATATCAATAGCCCCCGGTTGGCGCGTAGCGACTACCGGGGGATCAAAGTGTTCCCCTCTTTTTGCCCCAATTTTTTGCCAGCCCAATGGGCTGGCAAAAAATTGGGAGAAGGAGAAAAGAAACTGCCTCATCCCCCGGCGTTGCCGGGGGCTATTGATATGCAAGCCCTAACGGGCTTGTGTACGGCTGAACAGTTACAAAGAATTAGCTTTGTACGACCAAAGTGTTGATAAACGCCAAATGCTCTGGTACATCTATGTCATAGCAACAATCAGACACGCCTGGAAGGCGTCACTTCTGCATCAGTAACCGGGTGTGCCTGCGGCACGCCCGGACAGACCAACTAACAGCCAAAACTAAAAAGATCAACACTGTCGCCGTACAAAGCTAAAGAATCATGGGCTAATATGTCATCTCCGCGTTTCGGCATTTGCATTTTTGCACTCGGTGCGTAAATATGTAGCCGCGTGAATTTGGACACGCCAGAATTGTGAGATGATTATGGATAATTTTGACAAAAAAGGCAGACCCATTGTGCGCAGTACAACGATCCTGGCTGTACGGCGAAATGGTTATGTGACGGTAGCGGGAGATGGCCAGGTCACACTTGGCAACATGTCGATCAAACATGGCACACGCAAGGTCCGTGAACTCGCCGGAGGCCGTGTGATTGTTGGATTTGCGGGTTCAGCTGCAGATGCACTGACGTTGTTCGATCGCCTCGAATCCAAATTGAATGAAAACAATCACGAATTGTTGCGGGCAGCTGTAGAGCTGGCAAAAGACTGGCGCATGGACAAGTATATGAAAAATCTTGAAGCCATGCTGCTTTGCGCGGATAAAGACATCACTCTGACGATTTCCGGTACAGGTGATGTGATAACGCCAGATCAGGATGTAATGAGCATTGGTTCGGGTTCCGGATATGCACAGGCTGCAGCACAGGCTTTGATCGAAAATACAGATTTGTCATCCGAAGAAATTGCATTGAAAGCACTGAAAATTGCATCAGGATTGTGTATTTATACAAACGACAATATTATTTGCAAAACGATCGAAGCAAATCAAACGCCATCTGTATAATCATAAGCAGGAAGAGGAGAACATTCGTATGTCAGTTAAGATGCCGGAAATCATGAGTCCGACAGAAATTGTTCGAGAGCTGGATAAATATATTATTGGACAATCGCAGGCAAAACGTGCTGTTTCGATTGCACTTCGCAATAGATGGCGACGTCTGCAGATCGCAGGCGATATGCGGGACGAAATATCTCCAAAAAACATTCTATTAATTGGTCCAACAGGTGTTGGTAAAACAGAAATTGCGCGTCGCCTTGCGCGACTTTCCCGGGCCCCATTTTTAAAAGTCGAAGCATCAAAATTTACGGAAGTCGGCTATGTCGGCCGGGATGTAGAAAGCATGGTGCGGGATCTAATGGAAGTCGGCATAAAAGTAGTGCGAGAAGAATTTGTAAAGAATATTCAGGAACGAGCGCGCCATGAAGCCGAAGATGCCGTAGCATCATGTATCGCAGAAAGCCGTGGCGAAAAATATGATGAAATGACGCAGGCCCAAAAGGATGAGCTGCTTGAATTGCTTAGAAGCGGCGCTCTGGATGACAGAAATATAGAAATACAAATCAACGAAAAAACCGAAGTTCAGTTTGATATCTTTGCACCAATGGGCAGTGGCAATCGCGAGCAGGATGAGTCAATCAATGAGTTTCTGCAAAAGCGCACGCCGCCCAAAAGAGTGCCCAGACGGATGCCCGTTGCGGAAGCAATGCGTCAGATTCAGAGCGACGCCGAAGATAACCTCATTGATAAAGATGCAATTGAACGTGAAGCCATTCAACGCGTCGAGCAGATGGGCATCATCTTTATTGATGAGATCGATAAGATTGCAGTTTCCGGCGGACAATCAGGGGGCGGCCATTCGCCCGATGTATCGCGGGAAGGCGTTCAGCGCGATTTGTTGCCCATTATCGAAGGCTCAAGCGTAAAGACAAAACACGGTTTTATCAGGACCGATCATATTCTGTTCATTGCCAGCGGCGCATTTCATGTCGCCAAGCCTTCAGATTTAATTCCGGAACTTCAGGGTCGATTTCCCATTCGGGTAACACTTGATAAGCTCACCGAAAATGATTTTTTCCGCATTCTCTCAGAACCGGATAACAATTTAATTAAACAATATAAGCTGCTGCTGGAGACCGAAGACGTCACGGTCGATGTCACGGAAGATGCCATTCGTTCTATGGCAAGTTCTGCGTTTCGTGCGAATGAAAAAATGCAGAATATTGGTGCTCGACGTTTGCACACCGTGATTGAGCGAGTCTTCGATGATATATCATTTGAAGCAAGCGAAAACCATGGCAAACACTATGTCATCGATGCAGATTATGTGCAATCACATTTAGGTGATCTCATCGAAGATGTCGATATGAGAAAATATATTTTATAGATGAACCCCAGCGGGGTTCAATATTGAACACGATTCCCCTGGCGTTGCCGCACAGTGTACGCAAAGTCGTGAGACGAAGAACGCCGAAGGCGTTCTGACGAGTAGCCACCAGTTGGAGCGTAGCGACTACTGGTGGATCATGGGCATCCCCCCAGGGGCGTCGCATTCTAAAAACACGTGACAGTGGCGTACTTTCAAAAAGGCTGATGGATGCTTGAGATGACAGCCCTGAAAGGGCGACAGTGTACAGCCGGGGAAATCATTCCCCTTCCCTCGCCCGCTGGGAGAGGGAGGGGGACAGCCGCAAATCGGCTGGAGGTAGGTGAGGTTAGCGGAACCCCCGGATCATAGATTTCCAAGAGTTTAGCCCTGAAAGGGCGGCAGAAAAGAACATGCCAAAGTTAAATCCGGTAACACTGTTAATACGGTTAATTTGCTTGATTAATCCTATCAAAATGTTTATTAGAACCAATTTTTAGCTCTGATCAAAAAAGTTTGGTCAGGATAAAATTTTCATAGAAAATCAGGGATATTAAAATGGCATCATCAAAGACAGAAAGCACTTACGAGTGGCAGTATTGTAAAATTGGCGGCGTGACCCGCGTAAACATTCAGTCAGGCAAGGATATCGCGCATTTGGGCGAGCTTGACAAGAAGCTTTGGACCGTATTGAGCTGTCCCGTCGCCGGGCTGGAATTTGACGAAAAAACGTTGAAATTGCTTGATCTGAATGACGACGGCAAAATCCGCGTGAATGAAGTCATCACGGCTGCAGAATGGCTAACTTCTGTTTTGAAGAAGCCCGACCTGATTCTGAAGCAGGAAAATAAAATCAAGCTGGACGAATTCAATCAGGATAACGATGAGGGAGCAAAGCTATTTAAGTCTTCCAAACAGATTCTGAGCAATCTGGGTGTTGAATCTGATGAGATTACGCTTGATCAGGCCAGCGACAGCATTGCAATTTTTGCGAAAACCCAATTCAATGGCGACGGCGTGATTACCGAGCAATCGACAGATGACGAAGAATTGCAGGGCGTCATCAAGGACGCGATTGAAACGGTTGGCTCTGCCGACGACCGCAGCGGACTGAAAGGAATCAATACCGAACTCCTGGACAAGTTTTATTCGGCTTGTGCCGACTATAAAGCCTGGAAAGATGCCGGAAAACCAGAGATTTTCACTTTTGGCGATGATACGAATGCAGCTCTTGATGCCATCAATGCAATTAAAGAAAAAGTCGCTGACTATTTTATGCGCTGCAAACTGGCTGCATTTAACTCTGCCAGTGCTGCTGTACTCGATATTACAGCAGAACGCATCGGTGAAATCGGCGCAAAGGATTTAGCCGCAAGTAACGATGAAATTTCGGCATATCCAATCGCTCGCGTGATTGGCAAAGCGACACTGCCGCTTGATTTGGCAGCCATCAATCCTGCATGGCAGGATGCATTCGCAAAGGCAAAAGATCTGGTCATCAGCAAGGCATTTCCAAGTGCACACGAGCTTACTGAGAAACAGTGGAAAGAAATCTTGGCCAAATTTGATGCGTTTACGGCATGGAACGGCGAAAAGAAAGGCGCTGAAGTGGAATCTCTGGGGCTCGAAAAAATAGAAAGCATACTCAAAGCCGATCGAAAATCCGATCTGGAAGCTTTAATCGCCAAAGACAAGGAAAAAGAAGAAGAATCCAACTCAATCGATGCTGTAGAAAAGTTTTTAAGATATTATAAAAACTTCTATAAATTGCTCAAAAACTTTGTCACGCTTTCGGATTTCTATTCACGCGATCAGAACAATTTGCCGATGTTCCAGGCTGGCACACTGTATATCGATCAGCGCAGCACAGAACTTTGTATAAAAGTATCCGACATGGGCAAACAAGGCGATGTCGCAGAAATTAGCGGTATGTATATATTATATTGCGATTGTACCTCCAAGGTTAAGAACCAGACGATGACAATCGCAGCCGTTTTAACCGATGGAGATGTTGATGATCTCCGCGTGGGTAAAAATGCTGTATTCTATGATCGCGATGGCGTCGATTGGGATGCCGTGATCACAAAGATTGTTGATAATCCAATCAGTATTCGTCAGGCTTTCTGGACGCCCTACAGAAAACTCTATCGATTTGTATATGATAAAATAAATAAAACCGCTGCCGAAAAGAATACGATTGCCGAAGAAAGTTTAACTGCCAAAGCTGATGCCGTAAAAGTTCCTGCAGCTGGCGAAGGTGCTCCGGCAGAAGCACCAGCCGAAGGCAAAGCAGCTGGCTTTGATATTGCAAAATTCGCCGGAATTGCGGCTGCCATAGGTATGGCAGTTGCTGCACTCGGTGCCGTATTCGTCGGTATCATTGCCGGTGCAAAATCACTCGTCTGGTGGCAGTGGCTCATCATCATTGCAGCCATTATACTCATCATTTCCGGTCCATCCATGTTTCTTGCCTGGCTCAAGCTTCGCAAACGAAACCTTGCGCCTGTACTCAATGCCAATGGATGGGCAATCAACTCCCGCATCCTTGTCAATACCCGTTTCGGTGCGACATTCACCAGCCTTGCCAAATACCCGAAAGTGGGCGCTTTCTCCGATCCTTATGAATCAAAGGCTGGAATCGTTTTCAAAGCAATCCTTAAGGTTTTAGGCTGCCTCATTATATTAGGCGGACTTGTATTGGCCGGATTTGCCATTACTGGAAACTGGGACAAGGTTTCGGATTTCTGCGATCGCATCAAGCCGGAATCTAAAGCACCAGCAGCCGTTGAAGCACCGGCAGATGCTGCACCAGCTGAAAACGCTGCGGCTGAATAATCAAACCTATCCATCGCATAGCCCGCTATAATGGCGGGCTTTTTTTGTAAGCAAATGATAATTCCCCAGATTTTGAACGAGCCACCGGAAAACGATCAGAGGTGCCAAAACCCTCGAAAACACACTTTGAACATGAGAATGCAGGTGATGAAAAAGCGAATCATTATCATTGTTAGTATTGTAGTCATTGCCGCGTGCGCAATTTATGCGCTCTGGAACAAGGAAAAAGACCCGGCACAGGATACCCCCAAATCATCGAAGAATGTGGTACATGTTTATTCCGATGATGAAACTGGGGCAAGCAGGGATCCGGAGAACATCGCTGACAATGAAGAAATTCGGGGGCTTGCGGTTGAGACCGACAATAACGCATACGATGTTGAAACGTCCGAAATTACGGGAATACAGATCGTCGTGGACAACCAGACAGGTCGCAAGCCTATCGAAACCATGGTCACAATTACCGACAAGTCTTCCAATAAAGTGATTTATAAACATACGTATGAAAATGGCAGCTATACGCTTGACGATTTTAAAGGCGGCCCGTATCTGGTAAAGGGCGTTTCGGCAGACGGACTTACTGAAGTATCGAATGAGGTCGTTGCTGGCAATACAACGACCCTAACGCTCAAACCATTTGGACGAATCAGCGTCCAGTTTATCGTAAAACCCAACAAGTCAAGGTTTGACGGCTTTGAGGAACACCTCGGTTCCTATCGTGCACTTGCTTTACATGACGATACCATAGACAGATTCATGCCTTGGAATAGTATTGTCGAAGATACTGTGACGATTGAAGACCTGATGCCCGGGTCGTATCTCATCGAGGCTTATCCGAATTCGGAGTGGGATCAAGTGGCATGGTGGGATCAACATGAACAATGGAAAGGCATGGATAAATCGAATTTTCATATTGCCTCGCTTGAAGTGCCGGACCTCGAAATGGGTGAAACGCGCCATGTTAAATTGCCACTGTTCTATAGTGGCACAATGCAGGCAAAGGTAAAGATTCCCCCCAGATTAGCAGGCAAACAGATAGATTATTATATTGTTACCGAAGATAACACACCGCGCGAAACCGATATGTGGACAGTCGGAGGCCGGAAACCCCTTGGCCCCAATGGTGAATTCACAGATTCTGATTTGCCAAGAGGCGAGTTCGGGATTTATTTTATCGCGTCCGATGGCAGTGCCGCTTTCTTTACCGGATTAAGCGTCGAAGATGAGGAAGAAAAATCTATGACGTTTGATCTCACGGATGCACGCAAACAGTCGGATGACGGCATTTCTCTCGAAATGCCCAATAATCCGATAGTTCCGGCTTCAGTTGTTGAATTCATGAATGCAAGCGAGGAAGAACAAACTAAGATCATAATGCAGGCACTTGATAATGGTGCGAACATGTCTGAAGACGAACAAGGCGAACTCTGGAATAAGCATGTGGAGGAATCGCTAAAGTGGCAGAAAGCCATCATGGAACAGGAAAAGTATCAAAAAAGTCAGGCGCAAAAACGCTTGGCTGGTGCTGCGGACAATACAGATGCACCGAGCGGGGGCGATGCTACAGAATAGGGCAAATCGGATAGAATCGCTCCAGACCTGAATATTCTACACTTTTATAGGAATGCATTTGGAATATATTTGTACGCGGCCTATGCCTGCGGCATACGGCCTCTTGCCGCCAGACTATGTGCCCTGCGGGCACATACGTCGGCGGCGATAATATGTACATAAGGCTGAGAAAGCACTGCACATTGCTTGCGATAGCAGTGCCAGAGCAGCGTATGCGCTGAGAGCGCATTTATTGTCCCATCCCCCAATCCAGATAGTGTGAAATCTGATCAGCAAGGAACCAGGGGAGATTGATTAGGCAATATGGGGAACCTGCAGGCGTTGCAGTATGCTCGATAGAAATTGCACCACCATACAATCGCACGGCATATCGGCAGCCGGATAAATCTATAAATGAATGGAGCGACCGCAATGTGCCTGTTTTACCCGATTTTACTTCGATGGGAACAATCATTCCCTGGCTAGTTTGAATGAAATCCAGTTCTGCATTGGAATTGCCTGTCTCTCGCACCCAAAATAGCGGTTTTTTGAGTTCATACGAATTTGAGGCGAGCAGTTCCTGCCCGACGATTTGCTCTGCAAGCATGCCGTTGAACATACTATCTAACGGCGTATCCGATAAATAGATGCTCTGAATGTCTGCTTTATAATTGAGTAGGCCGGTATCGAGGAATTGCAAGCGTGGACGACGTTTTAAATCCGGCTGAAGGGGTAATTGCGTCGCTGTTGTAGGGTAACGGAGATAGATGAGCATGGCGCGTTCGAGCATTCGAAGTGCATCACCAGCATCGCGTGATTTATAATTTGTATTTGCGAATTTCTCGAATGCAACTCGTTTTCCTGTTTCAAGCGGTGTACATTCTATAAACGTGCGCAAGATTTGTTCCTGCCTGATATTTTTCGCGTATTTCGCCACATCATCGACATACGACATATACAGATTGCGATAGACGGGAGCAGAATCGACGATGTTTCTTGCGCCGCAGTATTGGGAGACGGCTTCGGGCATTCCGCCAACCATGGTATATTCACGAAATAATTTGTATATGCTGGGAAGTGACCATTCAGGCAAAGGCATTTCGTCCAGGAGAGTTAATATATCATTTTCTCCCATGGCTTTGAGGAATTCACGAAATGTCATTGGATACAAAAATAGATATTCGATTCTTCCGACTGGAAAACTAACTTTATGAACATCCATCATGATTTCCAGCAATGAACCGGCACTGATGATATAGAGTTCTGGTAAATCCTCATAGAAATACCGAAGCATAGCAACAGCCTGCGGAGAATTCTGTATTTCATCCAGAAACAGCAGTGTTTTCCCTTTAGGATGAATGTGTTTTTCCAGGCATATTCGCTGATAAGCCGTTTTGGGAGGAAGGTCTGTTTCGAATATTGCCCGATCCTCTGGCCTTTCAAGATTCAGCATCAGGAAAGTGTCGAAGGACTTGCCGAATTCTGTAATGACAGTCGTTTTTCCAACCTGGCGTGCACCTCGAATCACAAGGGGCTTGTGTACCTGTGATTGCTTCCACATTTCAAGCGCATCCTGAATCTGCCTGTAAAACGCCATGGTCTGTTCTCCTCATCATTCCCCCGCCCGTCTTGTGAATTAGCACAAAACACAGGTAATTTGCCACAAATTTTGTCATAGATCATAGGCAATTTATGTCAGGATTTTTTACAAAACGTAGGCAATGAGGACCGAGAGGCGTGCGTTCTGAATTAAACAGGCACCGCGTATCGCTTGCGATAACGGTGCCAGAGCGACGTATTTAGGAATTGCGCCATGTGAAAATGATAGTTTTCCCATCAACGTGCCGCCGCAAGTTTTAAGTGCAATGAATCGCATTCTAAGTCTTTGCTGACTTCCGACGGCTCGCTGCGAAAAAAGCGCTTGCTTCCTCAAGAAATTCATTCTCGTCTCTTAGTCGTTTGTTCTCTTTCGTCAGCACCTTCACCTGCCTCCGAAGCTCAATCAGTTCTTCGTTCATCGTCAATGCTCTGGCAGGAGTTTGTGTACCAGGACCAGGTTCAAGCTTTCCTTGGCGATATGCGTGCATCCAGCCATAAATCGTGTTTTCCGGTAAATTTATCTCATTGCAGGCTTTGCTTTGGCCAATCTCACGCGCCAGCTTAACTGTCTGAACCTTGAAGGCATTGTCGTAATGTTTTCTCTTGCTCATATCCCCCCTACTAGGGCTCTGCCAATTTAGCAAAAACCTTGTAGAAAATGTGTCAACTTATTTTGTACAGGATCACTCATCAAAAAACGACAACGGCCGGCGTATTGGCAACAAGGGGGCATGCCCCCTTGCCAATAGCCGGCCGCAAAGCGAGCCGTATCGGCCAAAGGCCGATAGGCGCACCCCAAACGAAAACACATGCGAATACAGCACCTTCGAATCGCCCTTTTCCTTTGACTTTTTTAGGCTTTCGTTCTAACACCATTCTAACATAATTCTCACAACCATTATTAGAATGGTGTTAGAATTGTGTTAGAATCGCATCCACCTGTACGGAGGCCTTATGAATCAGGAAAATACATGCCTTGAATATAAAAGAGAGTATGTCGATGACATTCGCTATACGGTGCTTGCCTTTGCCAATACCCAAGGCGGGCGGCTTTTAATTGGCATAGAGGATGATGGCACAGTGTGCGGCGTTCGTGCCCCAGACGACACAATGCTGCGCATGATGAATGCCATTCGCGATGCCATTCGCCCGGACGTGACTTTGTTTACGCGTTGTCAAACGATAGAAATTGAGGGGAAATGCGTCGTCGAACTGACCGTACAGCGAGGAACGGCGAGGCCGTATTATCTGGCCGGTAAGGGCATCCGGCCGGAGGGGGTATATGTCCGGCAAGGCTCATCGTCTGTCCCTGCTTCGGAGACGGCGATTTTGCAGATGATTCGGGAAACAGCCGGTGAGCGCTACGAGGAAGCCGTATCGATTGAGCAGGAATTGACGTTCCGTGCGGCAGATGCGTATTTTCGAAAAAAGAAAATCGCCTTTGGAAATGCCCAGAAACGCTCCCTCAAGCTTATCAATGATGATGGCTTGTTCACAAATCTGGGATGGCTTTTGTCGGATCAATGCAGTCATTCCATTAAACTGGCTTTTTTTGATGGCAGTACGCGCACAGTATTTCGCGATCGGACCGAGGCAAAGGGGTCGTTATTCGCACAACTCGAAACATGTTATGATTTTATCGATCGATATAATCGAATACATTCAACATTTGTGGGGCTTGAGCGCGTCGATGAACGGGATTATCCCGTCGAGGCGATACGCGAAAGCCTGCTCAATTGTATTGTACATCGAAAATATGATATCGCGGGATCCACGCTGATTTCCATCTTTGACGACCGCATGGAGTTCGTGTCGCTCGGCGGCCTTCCCACCGGCATCCAACCCGA
>JAEEGL017316268.1_pt1 | contig 16947 bp, 18 predicted proteins | sample 9134231 | NCBI WGS metagenome assembly JAEEGL01 (sample SAMN16246548, study PRJNA631951) | gut metagenome | biome: gut microbiome; feature: rumen; material: fiber-attached | host: Bos | place: Iran: Karaj | collected 2018-10
CAAGGGCTTCTCGGCCGTCTATGGCCAGCAGCTCGCCGAGACGGGCCAGATCATCGGCTGCGCCTCCCCGGCGATCGACCATCCGGAGGTGGCCCAGAACCTGAAGATCAATACCCAGCCCTTCCTGGAGATTGTCTCCGAGGTCTTTACGGAGTGGATCCCGCAGCTGAAGGGAATGAGTTTCCAGGCCATCTGGAGCGGCTACTACACCGAACCGCGTTACATCGTAGACCCGTCGCTGGGCCTGCTGGTGGGTATGCGCGGCCACGGTTTCATGCTGTCACAATACATCGCAAAACTCTATGTCGAGAGCTTGCTGGGCCGCGAGGTTCCGGAATATTTCCGCGAACTTGCACTCGGCGGAAAAGGTCTTTCGGAGCAGGCGTTCAAATAAAGAATTATCTTTGCAAAAATTCCTCTTTATCCTATGCGAAACCACAGTTTGATTTCCATCTCCGACCTGACCAAGGAGGAGATTCTCTCGTTGATCGAGAGGGCGAAAGCATTCGAAGCCAATCCCAACCAGCACATCCTGGACGGGCGGGTGGTCGGATCCCTCTTCTTCGAGCCTTCCACGCGCACGCGCCTGAGTTTTGAGACGGCCGTCAAGCGCCTCGGAGGCCGTATTATCGGCTTCAGCGATGTCAAGACCAGCAGCCAGGCCAAAGGCGAAAGCCTCAAGGATACCATCATGATGGTCAGCAATTATGCGGACCTGATCGTGATGCGCCACTACCTGGAGGGCGCTGCCCGCTATGCCAGCGAGGTGGCCAGTGTGCCGATCATCAACGCGGGGGACGGTGCCAACCAGCACCCCACGCAGACCATGCTGGACCTCTACACGATCGCGCAGACCCAGGGAACGCTGGAGAACCTGACCATCACCATGGTGGGTGACCTGAAGTACGGCCGCACGGTGCACTCGCTGCTCGAGGCCATGCACTTCTTCCACCCGAAGTTCCGCTTCATCTCCTGCGAAGAGCTGCGCATGCCCGCACAGTACAAGCAGGCGTGCCGTCAGTGGGGAATCGAATACGAGGAGACCACGGAATTCAGCGAGGATATCATCAACGAGACGGACATTCTCTATATGACCCGTGTCCAGCGCGAGCGCTTCAGCGACCCGATGGAATACGAAAAGGTGAAGAACCTCTACACGCTGACCGCTTCGATGCTGCAGGGAGGCAAGAAGAACCTCCGCGTGCTGCACCCGCTGCCGCGCGTGACGGAGATCGCTCAGGACGTGGACGATACGCCCTATGCGTACTATTTCCAGCAGGCCCGCAACGGCCTCTATGCCCGCCAGGCCCTCATCTGCCGCGCATTGGATCTTTAAGTCTCACCCTCCAAAAGAACTGTCACGATGAACAATACTCCCAAAAAAGAAATGGCTGTTGCCGCACTGCGCAACGGTATTGTGATTGACCATATCCCGGCAGAATCGCTCTTCAAGGTGGTCAACCTGCTTGGAATCGAGGGGATGCCGAACAGCGTAACCATCGGTTACAACCTGGACAGCAAGCGGATGGGCCGCAAGGGCATCATCAAGATTGCCGACGTTTCCTTCCCGCAGGAGACCCTCAACCGCATCGCGGTCATCGCCCCCAACGCGGTCATCAACGTCATCAAGGATTATGACGTGGTGGAGAAGAAGCACGTGGTCCTGCCCGAAGACCTGATCGATATCGTCCGGTGCAACAACCCCAAATGCATCACCAACAACGAACCCATGCGCACCCATTTCCACGTCGTGGACGCGGAGGCCGGCGTTCTGCGGTGTCATTACTGCGAACGTCCCGTTTCCGGCAAAGACGTGGTGCTCAAGTAGGTGCGCCATTCATACAACCTAACACAGATTATTACCATGCCTAGAAGTTTATCAGGAAGAAATTTTTTGAAGTTGCTCGACTTCTCCACGGAAGAGATTCAGTATCTCTTGGAGCTCGCCGCCGACTTCAAGCGTCTCAAAAGGACGGGTACCCCGCACAAGTACCTCTCCGGCAAGAACATCGTTCTGCTCTTTGAGAAGACATCCACCCGTACCCGCTGCTCGTTTGAGGTAGCCGGCAACGACCTCGGAATGGGGGTGACCTACCTCGATCCCGGTTCCTCGCAGATGGGTAAGAAAGAGTCGCTGGAAGACACCGCCAAGGTGCTGGGCCGCATGTTCGACGGTATCGAGTACCGTGGATTCGACCAGAAGATCGTGGAGGATCTCGGCCGTTATGCAGGCGTTCCTGTCTGGAACGGCCTCACCACCGAGTTCCACCCCACGCAGATGCTGGCGGACGTGCTGACCATCCAGGAGCACTTCGGTTACTACAAGGGCCTCACGCTCACCTTCATGGGTGACGCCCGCAACAACGTGGCCAACTCGCTGATGGTGGTCTGCGCCAAACTGGGCATCAACTTCGTGGCCTGCGGCCCCAAGGCCAACATGCCCGAAGCCGGCCTCGTGAAGACCTGCCGCGCCCTTGCCAAAGAGCACGATTGCACCATCACCCTCACGGAAGACGTGAAGAAGGGCACCAAGAATGCCGATGTCATCTACACCGACATCTGGGTCTCGATGGGCGAACCGGCAGAACTTTGGGCAGAACGCATCAAGCTGCTGAGCCCCTACCAGGTGAATGCCGCCGTGATGAAGAACGCCAAACCGGGCGCTATCTTCCTGCACTGCCTGCCTTCGTTCCACGACCTCGAAACCACCATCGGCCGCGAGATTTACGAGAAGTTCGGCCTCAAGGAGATGGAAGTCTCCGACGAGGTGTTCCGCAGCCCGCAGTCCAAGGTCTTCGACGAAGCCGAGAACCGCATGCACACCATCAAGGCGGTGATGTACGCTACCCTGAAGTAACGCCATGAAACGTCGCCTTGTGATTGCCCTGGGTGGTAACGCCCTGGGTAACAATCCTGTTCGACAGCTGGAGCTCGCCCGCTACACGGCCTCCACCATTGCCGACCTGATCGAGGAGGGCTACGATGTCGTCATCGGTCACGGCAACGGGCCGCAGGTAGGTATGGTCAATCTGGCCTTCGAGCACTCTGCACCCCTGTTGCCCGGAGGGATGGCGATGCCCTTCCCGGAGTGCGGCGCCATGACCCAGGGCTATATCGGGTATCACCTGCAGCAGGCCATCCGGCGCGAATTTGCCCGCAGAAGCATCGCGCGGCAGTGCGCCACGGTCATCACGCAGGTGGTGGTGGATCCTTCCGATCCGGCCTTTGCGCATCCCACCAAACCCATCGGGCTCTTCTATACCAAGGAGGAGTCGGAGCAACTGGCCGCTGAGAACGGCTACACCTATGTGGAGGATGCCGGCCGCGGCTACCGCCGGGTGGTACCTTCTCCGCTGCCGCGCAAGATTGTGGAGCTCCCCATGGTGGAGCACCTGCTGGCTGCGGGCGATGTGGTGATTACTGTGGGCGGCGGCGGCATTCCGGTGACCGAGGAGGGGCCGGGCGATTACCGGGGCGTGGCGGCCGTGATCGACAAGGACCGCGCCAGCGCTGCCCTGGCCCTTGGCCTCAAAGCCGATATGCTGGTGATCCTGACGGCGGTGGACAAGGTTTCGCTCCACTACAAGAAGCCCAACCAGCTGGATCTGGACCGCCTCACGCTTTCCGAGGCCCGTACCTTCATCAAGCAGGGCCACTTCGCCCCCGGCAGCATGCTGCCCAAGGGGGAATCGTGCATCGAGTTCGTGGAAAAATCCAAAACGGGCCGGGCGCTCATCACTTCGCTCGAAAGGGCCAAGGAGGCCCTGCGCGGCGAGACAGGCACCCTGATCGTCAGATAGTAAAACAGGCGCCCCGGTTGGGACGCCTGCTTTTTTTGCGGGCCGCGTCGGCCTACTTCATATAAGCATACTTGTAGCCGCGAGCGGGAACCAGCGTCTCCTTGATGGCGCGCGGGATCGCCCAGCGGATGAGGTTGAACTCTCCGCCCGCCTTGTCGTTGGTACCCGAGGCGCGGGAACCGCCGAACGGCTGCAGACCGACGACTGCGCCCGTCGGCTTGTCGTTGATGTAGAAGTTGCCGGCTGCATAGCGGAGCTTGTCGGCGATGGCCTGGACAGCCATGCGGTCTTTTCCGAACACGGCGCCCGTCAGGCCGTACGGCGAGGTGCTGTCGCAGAGTTCAACGGCCTTGTTGACATCCTTGTCGTCATAGACATAGACGGTGAGCACCGGACCGAAGATCTCCTCTTCCATGCTCTTGAAGCGCGGGTTGGAGGTTTCGATGACGGTGGGTTCCACGAAGTAACCCTTGCTCTTGTCGCACTTGCCGCCCACGACGACCTTGGCATCCTTAGCCTTCTTGGCGTAGTCGATATAGGATTTGATGTTGTCGAACGAAGCCTCGTCGATCACGGCGTTGATGAAGTTCTGCGGGTCGCAGACATCGCCCATCTTCACCTCCTTGGCGAACTCCTTGATGCCGGCGAGAATCTCTTTCCAGAGGGACTTCGGGGCATACATGCGGCTGGCTGCCGAGCACTTCTGGCCCTGGAATTCAAAGGCACCGCAGAAAGCGGCCGTCGAGACATCCTTCGGGTCTGCCGAGGGGTGTACGAAGATGAAATCCTTGCCGCCGGTTTCACCCACGAGGCGCGGATAGCTGACATAGTGGCCGATATTCTCGCCCACCTGGCGCCACAGCGTATTGAAGGTAGCGGAGGAACCGGTGAAGTGAACGCCTGCCAGGTGCTTGGATGCGAAGATCTCCTTGCCGATCACGGAGCCCTGGCCCGGGATGAAGTTCACGACGCCGTCCGGCAGACCTGCCTCTTTGTAGATCTGCATCAGGTAGTAGTTGGAAAGGATGGCGGTGGTGGAGGGTTTCCAGACCGTCACGTTGCCCATCAGCACGGGCGACATGTTGAGGTTCGATGCAATCGAGGTGAAGTTGAACGGGGTGAGGGCGAATACGAAGCCTTCCAGGCCGCGGTATTCCACCGTATTGATCTGACCCTTTGCGCTCTTGGGCTGGAAGCTGTAGATTTCAGAAGCGAAGTGAGCGTTGTAGCGCAGGAAGTCAATCAGCTCGCAGACGCCGTCAATCTCAGCCTGATAGATGTTCTTGCTCTGGCCGAGCATGGTAGCGGCGCTCATCACGGCGCGATACTTGGTGGAGATGAGTTCGGCAATCTTGAGCAGGATGGATGCGCGAACCGTCCAGTCGGTCTCGGACCACTGCTTGCGCGCCTTCATGGCTGCATCGATGGCCATCTTGACCTCTTTCGGACCAGCCTTGTGGTAGGTGGCCAGCACATGATGGTGGTCGTGCGGCATCACCACTTTGCCGGTATTGCCAGTACGAATCTCCTTGCCGCCGATAATCAGCGGGATATCCAGTTCAATCGATTTCTGGCGTTCCAGCTCCTTTTCGAGCGCAACACGCTCAGGCGAGCCCTTGAGGTAAGTGAGAACCGGCTCATTGGTCGGCATCGGGAAAGAATAAATGGCGTCTCTCATATAAATAGTAACGATTAAGAATTGTTTTCAAGAATTCGCTAAATTACGAAAAATCGTAAACAGTTTGCACGCATTATCGAATAACCTGTGTGAAAACCGGCGCTTTTTCTTCCTCTGCCAGCACATAGACCGTAAGGCCGGAGCCCGTAAAGCAGTATTCCACACCGCCCGGCACTTGGCGCGAGGCCACGGTCTCAGCTTTTGCATGGATCATGGGGTAGTCGCCCACGGCGGCATCGAAGATAGCGGCTTCCTCTTCCGTAACCGGTTTTTGTTCAGGGAATTCGGGGAGCGGTTCGCACGTGCCTTCAATGAATCCGCTGCTTTTCAGGAATCGGTCCAGTTCGGCCGGCATGGCCTCGATGCGGGCTGCTCGGACACCGTAGCCCGGAAGGATTTCAGAATCGCCCAGTCGCTCGGCGAGCGCCCGCTCGCTGGAGTCCAGTCCGCCGCTGCCAAAGGTGCAGAAGGGGACAATCTTCTTGCCGCTGAAGTCGGTCGTATTCAAGAGGGTAGCGATGGGAACCGCATAGGTTCCAAACCAGACGGGGAAGCCCAGGAAGATGACGTCATAGTCGCGGACATTCACCTGGAGGGGAGCAAGATCCGGATAGACGCCGCTCTCCATCTCTTCGCGGCTGCGCTCGATGGTGGCCATGAAGTCACCGTCATAGGGATTGACCACCTGAATGGCCTCGATATCGGCCCCGAGCCGGGCCTGCAGTTCTTCGGCGACCGTTTGGGTCACGCCGGTTTGCGAGTAGTAGAGCACCAGCACTTTGGGTGCCTTGTGCTGGCCGCAGGAGGCAGCCATGATTAATGCGGTAGCCATCAAAAGAAGTTTTTTCATAGTTGAGTGGATTTCGGATTACTACAAAGATAGCAATAATTGCTACCTTCGGGGAAAAATTCTGTCACTATGAAACGCGATTACTTTGAAGGGGCCGACGTGGCCGTTACCGTCTGTGCAACCGACGGCACCATTCTGGATATGAACGCCAAATCCCGCAAGACCTTCCTGAAACCCGGCGATCCGGAGCTGATCGGGCACAACGTGCTGGACTGCCATCCAGAACCGGCGCGCACCATGCTGGCCGGGATGCTGAAAACCCAGCGTGCCAACGCCTATACCGTAGAAAAGGAGGGGGTCAAGAAACTGATCTATCAATGCCCCTGGTATGATGAGGGTGCGTATGCAGGATTCGTGGAACTCTCCATTGTTCTGCCGGAGAATCTGCCCAATCGCGTGCGGAAGCCCAAAGAGACCCGTTAACGGCTGACCAGATCAATTTGCTGTCCGTCAACCAGCCGCTCACACCACACGCTGGGTACGGAGGTGGCTGAGGCCGAGGGGGTGGCAATGGTGAAGGTGGCCGAATCCCCGGGCATCAGGGATCGCAGATTGAAGATGCTGCGGACCCCGTCCACGGCCGGAAAGGCGTCCTGATAGATGGGCGCTACCCCTATGTTTTTGATGGTCATCAGCACGGACTCTCCCTCTTTGTAAGCGAAGCGGGTGAGCTGGAAGCGGTAGCCCATGGCCTTGGAAGCCTCGATGATGCGTGCCTGCGACTGGTACGTGGGCTGCTCGTCGCCGATCAGGAAGCTCAAGTGGTACTGCTTGACGGCACTCTCGAACGTGCGCCCCTGGATACCCTCCTTGTCCAGACCATGCTGCAGGTCATCCTCGATGCAATAGCAGAATTCTCCGCCCGCCGGCGCTCGTTTGTACCGGTCCTTTCCAAATCTGGTCCAGTATTTCACGTTGTATGAGTCGAACGCCTCGCATAGGATGGAATCGTCGTAGATGCCGAACCTGTAATCCATCAAATAACGCATAGACGATTTTCCGAGCGGAACATACATGTACGACTCAATCGAGAGACACCATGGCGTTTCCTGGAAGGAATCCTCCATCTCCGTCAGCCACTCTTCATAGAACTCCTCGGATGGATAGGTGTGACCGCCGAGTCTTAGATAGAGCTGGTACTCGCTCCAAAAACCCAATCCGACCTCGATGAAAGCCACCCTGGGGTCACTGTCATAGCGCTCCGCGAGTCTGCGGTAAAAATCTATATGAAAACGTTGCAGTTCTTCGCTTCGCCAGTCAGGAAAAAGGACCTCTTTTTGTTCTATCATTTCATGCGATTCCCCATAGTCCGGCAGTTGCTTGATATAATCGGGCACAGCAGACGGCTCTCCCGGGTAGGAATAGTAGAATCGTAGAATCACCTGACGCTTCCGCCATGCAGCCTTGAAAAGAATCGCATCGACACAACTCCAGTCGTAGATATCCTTCTGCGAGCAGACATCGCTGAAGCGGATCAGCGCATATTCCAACTGAGTGCCGTAGTTGCCGTTTTCACAGTTTTGATTGTCCGTTCTCAGGGCGATGCCGGTCATCGGCTGTACGCCGCACTCGCCGCTGTCGTAGGCAATATCGGTGTAACCGTCGTCCGTGCCGCCCGGCTCTTCGCCGCCCTCGCAGGCGGTGACGAGCAGCGCCACAGTCATCAGATAGGAGAGAACCTTTTTCATAATCGTAGGCAAGTTACGGATTTTATCGATACCTTTGCGCGGGATGATTAAGAATATCGTTTTTGACTTTGGCGGCGTCCTGCTGGATTGGAATCCGCACTATCTGTACGACGCCTATTTCGGAGACCGGGCCCGGGCCGACTGGTTCCTGACCCACGTGTGTCCCATGGAGTGGCATACGCAGATGGATGCCGGACGGCCTGTCGCGGAGTGTATCGCGGAACGCATCGCACACTTTCCGGAGTGGGCGCCGGAGATTCAGCTCTACGCAGACCGCTGGCTGGAGATGATCCACGGCCAGATTCCCGGCATGGAGGAACTCATTCGGGAGCTGAAGGGGAAGGGGTATCGCATTCTGGGCCTCTCCAACTGGTCGGCGGAGACCTTCGCGCTCACTCGGCCGCACTATCGGATCTTCGATCTGATTGAAGGAATGATCATCTCCGGCGAGGAGCACATGGTCAAGCCCGACGAAGCCATCTTTCTGCTCCTGCTGGACCGCTTTTCTATCCGCCCGGAAGAGACGCTCTTCATCGACGACAACCCCGACAACGTCGCCGCCGCCCGCCGTGTCGGCCTCCACGCCCTCCGCTTCCAGAATGCCGAAGATTTGCGGCGGGAGCTCGAATCAATCGGCTAGAATGCGGTAGCGAGGGCCATCAAATCCAGGGAGATGCCCCCGTAGATGGCGTAACGGCTGAAGGTGCCGTTGATGCTGAACCACTTCAGAGGCTGGATGGAGAGGCCTGCTCCGTAGTTGAAGTGGTGCGTGCGGCTGCCCGGCGTTACCTTGTAGTCATGGTACATGGTGCCGCTACCTTCATCCCAGCTAATGTTGACGGAGGATCCGTCGGTGACGCCGTCGTTGGTCTGGCAGTAGCCCAGCATGGGGACGATGCGGGCCCAGGGCAAGATTGGAATCTGGTAGCCGGCGTTGATGGTGCAGGCCACCTTGTCGTTCCACTGGGTATCCGTAATATGGTGGTCGTATTTATGCTCCGGACCGGCCTGGATGAAGCTCAGCTGGACGCCATAGATTACGACATCCACGCCGAGGGCCAATTCCTCATAAGTGGTTGTCCAACCGGACATTCCGATATTGAAACCGAGCTCCAGCCGACCGTTGTTGCTGGAGAAATCAAACCAATTCTGTGCTCCGGCGTTGAGGTTGACGGAGAGCGCGACGAGCGCGATAAGGAGAATCTTTTTCATGGTTAAAGAGCAAATTTTGCGTGCAAAGATAATAATTGTTAAATTCGTGGTATCGAATCGAACGGAGTTGCCTTATGAAACGTTTGACCATTTTGTTGACCGCGCTCATCTTGACCGGCTGCGAAGGGCTGTTTGGCCCTGGCAGCGATAATGCGCTGACCATCAGGCCCGCCGGTGCGTCCAAGGCAGAGACGCTTACCTATCCCATTAAATCCGTATTTATTGGGGGCGGAGTTGCAGACCCCGAACAGGGATCATCCCATAGGTGCCACATGTTCGAAGAGGCATTCACTGCATGCCCGGATGTGCAAAAAGTGACTGCCATCGTGGAAGTGTATGGGTTTCGTTTCAAAGGTGTAGAATATAAGAGTCTTGCGCAGGCTATCAATGAAATCTATATCAATGGACTTGATGAGGCATTAGGCCTTGGAACTAGACTCGTCATATTCTTGAATCAAGGCAAGTTCGATGAGAATGACAACAGGGGAAGCAACGGGCTGATTAAAAGCGTTCGGATCGACTCCTATAAGGGGTCCTCTTACAATGAGGAAAAACAATGTAAGAATAAAGATGCGGATATGCGGATTGTCATCACATCCAAAGCCGGAGATATCCTTAAGATTTGTTACACGCACGGCTATACTCCGTACGACGGGTACTTTTAGCAGAATCTAAAGAGTGCCGTTCTCACCGGGGGTTATCCCCATTGCCGCGTGGCAGATAAGCCCCTGGGAGACAGGCGAATGATGAAAATCGGTCAGCGTTTTTCGCCGACCGATTTTTACGTTTTCGCTGAGGTTCAATGGGTTAAGTGCCACGGGCCTGAGGTGTACGCGGTGGTGCTAACGGGGACCACCAAGTACAAAAAAGGGGGTAAAACGTACGCGGTGGTGTCGAAATTGCACCACCGCGTACAGTTGGAGGTCAGACTGCTTCTACAGGTATACCTGGCGACACCAGTAGGAGCATTTTTAGGGGGTAAATGCGCTTACAGGTGCGCAGATTGAACCTGTAGGAGCGGCGGGGCGATGGAGATGTATTACTCACCGGGATTTCGTCGGGATGCGCCCTCCCTCACTCACCTTCGGGATTGTCGCGCGATGCGCGACATCCCTGCCCGCCTGCGGCGGGCTTTGCAAATCGGCATAAAAAAACAGCGCTCAAGCTAGCTTGGCACTGTTTTTTTATACCGGTTTGCGGTGAGTGAGGGATTCGAACCCCCGGTACGGTCACCCGCACACCTGTTTTCGAGGCAGGCTCCTTCAACCACTCGGACAACTCACCGGGTTTGAGGACGCAAAGGTATAGCAACTTTTTGGTTTCCGCAAGAACTCCCCGATTTTTGTGGAAGCGCCCTCAGCGTGAGACCTTACCGATGTTGTCCTGTCTGCAGGATGGATTTGGCGATATTCATCATATGATCGGCGATTCGTTCGGCGTTGGAGGAGAGTTCCAGGTACTGGGCGCCTACGGAAGGCGTGCAAATTCCTTTTTCCATTCGGGCGATATGGCCATCTTCCATTTGTTGAGTATAGTCGTCGATCTCCTCTTCGATCTCCTTGGCCTTGTCCATGGCGGAGAGGTCCTCGTTCTGGTAAGCCAGCATCGCGTTTTCATACAGCAGATGCAGAAGCTCTTTCAGCTGGCTGATTTCGTATTTGGCGTCGTCCGAGAACTGTTGGGAGGAATTGGAGAGGACCGTGGCGTACTCCACAATATTTTCTGCGTAATCCCCGATCCGCTCCAGGTCCCGGATACTCCGGTAGGTCGTCGAGAGGTAGGCCCGGTCTTTTTCTCCGAGACCGCGCTCTCCGTTCAGCCGTACCACAAAAGCGATCAGCTCCCGATTGATGAAATTCAACTGTCGCTCGTCCCGCGCAAAGAGGTCTTTCCCGGTGAAATCCAGCTGCGTGGCCATTTCCAGGCTGCGGTCCACATTCTCCAGGGCGATGTCGGCCATCCGGAGGATCTCCCGCTTGACCTGACCGACGGCCACCGGCGGCGTGCGGAGCATGTTGTCATTGACATAGTGAAGGGTAAACTCCGTATGGCTGGGCACCGGTTTGTCGGGAAGAAGACGCTTGACCAAGGCGACGAGCGCGCCGGTTAGCGGCAGCATCAGGGCGACGGTCACCACGTTGAAAAAGGTATGGAACATGGCCAGTTGCATCTGTGGCGCGGCGGGGAAGAGACGCTCGAACATACCACCATATGAAAGATCAAACCATCCCAGTCCCCAGGAAGCCAGCATAAAGAGCACGACGCCGGAGCAGTTGAAGAGCAGGTGAATGAGCGCAGTGCGTTTGGCGTTGGTTCCGCTGGTAACACCGGCGATGACGGCCACCACGCAGGAGCCGATGTTGGAGCCCATCGTCAGGAAGATGCCTTGGTCGATGCCGATGAGCCCCGTCACCACCATGGCCAGGGCAATGGAGGTCATCACCGAGGAACTTTGGATGATGGCGGTGAAGAGGGCGCCGAGCAGCACGAGCAGCAGCGGATTGCTGATTCCGGCGAGAAAGGTTTTGACCCCTTCGAGCGCAGCGAACGCTTTCATCGAACCGCTCATCAGTTCCAGACCTACGAACAGCAGGCCGAAGCCGGCCAGGATGCCGCCCATTGTCTTGAACCGCTGGCGTTTGGAAAAGATACCCAGGAAGGCACCGATGCCTGCGAGCGAGGAGAAGATCACGCTGGTAGAGACCGAATTGCCGCCGAACATACCCAGCGCCACAATCTGCGCGGTTACGGTGGTACCGATATTGGCGCCGTAGATGATGGTGGCCGCCTGGGCCAGGGAGATGATCCCGGCATTGACGAAACCGATGGTCATCACGGTCGTCGCGCCGGAACTCTGGATGGCCGCCGTGCCCAGCGCGCCGATTCCCACGCCTAGCAATTTATTGCCGGAGGCCTTTGCGAATAGCTTTTTAAGTCGTTCCGAGCTCGCGGCCTCCAGATTCGAGCTCATCATTTGACATGCGAGAAGGAATACACCGATTCCAGCGAGCAATGTCAGCAAAGAAGATAAGATAGCTGTTAAATTCATAAATACCGTTTTTGAAAGTCAGACTGTGTTATGATACGAAGGTCATAACCCTGGCTAAAGTCTGAGTCTGCAGAGGGTGAGCCACTGCCTTTCAAAACGGTTGTAGGTGGAAATGATTCCGACAGGGAGGCGGCGCGTTGCGGCTTCTGTCGGAGAAACGATGAATGGAGATGCCTGCGTTTGTTTCTGTTCGGACCGGAAGGACCGGATGATCGCCTCTTCCTCTACGAGGTCGGTATCCTCACAGCAAACCTCTTGTGTCTGTGAATAGTTTACCGGGGGAGCATCTTCCGGCTGGATGGTCAGAAATAAAGCGAGAAACAGCGCAAGAATCTTCATCGGATCGGGTTAAAAGTTGAGCGTCAGGCCGACGCCGTTGGCGGTGCGGCCGAAGTTGAGGGTCACCTCCGGCTGCGAGGCCGCGGGGGTGAGCGTCTCGTTGTAGCGGTTGACGATGGCGTTCATCTTCTTGCCGTTCTTCACGGTGGTCGGGATGCCGGCGATGATGCAGGCGGTACCGGCCCCCACGACGATGCCCGATCCGATGTACCACGGGGCAAACTGCTTGTTGAGGTTTTCCTCGAACTCCTTCATGGAATCCCCGGATTCGTCCATCGCAGCCAGCGGCGCCCCTAAGACAAAGACCAGGATCTCGACCACGGCGGCGCCCAGAAAGACCGCAGCGCCTGCGCCGGCTGCAATCGAACCGCCGGTAATCAGGCCGACACCTTTTTTGCGGTTGCGGTTCAGCTGGTTCCACTCGTCGTTGTAGTCCACCCCGTCAATGTCGGAGAGGACATAGGCCACCTGTTCGGGGGTCAGTTTTACCTTGTTCTCTTTATCGAGCGTCTTCATGACGCCGCCCTTGCGCTTGAGCGCGCCATCCGGAATGCCCGGGTTGATGAACTGCGCATGGGCAGCCACCGACATCATTGCCAGGGCAAGAATCCAAAACAGTTTTTTCATTTTACTTTCGCAAATTCTACGTCGGTCGCGGCGCGGGCTGCCAGGCGGGCGTCGGCGGAAGCGGCCTTGACATACTCTTTTGCTTTGTCGTTCTGGCCCTTGCGTGCCGAAATGACTGCGCGCATATAGTTGGTCTTGGTGCAATCGTGGCTCTCCAGTGTCTTCCAGGCCCCGTCGAGGTCCCCGTTCAGAATCTGGGCGAGCGCCTCGCTCGTGCCGCCCTGTCCCTTGAGGATCTTCGCAGCGTTCTTGTAGTCACCCTTCCAGATGTTCAGGATGCCCTGGTTGAACTTGCCCTCGTCGCCGGCAGCCGTGAAGCAGCGCGCAGCTTCCTCGAGATTATCCTTGCGCAGGGCGATCACGCCGCGCAGGTTCTGAACCTTGGGGGTATTCGGGTCCTTCAGCTTGGCCAGATAGCTCTCGGCGCGGGCCACATCCTGGCCTTTCAGGCTGATGCAGGCAGCGTTGTATTTGGCGCGGTCGCTGTTGTATTTCTTGATGGCCTGGTCGTAAGCGGCATAGCGGGCATCACCCTTGACCAGCGTCGCCACGCGAAGCAGCGCGTCTTCGTCCAGTTCAGTGATGTTGTTCTCCAGCAGGTCCTTCAGCTCGGCTTCGGAGTAGTTGGTGTACTCCACCGTGGTGATGAAGCGGGCACGGCGCAGCTCCGGCAGGATGCTGTTAGCCAGCGACTGGTAAACCGACGAGAGGTTGCGGATTTCGCGCTCGCGGACGTTCGGATCGCTGTACATGGAGAGCACGCGGAGAATCAGGTCGCGGTCTTCAATCGACGAGTTCTGCACCAGGTCGCGGAACCCTTCCCAGTCTTCACCGATGCTGCGGGTCTTGACATCGCCGGTGTTGACCTTCTTGGTCAGCTTGTCAAATGCCTGCTTTGCGGATTTTTCGCGGTTGGTGGAGAGGTCGTTGTTGTGCTTCACGTCCCCTTCGGGCGATGCGTAGGCAATGATCTGGGTCCCTTTGACTTTGGAGCGCGGGTCGGTGGACATCTGTCCGATGATATCCACGAAGTCCTCCATGTCGTTGCTCTTGATCTGCGACTGACGGACCTCGGCGCTGTTTACCAGGTAGAGGATCTGGGCCTCCGCGGTCTCGGAGCTGATCTCTTCATATTCATCCGGAATCAGTTCAAAGATTCCGTTCTTGCCGACCAGCATATAGGTGGTGTTGGCACCGTCTGCGATGCGGATATCGGCCGGATAGGTGTAGTCTTTCTTGCCGTCATTCACCTTGGCGCGGGCCACGAGCTGGCATTTTTCCATGCCGGGCACATAGCTGAACTGTACGTTCTCGCGGATGGTGGCGCCGTTCTTCTTGCTGACGGTCTTGAAGTTGTCAGCAATCTTTTCACCCTGATAGACAAAGGGTTCACCGGCTACCTCGCCGCCTTCGTAAACGATCACGGGGGTGAGGGTCAGGGTGTATTTCGGCTGGAAATAGTCAGCCGGGAAGGTCACCATCACTTCCGCCTTGATTTCGCCCGCTACCACCTCGAGTACCTCGGGCGTGCAGTTAATCTGAATCTGGTCAGCGGCTTCCGCCATCTTGGCGGGATTGTTACAGGAGGCGAGCGCCAGAACGGCAATCATCAACAAGGGGGTAAGGAATCTTTTCATACGTATAGCGTTTTATTTGATTCAACGTGACAGAAAGCAAATATAGTGCAAATATTCTAAAATTTGTAACTTTGCGGAATATGACAATTCAGGACATCAAGCAGCGATTCGGCATTACAGGCAACGATCCGGAACTGGAGCGCGCCATCGAGGTGGCCTGCCAGGTGGCGGGGACCGACCTCTCCGTGCTGGTTACCGGCGAGAGCGGCGTGGGTAAGGAATCCATCCCGCAGATCATCCATGCCTTCAGCCCGCGCAAGCACGGTCCCTATTTCGCCGTGAACTGCGGTGCGATTCCCGAGGGAACCATCGATTCAGAGTTGTTCGGCCACGAAAAGGGTGCCTTCACTGGCGCGATTGATACCCGCAAGGGCTATTTCGAGGTGGCCAACGGCGGCACGTTGTTCCTGGATGAGGTGGCGGAGCTGCCCCTCTCCACCCAGGTGCGCCTGCTGCGCGTAATCCAGTCGGGCGAATTCATCAAGGTTGGTTCCTCCACCGTGCAGAAGACCGATGTCCGCGTGATTGCGGCCACCAACGTTAACCTGCCCAAGGCCATTGCCTCCGGCCGCTTCCGCGAGGACCTCTATTATCGCCTCAATACGGTGCCTATCACCATCCCGCCGCTCCGCGCGCGCAAAAGCGATATCCATTTGCTGTTCAAGAAGTTCGCAGCGGATTTTGCAGACCGCTACGTGATGCCGCCCGTGCGGCTGGAGCCCGATGCCGTGCAGCTGCTCGAATCCTACCCCTGGCCGGGTAACATCCGCCAGCTGAAGAGCATCGCGGAGCAGATATCGGTGCTCGAGCACGAGCGTCTCATCTCCGCGGCGGTGCTGCGCAAGTATCTGCCGGAAGCCCCCGGCAGCGCGCTGCCCGTCTCCACTTCCCAGCCCTATTCGGACGTGGATTACAAGGCCGACCGGGAGCTGATCTTCCAGATTCTCTTTACCTTGCGCAATGAGGTGGACCGCCTGAAAGAACGACTCTCCGGCACCGAGCCGGCCGTTCCGCAGGAGCCCCAGTCCCGCTCGCTCATCATCCGTCCGGAAGATGTGCGCGACGAGATTCGGGAAGAGGTGCGTGAGGAGATCCGGGAGGTGGAGGCGCAGGAATCCATCTCCATCCACGATGCCAATACGGACCTGATCCGCCGCGCCCTGGAGCGCCACGGCGGCAACCGCAAAGAGGCGGCGGCCGAACTGGGCATCTCGGAGCGCACGCTGTACCGCAAGATCAAACAGATTGAAAATAAGTAATATGCATATCCGCCGTATTCTCCACACCCTTCCGCTGCTGCTGGCCCTCGTCCTGACGGTCAGTGGCTGCTGGCTCTACTCCTTCAGCGGCACTTCCATCCAGCCGGACGTGAAGACCATCTGCATCGAGCCGGTGGAGAACAAGGCGATGAAGGTCAACCCGAGCCTGGCCAACAACCTCTTCGAGGCGATGTGCGACAAGTACAAGAAGCTGACGAAGCTCGAGCAGGTTTCCGACGGCGGCGACCTCTACGTGCTGGCCACCATCGAGTCGTACCAGGTATCGGCAGCTGCCGTGACGGCCGACGAAGTGGCGGCGCTCAACCGCCTGACGGTCACCGTCAAGGTCAAGTTCGTCAACGAAAAGCATCAGGAGGACAACTTCGAAAAGAGTTTTGCCGCCTACGAAGACTATAACTCCGAAAACTCGCTGGATGCCGTGGAGGGAACCCTCTGCGACACCATCATCGAGAAGATCGTCGAGGATATTTTCAACGCCACCGTCGCCAACTGGTAGTCGCCATGGAAGTTTCCGCTCTCACACTTGCCGAACTGGAACAGCTGCTGGAGGAATATCCGTGGTTCACCCTTGCGCGCAAGGAATACGTCCGCCGTCGCCGCACTTTCGGCGAGGAGGAGTTGCGTGAGGCGGCCGCGCGCGCCGGTATCTACCTGCTCTCCCGCAGCGAGTTCTTCGACGAGATTACCGGACGCAAGGCACGCCCCGCCGCCGCGCCTGCGCCTGCGGCCGCACCGGTGCAGCTGACGCCGCAACCGGTGGCGGAGCCGGGCTCCCAGCCCGCTCCCG
>JAEEGL010153071.1_pt1 | contig 16946 bp, 16 predicted proteins | sample 9134231 | NCBI WGS metagenome assembly JAEEGL01 (sample SAMN16246548, study PRJNA631951) | gut metagenome | biome: gut microbiome; feature: rumen; material: fiber-attached | host: Bos | place: Iran: Karaj | collected 2018-10
CGCTCCTGCAGGTCGCCCATCTCCGTGGCCAGGGTGGGCTGGTAGCCCACGGCGGAGGGCATGCGCCCCAGCAGGGCCGAGACCTCGGAGCCGGCCTGGGTGAAACGGAAAATGTTGTCGATGAACAGCAGCACGTCCTGGCCGCTCCGGTCGCGGAAGTTCTCCGCGATGGTCAGGCCCGACAGGGGCACCCGCAGCCTCGCTCCGGGGGGCTCGTTCATCTGGCCGAAGACCAGCGCCGTCTTGTTGATGACGCCGCTCTCGTTCATCTCATGCCAGAGGTCGTTTCCCTCGCGGCTGCGCTCGCCCACGCCCGCGAAGACGGAGTAGCCGCCGTGCTCGTAGGCGATGTTGCGGATCAGCTCCATGATGAGCACCGTCTTGCCCACGCCCGCGCCGCCGAAGAGGCCGATCTTGCCGCCTCTGGCGTAGGGGGCCAGCAGGTCCACCACCTTGATGCCGGTCTCCAGCATCTCCGTGGCCGGGAGGATCTCGGTGAAGCCCGGGGCCTTCCGGTGGATGGGCAGGCGCTCGGCCGCCTCCACGGGCCCCTTGCCGTCGATGGGGTCGCCGGTGACGTTGAACATGCGGCCCAGGGTGCACTCGCCCACGGGCATGGTGATGGAGCCGCCGGTGTCCAGGGCATCCATGCCCCGGGAGATGCCGTCGGTGGAGGACAGGGCGATGCAGCGCACGTCGCCGCCGCCCAGCTGCTGTACCACCTCCAGGGTCACCTTCCGTTCCGGCAGGCGGATCTCGATGGCGTTGTACAGCTCCGGCAGCTCCCCATAGGGGAAATGCACGTCCACTACCGGGCCGATCACTCGTTTTACGATCGCTTTTTGCATAAAAGCCTCCTTGCAGGCTCCCTGTAAGGGGGAGCTGGCGCGCAGCGCCTGAGGGGTTTTTGCCGTGTTTGGCTTCCGCGCCGCGGGATCAGAACGTCCCGGCGTCGTTCCGGCGCAGAGCGGCCGCTCCGCCCGCGATCTCGGAGATCTCGGTGGTGATGGCCGCCTGGCGGGCGTGGTTGAGCTCCAGGGTCAGCTCGCCGATCAGTTCCTCGGTGTTGTCCGCCGCGGCGGTCATGGCCGTCATGCGGGATGCGTGCTCTCCGGTGCGGGCTTCCAGCAGGATGGCGCGCACCGTGGTCTCCAGATAGAGCTCCGTGAGCCGGTCCAGCACCGCGGCCGCGTCCGGTTCGAAGATCCATTCCGTCTCCCGCTCGCCCTCCGGCAGGCGCAGAGGCAGCAGGGTCCGCTTTCCGGGATTCTGCTGCAGTACGGACTTGAACTGCTGGTACACCAGCACGATCTCGTCCGCTTTCCCGCTGCGGTACAGCTCCTTCAGCGCTTCGGCGATCGTCTCCGCTTCCTCCGCGGTGGGGGCGTCGCTGAGTTCAAAATGCCCGTCCACGGGTCCGATCAGCTCCCGTCCCCAGCGTCCCGCGCTGTAGACCAGGGTCTCCCGCTCCTCTTCCTTCCGCAGCGCCTCGAACCAGCGCAGCAGGCCGTGGTTGTAGGTGCCGCACAGGCCCCGGTTGCCCACGATGAGCACGTAGCAGACCCTTTCGTTCTTTTCATGGGGCCGCAGGAAGGGGTTCCCGCTCCCCGCTTTGTCCGCCGCCGCGCAGCGCAGCATCCGCTCGCTCTTCTCCGCGTAATCCCGCAGCCGCCCGAAGGCGCCCTGGGTCTTGCGCAGCTTGGCCGCGGCCACCATCTTCATGGACTTGGTGATCTGCCGGGTGCTCTCTACACTTTTGATGCGCATGCGGATCGCACGCAGATTGGCCATTCCATCACTTCCTCTGTGTCCTCCCCCTGGGGAGGGACCATGCGCCGGGTCTTATTGAAAGCTCCCCGTGAATTCCCGGATGATCTCCCGCAGGCGGTCCAGCTCTTCTCCGGTGAGCTTGCGCCCGGAGAGGATGATCTCCTTCAGCTCCGGCCACTTACGGTGCACCGCGGGCAGCAGCGCCGCCTCGTAGCGGGCCACGTCCTTCAGCTCCAGACCGTCGGCATAACCCTCGCTCACCGCCAGGATCGCCGTCACCTGGTCGTCGGCCTCCATGGGGGCGTACTGGGGCTGCTTGAGCAGCTCCGTCATTCGGTCGCCCCGGTGGAGGGTGGCCTGGGTCGCCTTGTCCAGATCGCTGCCGAACTGGGAGAAGGCGGCCAGCTCCCGGTACTGGGCCAGGTCCATGCGCAGCCGTCCCGCCACCTGCTTCATGGCGCCCAGCTGGGCCGAGCCGCCCACGCGGCTGACCGACAGGCCCACGTTCACCGCCGGGCGCACGCCGGAGTTGAACAGATCCGTCTCCAGGAAGATCTGCCCGTCGGTGATGGAGATGACGTTGGTGGGGATGTAGGCGGCGATGTCTCCCGCCTGGGTCTCGACGATGGGCAGCGCCGTCATGCTGCCGCCCCCCGCCTCCTCACTGAGACGGGCAGCCCGTTCCAGCAGGCGGGAATGGAGATAAAACACGTCCCCGGGGTAGGCCTCCCGTCCGGGGGGACGATGCAGCAGCAGGGAGATCTCCCGGTAGGCCACCGCCTGCTTGGAGAGGTCGTCGTAGACGATGAGCACGTCCCTGCCCTTGTACATGAAATATTCGCCCATGGCGGCGCCGGCGTAGGGCGCGATATACAGCATGGGCGCGGCCTCGGAGGCGCTGGCCGACACCACGATGGTGTAGTCCAGGGCCCCGCCCTGGCGCAGCTTCTCCACGAAGCCCGCCACGGTGGACTCCTTCTGCCCGATGGCCACGTAGATGCAGATCATATCCTTCCCCTTCTGGTTCAGGATCGTGTCCAGGGCGATGGCGGTCTTGCCGGTCTGCCGATCGCCGATGATGAGCTCCCGCTGGCCCCGGCCGATGGGGATCAGGGCGTCGATGGCCTTGATGCCCGTCTGCATGGGCTTGGAGACGCTCTTGCGCTGGATGACGCCGGGGGCAGGGCTCTCGATGGGGCGATAGTCCGCCGCGCGGATCTCGCTGCCGCCGTCGATGGGGCGGCCCAGGGCGTCCACCACCCGGCCGATGAGCTCCTCGCCCACGGGCACGGAGAGAATTCGCCCGGTGCGGCGCACGGCGGCGCCCTCCTGCAGGGTCTCAAAGCTCCCCAGCAGCACCACGCCCACGTTCTCCTTCTCCAGGTCCATCACCATGCCCCGCAGGCCGCCGTCCAGCTCCAAAAGCTCGCCGGCCATGGCGTCGGACACGCCGGAGACCCGGCAGATGCCGTCGGATACGCTGATGACCCGGCCGGTCTGATAGACCTCCGGCTCGGTGCTCACCTGCTCCAGCTCCCGGCGCAGGGCGGCCAGGGCGTCGTCCCCTCCGTCGTCGGCGGCGGCAATCTGCCCTCTGGCCCGCTCCAGGAGCCCTGCCAGGCTCCCGTCATAGACCGTGTCGCCCACCTGCAGCACCAGGCCGCCGATGAGAGACTCGTTCACATTCACCTCAGGCCGCCCGGGAAGTCCCGCCGCGCTCAGCGCCCGGCAAAGCCTTTCCAGCAGGGCGCCCTCCGGCGTCTCGGCAGCGGAGAGCTGCAGGGTGAGCCTTTCGCCCTCCTGCAGCGCCATCCGATCCCCGTCGGTGAGCTTCAGCTCCCGCTCCATCCGGGCGACAAAGCGCTCCGCCAGCCCCTTGCGGGCGGCGGCGTATTCCGGCTTCTGCAGCAGCAGGGCGGCCTTGGTGCAGATGTCCTCCGCTGCCTTGGCGTTCTGCTCCCGCCGGAGCGCGCGCTGATAGCGCGTCTCCTCCCCGGCGGCGCTGTGCAGCAGCTCCCGAAGCTCCGCGGCGCTCTCCTCCGCGGCGCGTTCCCGGCTGCGCTGCAGGGCCTCTTCGCCCTCCCGGCCGATCTGCGCAAGGTCTTCCTCGCCCCGGGCGGTGACCTGGGGCAGGCTCTGCAGCAGCTCCTGCGCCGTCTCCGCGGCCTTCTCCGACTGCTCCAGCCCCTGGGCGACCTCGTCCCGGTGCCCGCCGAAGATGCCCTTGACCGTCTTTCTCCCGATCAGGAACAGGGCGCCGGCCAGGATGGCAAAGTTGATGAGCCCGTAGAAAATGTTCCAGCCGCTCATGTCCTCTCCCCCTTCTCCAGGAGCTTCCGGGTCAGCAGCTCCGCCAGGGCAGGCTCCGCCGCCGCCAGGACTTCACCGTCCTGCCGGATCTGCGCCTGCATCTCTTCCCTGGTTTTCTGCTCCGCCGCTCTGGCGCTCTGCTTCGCCCGGCGCAGCTCCTCGACCCGCGCCTGCTCGGCCTGGGTCTCCGCCTGCTGCAGGCTGAGGCGCGCCTGCTCCCGGGCGGCCTGCTTTTCCTGCTCCAGCCGGTCGTTTTCCGCCTGCAGCGCGTCCCGCGCCGCCTGCTCCTGGGCAAGGCCGGCGTCGATGCGGGCCTGGCGGGCGTCCATATGGGCGCAGATGGGCTTATACAGGAAGTGCCGCAGCAGGAAGAACAGCAGGAAGAAGTTGATGACAGTCCATATGAGCTCGGAAATGTTGATGCTTAACATGGACTCCGTCCTCCTGTGGCGATGTGGCTTAAATCTTGCCGACCAGCATGAACGCGACCAGCATGCCGTAGATGGTCAGCGCTTCCATCAGGGCCAGGGACAGGATCAGCGAGCCCCGGATGTCACCGGCGGCCTCGGGCTGCCGGGCGATGGATTCCATGGCCTTGGTGGCGGTGCGGCCCTGGGAGATGGCGGTGGCGGCTGCGGTGACGCAGAGCACCAATGCGGCGGCGAGTGCGATAAGTCCTTTTTCCATGATCAAATCCTCCTATAGTTGAATGTTTCTTACTCTTCTTCCACCGCTTCCGACACATAGATCGAAAGCAGCATGGTGAATACCATGGCCTGCAGCATACAGAACAGCAGGCTCAGCACGTTCATGATGAGGGGCACGCCGATGGGAAAGATGTCGTAGAGCGTCTCCGTCACCATCTCCTCGCCGTACATGTTGCCGTAAAGACGCAGAGCCAGGGAGGCGGGGCGGATGAACTGCTCCAGGATGTTCAGCGGCAGCATCAGCACCACCAGGATCAGGGGCTTGGCAAAGCTCGCAAGATAGTGCCCCAGACCCTTCTCCCGGATCCCGATCACATGGGTGGTGAAGAAGGCGATGACGCCCAGACCCGCCGTCACCGACAGGCAAGCCGTAGGTACGGCGAAGCCGCTGAGATGCCCCGCGCCCGGCAGGATGCCGGAGTAGTTGCAGACGATGATGAAGATGAAGAAGGTGGCGAACACGGAGAAGTACTTGCGCCCGTGCTCCTTGCCCAGATTCTCCTCATAATAGTTGCGCAGGTAGCCCACCGCCACCTCCGCCGCGTTCTGCAGCGGCCCGGGCACGTCCTTGAGCCGCCGGGTCGCCAGCCAACTGAGCAGCGTGAGCACGGCGATGATGACCCACATGGTGGTGACGGTGCTTGTCACCTCCAACGGGCCGATGGAAAACAGAACATTGCTCGCATGTTCTCCCATGGTCTCACCTCTTCCGATTCACAGGGAAAGCGCCGCAAAGCGGGGCCTTTCCCCTCTCAATGTATGTTTTTGTTATTATACACCATTCCCCCGGGAAAAGATAGCCCCGAATTCCGCAAAAACTCGGGAAAAAGAGGGATCTTGACAGTCAAAACGCGCGGCGGCGCTTCTTATCCTTGATGTTTGCGGAAACTTGTGTTATTCTGTAAGTTGGAGTGTGATTGCAACATGAGAATGCGCAAACGGCACAATCTGGATTCCCGGATGGAGGCCTGTTCCGCTTATCTGATCGAAGACCCCGCGGCGCTGCGGGGCGAATGGCTGGCCGCCTTTCCCGAACAGGACCGGCTCTATGTGGAGCTGGGCTGCGGCAAGGGCCGCTTCACCGTGGAGACGGCGAAGGCGGAGCCCTCGGCGGTGATCCTGGCCATTGAAAAGGTGCCGGACGCCATGGTGCTGGCCATGGAGCGTGCCCGGGACGCGGGCGTCACCAACGTCCGCTTTATGGACTTTGACGCGGCCAATCTCGCCTCCATCTTCGCGCCGGAGGAGATCGACCGCCTGTATCTGAATTTCAGCGACCCCTGGCCCAAGAGCCGGGACGCCAAGTTCCGCCTGACGGCGCCGGGCTTCCTGCGCCTGTATGCCGACGTGCTCTCCCCCGGCGGGCAGATCTGGTTCAAGACCGACAACGCCCCCCTCTTCGCCTGGTCGCTGGAGCAGTTTGAGAGCGAGGGCTGGGCGCTCTCGGAGGTGACGGACGATCTGCACCGGGACGGCCCCGTTGGCATCATGACCGACTATGAGCTGAAGTTCACCGCCGAGGGGCTGAAGATCCACCGGCTGGTGGCCACCCGCACCGCCGAGACCCGCGGCACCGCCGCGGGAGCCGTCCCAAGGCTGCGCAACGCCGCCCTGGGGGACGCCCGGGGCAGCAAAAAGCCCCGCCCGCCGGAGGACGCCCTGCGCCTGGCAGCCGCCACCCTCCCCCTCTGCCACGCCTTTTACCGGAGTTTTCAGCAGGCGCCGGAGCTCTTTGAGGATCCGAGCCGCTACGAGCCCTATGTCTACGACGCCGGGAAGGTGGACGCCTGGTTCACGGAGCGGCAGGCCCGGGAAAACGAGCGGCGCTTCTACGTCCTGCTGGGGCAGGAGCCCATCGGCGAGCTGGTGCTCAAGAAAATCGACCCTGCCGGGAAGCGCTGCGAGCTGGGCATCTGCCTGGTGAACGACCGCTATAAAAACCACGGCTACGGCACCCTGGCCCTGCGGCAGGGGCTGCGCTATGCCTTTGAGGAGCTGGGCCTGGAGACCGTGCTGGCCGATTCCCTGCTCCGGAACACCCGCAGCCAGCGCGCGCTGCAGAAGGCGGGCTTCCGCTATGTGTCGGAGGACGGGCACTTCAAGTACTACCAAATCCGCCGGGAGGAGACGAAATGAAATTCATTTCCTGGAACGTGAACGGCCTGCGCGCCGTGCAGAAAAAGGGCTTTGAGGAGATCTTCCGGAGCTTTGACGCCGATTTCGTCTGCCTGCAGGAGACCAAGCTCCAGCAGGGGCAGATCGAGCTGGACTTTCCCGGCTACGAGAGCTATTGGAGCTACGCCGAGAAGAAGGGCTACTCCGGCACCGCCATCTTCACCCGGCATACGCCCCTGTCGGTGCGCTATAATCTGGGCATCCCGGAGCACGATACCGAGGGCCGGGCGGTGACCCTGGAGTATGCGGACTTCTTCCTGGTCTGCGTCTACACCCCCAACGCCCAGGACGAGCTGAAGCGCCTGGCCTACCGCATGCAGTGGGAGGACGATTTCCGCGCCTACCTGCAGGCGCTGGATGCGCAAAAGCCCGTCATCGTCTGCGGGGACATGAACGTGGCCCATGAGGAGATCGACCTGAAAAACCCCAAGCAGAACATCGGAAACCCCGGCTTTTCCTACGAGGAGCGGGGCAAATTCACGGAGCTTCTGGCGGCGGGCTTTACCGACTCCTTCCGCTATCTCTACCCCGACAAAACCGACGCCTACTCCTGGTGGAGCTACCGGGCGGCGGCCCGGGCGCGGAACGTGGGCTGGCGCATCGACTGTTTTGTGGTGTCGAACCGGCTGCGCCAGCAGATCAAGGACGCGACCATCCTCCCCGAGGTGCTGGGCAGCGACCACTGCCCCGTGGGACTGGACATTCAGTTTGTAGGGGCTGACGCAGTTCCTCCCCCAGCGGGGGAGGATCCCGACGCGCGGGCAGCGTGCGACGTTCCCAGCTCTGCTGTCAGCGAAGCTGACAGGTGAGGGAGAAGGAACGAAAGCGCACCAAGGTCGGGATGAGGACGAGGGCGGAACACTCTCCCTCATCACCCGCTTCGCGGGAGCTTCCCCCGCTGGGGGAAGCACAGACGGGCGGCTGATAGCCGCCCCTACGGTGAGGCTGTTTTCAGGACAGGTTTATGGTACGAATCGGAAACGTTACATTGCAGGGTCGGGTGACCCTGGCGCCCATGGCGGGGGTGACGGACTTCGCCTTCCGCGCCCTCTGCCGGGAGCAAGGCGCCGCCCTTACCGTCACGGAGATGGTCTCCGCCCGGGCGCTCTGCTACCGGGACGAGAAGACCAAGGCCCTGCTCCACCGCCTGCCGGAGGAGCGCCCCCTGGCGGTGCAGCTCTTCGGCCACGAGCCGGAGGTGCTGGCCGAGGCCGCGCCCCTGGCGCTGGAGCTCTCCGGCGGGGAGATTCTGGACATCAACATGGGCTGCCCCGTGGGGAAAATTGTGAAATCCGGGGACGGCTCCGCCCTGATGCGCTCGCCGGAGCTTGCCGGGCGGATCGTGGAGGCGGTGAAGAAGGCCGTGTCCGTCCCCGTCACGGTGAAGTTCCGCAAGGGCTGGGACGGGGGCAGCGTGAACGCGGTGGAATTTGCCCGGGTGCTGGAGAGCGCCGGGGCGGACGCTCTCTGCGTTCACGGCCGCACCCGGGTGCAGATGTACGCCGGCAAGGCGGACTGGGACATCATCCGTCAGGTCAAGCAGGCGGTGAAGATCCCCGTCACCGCAAACGGGGACATTTTCACCGGCGAGGACGCGGCACATATCCTGCGCTACACCGGGGCGGATCTCTGCGCCGTGGGCCGGGGCGCCTTCGGCAATCCCTGGCTCTTCCGGGAAGCAAACGCCGCCATCGCCGGCGAGCCCATCCCGGCGCCGCCCCCGCTCGGGGAGCGGATGGACGCCGCCGTGGGGCAGATCGAGACCCTGGCCGCCTTCGCCGGGGAGCGCATCGCCTGCCTGGAGGCGCGGCACCACCTGCCCTGGTACCTCCACGGCGTGCCCCACGCGGGGATCTACCGCAGGGAGCTGGTGCAGGTGGACACGCTGGAGGACATTCACCGCATCGTAAAAGACATCAAGCGCGATTTGAAATAGAGAAGAAACAGAGCCCTCTTTGCCATCTTTGGCTCCGCAAGAGACAGAGCGGAAGCAAAGGTTCCGTCCGCAAGATGCCGATGGCGGCGGGAGCTTCGTTTCCGCAGAAATAAGGAAGTGATCGCTTGACAAGAGAACAGGAACTGACCGTGATCCGCCGGGTGCAGCACGGGGACGTGGACGCCTTCGGCCTGCTGGTGACGGCCTATGAGAAGAACGTCTTCAACGTGGCGCTGCAGATGGTCGGCAACCGGGAGGACGCCCAGGACATCGCCCAGGAGGCCTTTCTGAAGGCCTACAACTCCCTGTCCTCCTTCCGGGGGGACAGCAAGTTTTCCAGCTGGCTCTACCGCATCGTCTCCAACCTCTGCCTGGACTTCAAGCGCCGGCAGAGCCGCCGCCCCAGCTCCTCCCTCACCGTGGAGGACGACGACGGGGAGAACGTGCAGCTGGACATCGCCGACGAGAGCCAGAGCCCGGAGACGCTGCTGGAGCGGAAGCTGACCCGGGAGGCCGTGCGCCGGGGGCTCGCGGAGCTGCCCGACGAGCAGCGGCAGATCCTGCTGCTGCGGGAGATCCAGGGGCTGAGCTACGAGGAGATCGGCGAGGCCATGGGGCTGGAGGCCGGGACGGTGAAATCCCGGATCTTCCGGGCGCGAAAAAAACTTTGCGCTTATTTGCTGAAGGACGGGAACATTCCCGACTCCATCTCGTCAAGAAACCCGAGAGGAAGTGATGTCCCATGAGCTCTTGTGAACGCTATCAGGAGCTGATCAGCCGCATGATCGACGGCGAGCTGACAGCCAGAGAAGAGGCCGATCTGGCCGAGCATATCGAAGGCTGCGCGGAATGCGCCGCGCTGTTTCAGGCTTTTTCCGCCATCTCCCAGCAGATCGGCGGGGATCTGGAGGAGGCTCCCCTGGATCTGAAGGAAACCGTCATGGCCAATATCCGCCGGGAGGAGATCCGGAAGAAGAACCGCCTCCCCACCATTTTGCGCAGCGTGCTGTCCACCGCGGCGGTGGCCGCCGTGGTTGTGGGCGTGTATCTGGGCGTGTCCTTTGCCAAGGGCGCTCCCGCCGGCGGCCAGCTCAGCACCGCCGCCTATGAGGAAGCGCCGCTTGCCACCGAGGAAGCCGCATCTGCCCGCTACGCCCAGGAGAGCGCCGTAACGAAGGACGCCGCCCCGGAGGAAGCGGAGCCGGAAACGGAGGAGGCCATCCTGGAGGAGAGCGCCGAGGAGCCTGCCGCGCCCATGCTGGCAGCCCCCAACCCGGAGCCGGAAATGGCGGATACCGCGGAGACCACGGAGGCGGAGGCCGCCAACGGTTTTCTCGCTCAGCCGGCAGCCGCCGAGGAGGCGCTCCCCGTCTGGGATTTCTCCCACTGGGATCTGGCGCTGCTCCGGGAGCTGCTGGGCGGTGAGAGCGCGGAGCTGAGCCAGGAGGAGCTGGAGGGCGCCCGGATCGGCGTCATCCTGGTCCGCTTCGGCAGCGAGATCGAGGAGGTCCCCCTCTATGAGCTGGAGGATCGGCTGTACTACTACGACCCCGGCCAGGAGACCCTGATGCTCGCCTCCCTGAGCCCCGCCGAATGGGCGGAGTTTCTGGGAGAATAAGCAGCCGGCCGCGAGAAACCATCCGCACCTGTAGGGGAGATAGCCGAATCGCCCGCCGATCCGGGGTCTCGCCCCACACGCGGGTCGTCGGGGCGCCGACCCCTACGGAGAAACGCGGGTCTGCGTTGTAGGGGCTGGCGCCCTCGACAGCCCGGCGGGGGAAACGGAAAAACAACTGAAATCTCCGGCGAATGCGGACTTTGATCCGTTTTCGCCGGAGATTTCTTTTCTTTATTTCCTTGCACGGGAGGGGCCCTAAAGGACTAGCTTCGCGTCGCAAGCCCCTCCCCTACGGAGCGGACGGAGAGCTTCGTAGGGGCGGCTATCAGCCGCCCGTGGAGATAGGCCAGCGCCCCTCAGGCGGGCGGGTAATACCCGCCCCTACGCAGCATGGGTCGCGATCCCCCGTAGGGACGACCATTGGTCGTCCGCAGACCTGCGCCCATGTCCGACAGACGGACGAGCAATGCTCGTCCCTACGGAGCGGACGGACACGCGGGTCGTCGGGGCGCCGACCCCTACGGAGAAACGCGGGTCTGCGTTGTAGGGGCTGGCGCCCTCGACAGCCCGGCGGGGGAAGCAGACGGACACGCGGGTCGTCGGGGCGCCGACCCCTACGGAGAAACGCAGGTCTGCGTTGTAGGGGCTGGCGCCCTCGACAGCCCGGCGGGAAAATCTGAAAAAATGCAGAAATCTCCGGCGAATGCGGACTTTGATCCGTTTTCGCCGGAGATTTCTTTTCTTTATTTCCTTGCGCGGGAGGGGCCCTAAAGGACTATCTTCGCGTCGCACACTAAAGGACTAGCTTCGCGTCGCAAGCCCCTAGACGGAGAGCTTCGTAGGGGCGGCTATCAGCCGCCCGTAGAGATAGGCCAGCGCCCCACAAGCGGGCGGGTAATACCCGCCCCTACGCAGCATGGGTCGCGATCCCCCGTAGGGACGACCATTGGTCGTCCGCAGACCTGCGCCCATGTCCGACAGACGGACGAGCAATGCTCGTCCCTACGGAGCGGACGGACACACGGGTCGTCGGGGCGCCGACCCCTACGGAGAAACGCGGGTCTGCGCCTTCAATCCTTTATTCCCTGCTCCTCGCCCTTTTCCTTCACATAGTAGTGGCGGGCGATCCAGCGGGAGAGGCCGTCCAGCCCGGGGTAGACGATGCGCTCGGACATGTTGAGCTGATCCAGCATGTCCCGCACCCGCCAGCGGAGCTTCCGGTCGATCACATATTTCACGGTGTGCTCGGTGCAGCGGTCGAGGAAGTCCTCCACATTCTCCATCTCCATGGGGATGACGGAGAAGAAGGAGTACTGGTTCACGATGCGGGCGCTCAGGGAGGGCGGTTCCAGCACCACCATGCTCCGATCCCCCATGTCCCGGTCGTACAGTGCCAGACTCTGGGCGGCGCTGCCCAGCATGTCCACAGAGAAGACCTCCGCCTGGTAGTCCCGCATGACCTGCTGATAGCGCTCCGGCAGCAGAGAGTGGAGCTCCGCGATGTCCACGCGCCAGACCATGCAGTCGTGATCCTCCATGCGGGCCAGATCCTCCTCGCTGACGGCGAAGTGCAGCGCCACCAGGGCGGACTGGGTCCAGTCCAGCAGCCGGGTGGGCAGGCCGTGGTGCTGCCCCAGGATCATCTGCCGCCAGACCGAGTGGGCCACGCTGGGATCCTCGATCACCGCGTACTTGGCGAAGTTTTTCAAAATCGCCGGCTCCAGGCTCCGCTGGAGCTCGCGGCAGTTGCGCCGGAGGCTTGTGACCATGCGGAAATCGGCATTGGTCATGCCCCGGTAGACAAAGGGGCTGCGGTTGCGCCCCAGATCCGGGCGGTATTCCTGCTCCGACAGCAGGGGCATCAGCTCCTCCAGGGTGCTGACGCGGACTTCTTGGATCATCGTATGCCTCCTTTTCGGCACTTTCGAAAACGCCAGTCCCGGTTCCTGCCGGGACTGGCGCTTATCTTATCCGGCCTGTCCGGTCTGTTCTGTCTCTTCGGTCTGCCCGGCCTCTTCGGGCTGTTCGCTCTCCGCCGCCTGCTCCTCGGGCGGGAAGGCCCGCTCCAGCCAGGAGATGTAGGTGGCCATGGGCGTCCACTTCTCCGGGAAGAAGCGATAGACCAGCATGGGGTCGTCGCCGGTGTTGTAGCAAATGTAGTTGGAATCGTGATTTGTCATCTTCACGGCAAAGCGGTAGTACTGGCTGGCCTCCTCCTGGATCTCCTCGTCGCTGCCGCCGATGGGGTAGCTGAGCACGAAAGGCTCCTTGCCGAAGAGCCGCGTGAGCTGCAGCCGGGACTCGGACAGCTCGTAATCCCGCTTCTCCGGGTCGCGGATGGTGGTCAGGTCGGTGTGGCTCATGGTGTGGCTCTGGAAATCCACATAGCCGCTGGCGGCCATCTCCAGGGCCTCATCCTCGTCCAGGTGGTTGCCGCTGATGGTAAAGAAGTCCCAGACCATGAAGACCGTGACCTTCACATGGTACTTCTCCACCAGGGGCAGCATGTTGGTGTAGTTGTTCGCCCAGCCGTCGTCAAAGGTCAGCAGCACGGGCTTTTCGATCTCGTCCACATGCTCCAGATCCGAGAACCAGATGGGGGTGTAGCCGTTTTCCAGCAGATAGACGAACTGCTTCTCCAGATCCTGGGGGTTCACGAAGAGGTTGGCGTCCTTGCTGCCCCAGCCCACGCCGTGGTACATCATCACCGGCACGTTGTAGCCCTGGGGGATCTCCCAGTTGCCGGCGCCGGGGGTGCAGTAGAGATGGTTGAACTCCACATCGTCCAGCAGGCCGATCTGGCAGCCCTCGCAGAAGGACTCCACCGGCACCAGGACTTCCGCCCCGCCGTCGCAGAGCAGCACTGGCGCCGCCAGCTCAAAGTCCTTGTCCAGATAAGTAAGGGTGGTGCTGTAGGGGCGCAGGGTCACCCGGCTCCGCCGCCAGTTGAAGGAGACGCTCTCCCCGTCCTCCCCCGGCTCCAGCTCCAGGCCAAGTGCCTCGGCCACCTCGCTGAGGCGCACATAGCGCAGCCCCTCGTGCAGGTAGGCGCCGCTTTCCAGCTCTACCCCGTCAAAGGTGACCAGGCCGCCCTCCTCCAGCTCCGGCTCCACAAAGGGCGTGGGCGCCGGGGTAGGCGCCGGGGTGGGCTCCGGGCTCTCCTCCGGCCCGGGCGCCGCCGTAGGCTCCAGGGGCGCGGGGGCGACCACCTGGCCGCTCTCCTCTGCCGGCTCCGCCGCCGCGTCCGGCCGCTGCAGCGCCCCGCGCTCCCCGCCGGACAGGGCCGACAGGGCAAAGACCGCCGCCAGCGCGATAAAGATAAAGATCAAAATTCCATGCAATGCCTTGCGCATGTTTTCTCCTCCCGCGTCGGGAAAATCCCCGCCGCTCCGTTTCGACAGGCAGTATACCACACTTTGCCGCTTTTGCAAAGGAATTTTCTGTCGCGTCGGGGCCGGTGCGCGGCTCATATCCCCCCGGGCGCGCACATATACATGGAGCAGGAAACGCGCGGCGCCCTGCCGCGCTCGGGGAGTGGTGTGAGTGCATAGCACGATAGAGGAACGCGCCTGTGATCTGGCGGCTTATATCATCGAAACCCGGAGCACCGTCCGCGCGGCGGCGGCCCGCTTCGGCATCTCCAAGAGCACCGTGCACAAGGATCTGACGGAGCGGCTGCGGCGGGTGAACCCGGGGCTTTACGCCCAGGTGCGCAGGCTGCTGGATCTGAACAAGGCGGAGCGTCACATCCGCGGCGGTCTCGCCACACGGCGCAAATACAAGGGAGAATAAAAGCGGCGGCGCAGAGCCCGATCCTCTCGGTCTGCGCCGCCGTTTTGCTGTCTCGGAGAAAGCCCTCCGGCTTATAAAAAGCGATCCGTCCGCTGGCGGGACAGGGGATCCATGGGATCCTTGCTGCGCCCCACGAGAGCCAGAACATCGCTGAAGGCCCACTCTTTTCCGCGGTACTGCACCTTTTGGCTCCGGGTATCCTTGTGGTTGAGCCAGTCCATCACCGCGCCCAGGCTGCGGAACATATCGTCCGAGGCCGTGTGCGGCCGGGCATAGCGCCCGCTGCGGTAGTTCTCGATCACGGCGCCGTAGCCGTCCCAGGCGTTGGCCACCGCGTCCTCCCAGGAGAGATAGAGCTGCTCCTGCGCCTGCTCGCCCACCCGGCGCACGCAGTCCGGCTGTCGCAGCAGGCGGCGCAGCATGGCCGCCATGGAAGCCGCGTTCTCCTCGATCAAAAAGCCCGTCTCCCCGTCGGCCACGTCCTCCGCGGCGCAGCTGCCCCGGATCAGCACGCTGGGCAGGCCACAGGCCGCCGCCTCCCGCACCACCAAACCGTTGGTGTCGAAGGTGGAGGGGAAGAGGAACAGATCCGCCCGGCAGTACCAGGCGCGGATCAGATCCCGATCCCGGATGGGCTCGACGAAGATCACCTTTCCGCGAGCGCGCAGCTCCTCGGCATAGGCCATGATCTCCTCCCGGTCGCCGCCGCCGCCCACAAAGACCATGCGGAAGTCCTGCCCCTCTCCGTCCAGGGTCTTCAGCGCGTCCAGAATGATTCGCAGCCCCTTGTACCACATCATGCGGCCCACGAAGAGCAGCATCGGCACCCCGGCGGGCAGGTCATAGCCCCCCGTCGCCTGCCGCACAGCCTCCTCCGGCACGCGGCCCTTGGGGAAGTCCACGCCGTTGGGCATGACCACATAGTCCCCCTCAAAGCCCATGCTGCGCAGGTTCTCCCCCGCGCCGCGGCTGACCGTCCAAACCTCGTCGCAGGCGGCGATGTTCTTCACCAGGAGCTTGATCATCTCCGTCTGGATCAGCTTGCCCCGCACGGCGTTGGCGATGTCGATATCGAATTTGGTGTGATAGGTCAGCACCACCGGCAGATGCAGCCGATCCCGCAGTCCCCGCGCCAGCAGCGTGGAGCTGATGGGACAGTGGCTGTGGATCAGGTCAAAGCCTTCCTCCTTCATCGTTCCCATCAGCTCGGGGGAGAAGGGGATGCCCGCCCGATAGCCCAGCTTTTTGGACACAAACATGCTGGGGTAGCGGTAAACGGGAAAGGGATACACCGAATCGTCCACATCCGGGTAAAAGGGGGTCACAACGGCGGCGTGGCCGTGCTTCTCCGTGATGATCTGGGCGTAGTTTCGCACCGCTGTGGCAACGCCGTCAATGGTCGGCGGAAAAGAATCGTTGATCAGGCACACGTTGAGCTTGTCCATAGGACGCCTCCAGGGGGCAGCCGTGCAGATCACGCGCTGCCAAAATGCGTGTAAACATAGTTATTATATCTCAAATCACAGTATATTTCAAGGTCTTCCGACAAAACAACCCCTTATCCCGCCAAAACCGCACGGTTTTGGCCGTCCCTCCGGGTGCGGTCACCGGCTCACAATGGCAAACCGCTCTATGAACAGCTTGAGGCCGCACCCGGAGGGGTGCGGCCTCGTATGGATGTTGCTTTGTGTCTCAAGCGGAAAGGCTTACTTGTTGGCGGCCTCCATGCCGGCGGCCAGAGCCTTCTTGTTGCCTTCCAGGAAGCGGGCCTTGCGCTCGCCCAGCTCGATGCGGATGGCCTCGATCATGCTCTCGGTGGAGCAGGCGGGATCCTTCGCCATCAGTGCACCCAGGATGGCGACGTTTGCGCCTTTGGGGTTGCCGACTTCTTCCGCGATCTTGTTGGCGTCGCAGTAGACGACCTTGATGTCGTCACGCTCGACCTTGCGGTCGATGATGGAGGAGTTGACCACGAGCACGCCGCCGGGCTTGACGGAGTTCTCAAACTTGAGCAGGGAGGGCAGGTTCATCGCCACAACGGCATCGGCCTTGTCGACCATCGGGGTGCCGATCGGATCATCGCTCACGATGACGGAGCAGTTGGCCGTACCGCCGCGCATCTCAGGGCCGTAGGAGGGCAGCCAGGAGACGTGCTTGCCTTCCAGCATGCAGGCCATAGCCACGCCCTTACCGATCAGGAGCATGCCCTGACCGCCGAAGCCGGCGAAAAGATAACGTTTCGTCATTTCTGTTCAGCCCCCTTATCTTTGTACACGCCCAGCGGGTAGTAGGGGATCATGTTCCCTTCCAGCCACTTCATGGCTTCCACCGGACTCAGGCCCCAGTTGGTGGGGCAGGCGGAGAGAACCTCGATCATGCAGAAGCCCTTGCCTTCCAGCTGATACTCCATGGCCTTCTTGATGGCCTTCTTGCACTTGATGATGTTGGCGTTGTTGTTGACGGCGCAGCGCTCGATGTAGTAGGATCCGGGAACCTGCGCGAGCATCTCGCTCATCTTGATGGGCGCGCCGCACCAGGCCTCGTCACGGCCATAGGGAGAGGTGGTGGTCTTCTGGCCCACCAGCGTGGTGGGGGCCATCTGGCCGCCGGTCATGCCGTAAATGGCGTTGTTGACGAA
>JAEEGL010853641.1_pt1 | contig 16946 bp, 16 predicted proteins | sample 9134231 | NCBI WGS metagenome assembly JAEEGL01 (sample SAMN16246548, study PRJNA631951) | gut metagenome | biome: gut microbiome; feature: rumen; material: fiber-attached | host: Bos | place: Iran: Karaj | collected 2018-10
ACATTTCTTCCAGTACGCCGAAGGTCGTCTTCCTATGTTCGTTTGAGGCAGGCTGCAAGGCCGTCCCCGATCCCGAGAACGGAACTATAAAGATCACCAAGCCTGGCAAAGCCCCCAAGTTCGTCAAAGAAGCCGAGCAGATCGCTTTCTCCGGCAAGGAAGCCGTAAGGAAGGGACAGGAAGTCATGTACATTACCGAAAGAGCGGTATTCAAGCTCATTGACGGTAAGGTAACGCTTATAGAATATGCTCCCGGTTTTGATATCGAAAAGGATATTATAGACCATATGGGCTTCAGACCCGCAATCTCCCCCGACCTTAAGGAAATGCCTGCATGTATATTTGCGGAAGAGGGCAAGAAAATGGGCATGAAGGAAAAATGGGAAGCAATCCTTGCTGAAAAAGGAGAATAATCACAGTAAATATGGGATATGCCCCGAGCGGAAAGCAAGGGGCATTCCCCAAATAATAGAAAGGAAGTATCAGCTATGAAACTTGATCAGGTTCACGCAATAGTTACCGGCGGCGCTTCCGGTATGGGTAGAGCTACCGTTGAAGCACTTGTAGCAAACGGTGGTAAAGTATGCATTGTTGATTACAATAAAGAATGGGGCGAGGAAGTCGCTGCTGCATCCAACGGAGCCGCATACTTCGAGTTCGCCGATGTTTCTGATCCCAAGAGAGCCGAAGAGATCGTTGCCAATGCAGTTGAAAAGATGGGCTATGTAAACGTAGTCGTCAACTGCGCAGGCGTAGGTTCTGCAACGAGAATACTGCCGAGAGGCGGCGGCGTACATCCTTATGAGACTTTCATGAGAGTTCTCAACATCAACCTCGTCGGAACATTTAACTACACCTGCTACGGAGCTCTTGCAATGTCCAACGCTCCTGCAAATGAAGACGGAGAGCGCGGCGTTATCGTCAACTGCACATCCGTATCGGTTACCGGCGGTCAGATTGGTCAGGCTGCATATGTCGCTTCAAAGGGCGGCGTAGACGCAATGACTCTTCCTATCGCCCGTGAGCTCGGTCGTATTGGTGTCCGTGTAAATACCATAGCCCCCGGAGTCGTTGCCACAAACATAACAAGCGTAGAAGCAGAGAACAAGCCCAAGGTTCCGCATCCGGCTCCCGACCCCAATGCTCCCAATCCTCTTGCTGCACATCTTATATTCCCGAAACGTACGGGTCACGCTTCCGAGTTTGCGTCCCTCGTACTCGAGATGATCCGCAACAGCCTCATCAATGGTGCTGCTTATAACCTTGACGGTGCTATCCGTCTTACTCCGAAATGGTAATCTGACCAATATATATGCCGATAACGGCGCGGCTATGCCGCGCCGTTATTTTAAAAAGGCGACCAATGATAGAAAGGGGCTTTACTATGCAGGGCATCCTTATCGCCGCGGCGCTGGCAGCATTGCTGAGCGTCATATGCCTGATAATGCTTATTATCACAAACAGCAAACTTACAGCTTTAAAGAACGATAATAACAGCTCGGAGCTTTCAGCGAGAGTTGAACAGATAAAAAGCAGTGTGGAAACTGCTGAAAGGATACAAAGAGAAGAACTCAACCGCACGACCAGGGATACCATGCTTTCACTTGGGGAAAGCATGGCCAGCAGGCTTTCTCTGGCAATGGAAGCGCAGGGAGAAAGCACCGAAAAACTGCTTCAGACTGTGACGAAAGCGCAGCAGAGCCAAAGCGATCTGCAGACGGAAAAGCTTGAGATCATAGATAAAAACATGATGAAGCAGCTCGACAAACAGAGAGACGAGTTTTATGAACAGCTGACACAGTTTTCAAAACGCATTGCCGAACTCAAAAACGAGACTTCCGAAAGTATGGAAAAGATACGTAAGGAAGTGGAAACGAAGCTTTATACCATCCAGCAGGATAACAATAAAAAACTGGATGAGATGAGGGAAATCGTGGATGAAAAGCTTCAGGATACCCTTAACAAACGAATGACGGAATCATTTAAGCAGGTATCTGAAAGACTGGAACAGGTATATAAGGGACTGGGAGAAATGCAGACTCTTGCCCAGGGAGTGGGCGACCTGAAAAAAGTGCTTTCCAATGTAAAAACACGAGGTATCGTTGGAGAGATCCAGCTCGGAGCGATATTGGAGGAGATACTTTCACCCGAACAGTATCAGACCAATATCGCAACAAAACCGGGCAGTAAGAATGTAGTCGAATATGCAGTGAAGCTGCCGACCGAAAAGGGAGGATTCATTTATCTTCCGATCGATGCGAAATTCCCGGGAGACAGCTATTCGGCGCTATGCGATGCATATGAATCGGGAATACCGGAAGAAGTGGAACGCTGCCGCAAGCAGCTGTACAATACGATACGACTGGAAGCGAAGGATGTAAGGGATAAATACATTTCACCGCCCGATACGACCGATTTTGCAATAATGTTCCTGCCGTTTGAAGGACTGTACGCCGAGGTCGTAAACCACGGGATGGTGGAAGAACTCCAGAAAATGAATATAAATATTGCGGGACCGAGTACGATGGCCGCTCTCCTGAACAGCTTGCAGATGAGCTTCAGAACGATAGCCATACAGAAACGCAGCGGAGAAGTATGGCAGGTACTGGAAGCGGTGAAGACCGAATTCAATAAGTTCGCGGATACCCTTAAGAAAACACAGGAAAGGCTGAAACAGGCTGACGATGAACTCGAAAAACTGGTGGGTACCCGTACCCGTCAGATACAGAAACGGCTCAAGGGATTAAGCGAAACAAGCAGTGAGGCAGCAAGAAGCATAATAGGTTCGGTATACGAAAATGATTATGAGTATGTCGAAGCCGATGATCCCGATTTTGATGAACAGGGTCTTCTTCCCGGATACAGGGATTAAAAAGAATCCTGACAGCGCCTTTATACATCGGATCTATCCGATGCAAGGAAAAGATAGGCAAGAACAGAGATACGAAGCAATGAGGAAAAAAGAATGAACATAAACCAGCTTAAATATATACTTGAGGTCGCGGGCTCTTCTTCCATGAGGGAGGCTTCTACCAGATTATATGTTTCACAGCCGGCACTGTCAGCCAGTATCCGTGAACTGGAGGAAGAGCTGGGAATACTCATTTTCGAAAGAACCAATAAAGGAATATCCCTGACTGATGAAGGCAGGGATTTTATAAGTTATGCAAAGAAAGCAGTCGGACAGTATGAAATCCTCGAGGACAGATATCTGTCAAAGGATAATGATAAGGAGCGGTTCTCTGTTTCCACGCAGCATTATAATTTTGCGATAAAAGCTTTTACCGATGCAATAAAAAGAATGCATCCGGGAAAATACGTTTTCTCGATTCATGAAACGAAGACGAAAGAAGTCCTTGATGATGTCCGAAGCATGAAAAGCGAGGTCGGAGTCATATCCTTTTCCGGTTCTAACGAAGCAGTAATCAAGAAACTCTTCCGGGATTATCAGCTGGATTTTATTCCGCTGATGAGAAGGGAAACATACATTTATGTCTGGAAAGACCATAAGCTTGCAAACCTTAAGGAGATCTCCATAGATGAAATGCGGGAGTATCCCTGTGTGTCATTTGACCAGAGCAGTGACAGCAATTTTTATCTGACCGAGGAAGCAATGGCGGATTATCCTTTTGATAAAATGATTAAATCGGATGACAGGGCGACTTCTATGGAGATCATTGCAGAACTGGGAGGTTATTCCATCGGTTCGGGAATGCTGTCGGAAGAAGATGCTGTCCTGCAGGGACTTGTGGCTATAAAGCTGAAGGAAGAAGACCCGCTTATTATAGGATATATAATAAGGAAGGGAAGCGTAATGTCGCGTTACGGCGAAGCATATATAGAAGAGCTCCGTAAGTACAAGGAGATAGGGGACATTGACATAAAAGGCTGAAGACTGTTCAGAGACGCAGATAATAATCATTGAAGGCTGGCGATAAGTATTGATTATCGCCAGTGATAAATACGAACGAATTTACAAAAAGGACATCAGGTATTACAATAAAACCAGATTAATGAAGGAGGCGTTGATGATGTACGGAACAACAACTTGCAGACCGAATTACTGTATATGGTGTCGAATGCTGTACTCCCGGGCATATAATATGGCTGGGGCGATGAATGATCAGTTTATGCGCCTCAAAGGAATCTGACAGCAGTATGATCGTGTCGGTTCTGCCATTTGCCCGGGAGCTTAACTGCAAGCCCCCGTTTTTTTATAATCTGGACAGAACGGAAAAGATAACGGTGCTCAGAATAATACAGATAAAAAGGAGATACAGGACATGAGCGAATATAGATTTGAAACTCTGCAGCTTCACGTTGGGCAGGAACAGGCAGATCCGGCTACAGATGCGAGAGCAGTCCCAATTTATCAGACCACATCTTACGTATTCCATAACAGCAAACATGCGGCAGACCGCTTCGGCCTTGCCGATTCCGGTAATATTTACGGCAGACTGACAAATTCCACACAGGAAGTGCTTGAGAAGAGGATAGCCGCACTTGAAGGCGGCAGCGCGGCACTGGCACTTGCTTCTGGTGCAGCGGCTATCGCTTATACGATCGAGGCACTTGCGGCAAACGGAGGCCATATCGTTGCCCAGAAGACCATCTATGGCGGAACATACAACCTGCTTGCGCACACTCTTCCCCAGTATGGGATCAAAGCCAGCTTTGTTGACGTCCATAACATTGACGAGATAGAAGCCGCCATCACGGACGATACGAGAGCGGTTTTTCTTGAAACGCTCGGCAATCCGAACAGCGATATCCCAGACATTGATGCGGTGGCGGAGATTGCGCATAAACACGGTCTCCCGCTGGTTATAGACAATACCTTCGGAACACCTTATCTGATCCGCCCCATTGAACACGGTGCCGATATCGTCGTACACTCAGCAACGAAATTCATCGGGGGTCACGGTACGACGCTCGGAGGGATCATTGTTGAATCGGGCAAATTTGATTGGAGCGCAAGCGGCAAATACCCGAATATCGCCGCGCCGAATCCCAGTTATCACGGAATCTCCTTCTATGATGCAGTAGGGCCTGCAGCTTTTGTCACCTATATACGGGCAATCCTCCTTCGAGATACGGGAGCAACCATCTCTCCGTTCAACGCGTTCCTGCTCCTGCAGGGAGTGGAAACATTATCGCTTCGGCTGGAACGCCATGCGGAGAATACAAGAAAGGTCGTTGAATACCTGAACAGTCATCCGCTGGTCGAAAAAGTCAGTCATCCATCCCTTCCGGATCATCCCGATCATGCACTGTATGAGAAGTATTTCCCGAACGGCGGAGCATCTATCTTTACCTTTGAGATAAAAGGGGGACAGGAAGAAGCCTGGAAGTTCATTGATAATCTGAAGATATTCTCACTGCTTGCCAATGTGGCGGATGTAAAAAGTCTTGTGATCCATCCCGCGTCAACTACTCACTCCCAGCTTTCGGAAGAGGAACTGCTGGATCAGGGAATCAGGCCTAATACCATCAGGCTCTCGATAGGTACGGAACATATCGACGATATTATTCAGGATCTTGAAAACGGATTCTCTGCAATCAGGTAAATATAATTCGAATGGACTATGAAAGAGGGTAATATCATGTCAAATATTTATAAAGGAACACTGGGGCTTATCGGCAATACACCGCTGGTAGAGATCGTAAACATTGAAAAGGAACTGGGACTGGAGGCTACTATCCTGGTAAAACTGGAATATTTCAATCCTGCAGGAAGCGTAAAAGACCGTATAGCAAAAGCAATGATCGAAGATGCAGAAGCGAAAGGACTTCTAAAGGAAGGTTCTGTTATCATCGAACCGACGTCTGGCAATACCGGGATAGGACTTGCTGCCATCGCAGCGTCAAAAGGCTACCACATTATACTGACGATGCCGGAAACCATGAGCGTGGAGCGCCGCAATATCCTGAAAGCATACGGAGCCGAGATCGTACTGACCGAAGGCGCAAAGGGAATGAAGGGAGCTATTGCAAAAGCTGACGAACTGGCTCAGGAGATCCCGAATGCCTTTATCCCGGGACAGTTTGTAAACCCTGCGAACCCAGCCGTCCACAGAGCGACCACCGGACCCGAGATATGGAACGATACCGACGGAAAGGTCGACATATTCATTGCCGGGGTAGGAACAGGCGGTACTCTGACAGGTGTGGGCGAATATCTCAAACAGCAGAATCCGGATATAAAGATCGTAGCACTGGAACCTGAAGACTCGCCGGTGCTTTCAGAAGGCAGATCCGGCACACATAAGATACAGGGAATAGGAGCAGGTTTTGTACCGGATGTGCTGAATACGAAGATCTATGATGAGATTTTCAAGGCTCCGGGTCAGGATGCATTTGAAGCCGCGAAACTTCTAGCAAAAAAAGAAGGGATATCAGTAGGAATATCATCCGGCGCAGCGCTTTTCGGGGCGATCCAGCTGGCAAAACGTCCGGAAAACAAAGGCAAGGTCATTGTGGCACTCCTGCCTGACAGCGGAGACAGATATTATTCTACCGCATTGTTTACAGAATAAAAAACGGGCAGGATACCGGCCGTGACGGCGACGGGTATCCTGCTTTCTGAAATATAAAATGCCGCTGTCGGATTCATGAGCAAGGATGACAGCATGCATTGTCATTGTATGCCGTACGGAATCTGACGGTGTTATTTCGTGACAGGAACAGAAGATATGTTATCCTGATCCGGCCGATAAAGGAGGAGAGAAACGATGATACAGATCATTGTCAGAGGAGAGAAACGTGAAGTGAATGAAAGCACTTCGGTGATTCAGCTTCTGGAAACAGAAAAAGTAGAGGCACCCGACCATGTAGGCGTAGCCGTTAACGGTGAGCTTTTATCACGGGAAGACTTTGACTCTTATTATCTTAAAGACGGAGACGCTGTTGAGATATTCTACTTCTTTATGGGGGGAAGTGCCAGATGAGTTTTTCAAATGAGCAGCTTGAAAGATATTCCCGCCATATTATTCTGAAAGAGATAGGAATAAAAGGACAGAAAAAGCTGGCAGCGGCAAAGATCCTGATAATAGGAGCCGGAGGCCTTGGGGCACCCGCTGCGATGTATCTGGCCGCAGCAGGGGTGGGACAGATCGGCATAGCGGATGCGGACAAAGTAGACTTATCGAATCTTCAGAGACAGATCATACATACGACGGATGATCTGGGAAAGCCCAAAGTACAGTCTGCAAAGGAAACTATCAACGCAATAAATCCGGATGTTGAAGTCAAAACTTATTATGAATATATCTACAGTGAAAATATACCTGATATTATTGCCGATTATGATTTTATCTTGGACGGGACTGATAATGCCCCGGCAAAATTTCTCATTAACGATGCCTGTGTGATAGCTGACAAGCCTTTTTCACATGCAGGTATCCTACGTTTCAGCGGTCAGCTTATGACTGTCATTCCGCACCAAAGCCCATGCTACCGGTGTGTATTTGAAAACCCGCCTCCCAAAGGAGCCGTACCGACCTGCAGGGAAGCCGGAGTGGTCGGAGCCATGGCGGGAGTGATCGGTACACTGCAGGCACTTGAAGCCATCAAGTATATTACCGGAGCCGGTGAGCTCTTGACGGGAAAGATCCTTACAGTTGATGCCCTCACAATGAGATTCAGGACAGTTGAGATCCCGCACAGGAGAACAAACTGTGCCGTTTGTTCCGATCATCCGACTATTACACAGCCGATCGACTATGAACAGCCTGGTTGTGATATATGATGCAGTAAATGAGTGAGAATTATGATTGAAAAGACAGTCCGGATCAGTCAGGAGGATTATAACAGAATACTGCATGAAGCTGAGGCGGTTTTCCCCGAGGAAGCCTGTGGATTGCTTGCCGGGTACCTAGAGGGAGAAATATACGAGGTCCGTAAAGTATATGCGATTGAAAACAGGGAACATTCTCCGAACCACTTCATTGCAGAGCCTGAAGCACACCTTGCGGCCATTGAAGATATCAGAAAATCCGGATTTCTGCTGATCGGAAACTGGCATTCGCACCCTGCCGGTCCGTCTTACCCTTCAGAAGAAGACAAACGCCTTGCATTTGACAGGAAATCAGTCCATATGATCCTTTCACTTGAAGGAGGGCAGGCCATTTTGAACGCCTTCCATATGGAAGGGAAGGAAGTCAGAAGGGAAAACCTTGTTATCACAAAGTAAAGGAAGAGCAGAATGGCAGAGGAATTCAAAACCATATCGGCAGAAGAGTTTGCGAAACTTGATTATGCAAGCTATACGCTTGTGGATCTGAGAGAGCCGGATGACCTGATTATTAGCGGCATCGAAGGCGCGATCAACATTCCGTTCTCGCAGTTTGCTTCAAAACTCGATTCTGTTCCTAAGGACAAGCCGGTAGTTGTTTATTGTTACACAGGTGATTTCAGCGAACAGATAGCAGAGATACTTACAGACCGCGGGTATGAAGTCTTGCATGTGAAGGGTGGATATAACGCATACCGCAGACTGTCAGAGACGGTTAAGCAGGAATGTGCTACTACAGCTGTATCTAAGGAACCTGTATTGATTGATGCAAAAGGGATGAAATGCCCCGGTCCCATCGTTAAGGTCGCTGATTACCTGCGCAGTGCACCGGACGGAACGAAGATACGGGTGGAAGCAACGGAGGACGCTTTTTATTCCGACATACAGATCTGGTGTGAACGTACGGGAAACAGGCTCGACGATATCTCCTTTACGGACGGTATAATCCGCGCATATATTACACGGCGCACCGTTACGGAAGCTGCCAGGCATCATATAGAACAAAACGGCAAGACTTTTGTAGTGTTTTCCGGAGATCTGGATAAGACCATTGCGGCCTTCATCATGGCAAACGGAGCAGCGGCTATGGGACGGAGAGTCACAATATTCTTTACATTCTGGGGGCTTAATATTCTCAGACGTCCCGAAAAAGTGAGAGTCAGTAAAGCATTTATCGAAAAAATGTTCGGATTCATGATGCCGAGAGGTACAAAGAAGCTCGGCCTTTCCCGCATGAATATGGGGGGTATGGGCGCAAAAATGATCAGAGGAATCATGAGAAACAAAGGGGTGAGCTCGCTGGAAGAACTGATCGAGTCCGCAAGAGCTCATGGTGTCCGTCTTGTTGCCTGTCAGATGTCTATGGATATCATGGGTATCCATAAGGAGGAACTGATCGACGGTGTGGAACTCGGCGGAGTATCGACCTTTCTTGGATCCGGTGAACAGTCCGATATGAGCCTTTTTATATGAAATATGCAGCTATTATAACCTTGGATAGTTACTGCGAACGGAAAAGGGCGGCGTGACAAGTAAGTCACGCCGCCCTTAAAACAACATGATCGTCTGAAGATACCATTCCTTAAAACGTTACAAAAAGTTCAGAAGAAGGTCCTTCATATCTGTTAATTAATAACCGCCGTTGATATCGATGGCAGCTCCGTTGATATATGCAGCTTCGTCGGTGCAGAGGAATGCAACCAGAGCAGCGATCTCTGCAGGGGTTCCGATACGAGGGCCATCGGCAGGTCTGTCTTCTCTGCCGGGAACACCGATAAGGATATCGGTGGCTACACCGCCGGGAACTACGCAGTTAACAGTGACGTTCTTACGGGCCATTTCCTTACCGAGGGTCTTGGTAAGAGAAACCAGAGCGCCTTTTGCTGCGGAATAGTTGGCTTGTCCGGCATTGCCGTAAACAGAGATAGAAGATATGAAGATGATTCGGCCGGAGCCCTGTTGACGCATGGGCAGAGCAACCTGCTTGGTGCAGTTGTATGCGCCACCAAGGTCAACTGCAAGAACAAGATCCCAGTTCTCATCGGTCATTTTGTGGAACATGGCGTCGCGGATGATGCCGGCGTTGTTGATCAGGAAATCTACCTTTCCGAAAGTGCCGTATATCTGTTCAAAAGCAACCTTAACTTCATCACGATTGGCAATATTGCATTTGATAGGAAGGATTTTTTTGCCGGAAGGATCGATCTCTTTGGACCATTCGAGGGAAGCGGTGATGTCAACGTCAAGAATGGCGACACCAGCTGCGCCGTCTGCGATGAAACGGCGAACGATGCCTTCGCCGATGCCCTTATTGCCGCCGGTAACTACTGCGTATTTGCCGGTAAAATCAAACATGGGGAAACATCTCCTTTTTATAAAGTTTTCTTTATTATATAACGAATCTGAAGTGATTGCAAGTGGCGGAGATGAAAAGCAGGTAAAATATGACATAAAGAAGAAGCCTTTTAAACCTATGGTTTTTATGCAGGAAATAATGATATTTTTAAATTTACAAAGTGAGTATTAGAGAGATATAAAGTGAATTTAAGAGAATTAAAGAGATAAAAACTGTAAAAGAAAAAATGTTACTATTTTTTATTGACAAGCTCTTCCTTAACAGTTATAATGTAGACCGTTGCCGGTTTTTACCGGCGTTTATGTCTGTATAACTCTATTGTTCAGGAGGTCAGTTATGTCTACGACAATGCCTAAGGCGGGGACGATCACCCGTAAATGGTATATTATTGATGCTGCGGGTAAGCCCCTTGGCCGTACCGCTGCTACTGCCGCTTCTTTGCTGCGCGGCAAACATAAGCCCATATTTGCTCCGCATGCGGACTGCGGAGATCATGTTATCATCATCAATGCAGGCAAGGCTGTGCTTACAGGCCGTAAGCTTGACCAGAAGTATTACCGCCATCACTCCGGATGGGTGGGAGGCCTTAAAGAAGTCAGATATTCTGATCTGATGGCAACTAATCCCGAAAAAGCCATGATGCTTGCAGTTAAAGGCATGCTTCCCGACACGACCATCGGCCGTGCAGCATTAAAGCGTGTGCGTATCTATAAGGGAGCTGAACACAACAATACGGCTCAGAAACCCGAACCCTGGAAGATGTAAAGAAAGGAGGAGAAAAAAGTGTACGAATCCAAGCCTTATTTCTATGGAACCGGCAGAAAAAAGCATTCCGTGGCAAGAGTCAGAGTATATCCCGGAACCGGAAATATAACCATTAACGGAAGAGATATCGATGATTATTTCGGACTTGACACACTGAAACTCATAGTACGCCAGCCCCTTGAACTTACCGAAACGACTTCCCGTTTCGATATAATCGCTACTGTTGCGGGCGGCGGAGTATCCGGTCAGGCCGGAGCTATCAGGCACGGCATCTCCAGAGCGCTTTTACAGTCCTCCGACGAAGTACGTCCGATACTTAAAAAAGCGGGATTCCTTACCCGCGATCCTCGTATGAAAGAGCGTAAAAAGTACGGCCTCAAGGCTGCACGTCGTGCTCCGCAGTTCTCGAAGCGATAAGAACATTTTGACAAATCCAGTCTCAATCCTCGATACCGAAACAATTAACCGCCTCGGACCAATAAGATCCGGGGCGGTTTATATATGTAATCTGATATTTCAGCCTGTAATGAAAAGAATCCTAAGGGCAAATAATACTTTTAGAGAAGCAGAAGCTGATGGAATGACTATTTTATACCAAAATCAGTTCGGCGCCTGCAGCCGGCGGATATCATTCATCGCTGCCCAAAGCCAGGGTATAGGTGGCCAGTGCATCCCAGGACCATTGTGAGGTTCCGTCTTCTATCAGTCTTTCCATTGTTTCTGAAACACCGGCGTCATCAAAGCGGTCACGATTGGCATCCCAATCATCAAAGCAGCTGGTCAGAAGATCATTTACTTGTAGAATACTTGTGCTGAAATTCTCACGCTCGCTGTCAGACAGGCTCTCCCAAGCTTCCTGTATATTTGCAATAAGCGTATCCTCATTTGCAAGCCAAAGCGTATTGTCCGAGGCAAATTCAAGCACATTGCAGGCGGCCTGTGCTGCCTTCAGTGAAGAGCCAGCCGTTCCCCAAGGGATTCCGGCTACAATACGGAAATAGAAGTCCGCAATGGAATCAGCGTCAGGCACATTTCCGACATAGTTCCCCCCGCTGAATTCATCGGAGCCGAAGCGTACAAGCATATAACGGAACTTGTTGTCCCGTTCACCCATGATTTCCCCGATAGTATCGTCATCCGGTTCGAGGTCAACGGTGTAATCTCCCGCTTCAAGATCTTTAAGTTCAGTAAAGTCTGTGAGAAACGCCTCATAGCCTGCAGGCTTGCGCAATGTGACCAAGTTGATGATGGATTGATAAGCTATATCATCGAGCTCGCCGAATTCAGCAAGCAGTACGGTGTAACCATTCACGTTGCCATTGGCTATAAAGCGTATTTTGCCTATACTGCCGCCTTGGCTGGTGTAGTCATCGTTAAGCGTCTCATCTCCCAGCGCCTTTTCATTGAGTACCATCTGGTCCAGTTCCTTCATATCCCAGGGCTCGGCAATATTAAGAGAAAAGGTCGTAGTTCCTGCTGTTTCACCCTCGGTCATGATAAAATTATCGCTCTCGATCTCCAATACGCTCAGACCGTTCAGATAGCCGCTGACGAGATCTGTCTCCATGCCGAAATATGCACCGACAGCATTTGCTACATATATAACGTTCATGATGTTCGTATAATCTTCGTCGGAAACATTGGCAGTCAACCGATCCCCTTTCTGTACAAACTCCGAGGTGGTATCGGTGAAATATTCGTTCCCGTTTGCTTTGAAGTCAAGTATGATGCGGTCGGATTTCAGCGCCTCGGCAAATTCCAGTTCGGGATAGTATTCAACATATATTGCCTTGTTCTGGCTGTAAGCGGAATCCGGAGAAATCAGAGCCTCATATATCCCTTTCAGTGTATCGGAGGGATTTCCATCCGCTTCTGCTTTCTTCTGTCCGCCGCATGATACTAGAGTCAAAAGCAGCACCAGAGCTAGCGCAGTGGCAATCAATCGCTTTGCCGTGATGTTCCGTTCCATTATTGTTCCTCCTATAATCGTTCTTATCACACATTGTTTTTGCACTGCCGAAAAGTATGGACATGACAACACTCAGCAAACTTGTTGACCTATTATATCATGAAACAGACACTTCTGGAAGCTGTTTTTGAAATGCTTTTCCCAGAGTCTTTATAATTGGATGCATTTGTTAAAGCTGTAAAACATATTGTCAGTTTATAGCAGAATGGTGTATAATATTTACAATAGCTTTAATTGAAATACTATTATATGGGAGGATTTGAATATGAAAGACTTTAAGGGAAAAACTGCATTTGTCACCGGAGGAGCCAGCGGCATCGGTCTGTCTATAAGCAAAGCATTGGCAAAGGCCGGCGCAAACATTGTTATTGCTGACTTCCGTCAGGAAGGACTTGACTCAGCGCTGGAACTGTTTAAAGAAAACGGCTGGCCTGCCCATGGCGTCCTTCTGGATGTTATGGATCGCGAGGCCTATGTCCGTGCAGCTGATGAAGCTGAAGCTGTATTCGGAAACATTCATATCCTTATCAACAATGCAGGTGTTGGTTGGATGGAAGGACCTATCTGGGAAGCTGAATACTCTGATATGGATTTTGTCATTGATATCAATTTTAAATCTGCTCTGAACGGGATCAAGACAATTCTGCCCAGGATCCTGAAACACGGCGAGGAGGGTTGGGTAGTATCCACGTCCTCAAAGAATGCTCTTATCCCTCTGGGCGGTATGCTGCTTTACAACTCCACCAAGAGAGCCCTTATGGCTGCAATGGAGACTCTGGCAATTGACCTTCGCCTGAGCGGTGCCAACGTTGGTGCAAGTGTGTTCTGTCCCGGTGTTTACAACACGAACCTCGGCCAGAATACACAGGCTATTCGTCAGAAGCATGAGGAAGATTTCGGTAAGGGAGGCAAGATGAAAGGCGCTACCCAGGATCCTGATGCGCCGGTAGTAGATCCTGCTGAGAAATTCAGTATGGTCCGTGATCCCGATGAAGCCGGCGAACGTGTCCTCCGCGGTATCATGCGCGGCGACCTCTTTATTCTTACTCATTCCGAGTGGAAGAAAGGCTGGGGAGAGTTCGCTGACGCCGTTTCCCGTGCTCTCCCTGATGAGGAGCCCAATGAGTTCTTTATGAAGGCTTTCTACAAAAATGTAGGCAATGTTATTTACAACAAACAGACCCAGGTACCCGCATACCATATGGGAGATGTATACAAAGAGCTGTAATTATTAGATACAGATGCAGCCCCTCAGACTTTCAGCTGAGGGGCTGCTTTTATGGTTATAGGACAAAAATTGCCGGTAGAAAGTATGAAATGCGTTGAAATAAAGGTATAAGATGATGTTTTATCTTCCTTGAAATCAGATCTTTGGAGAAAGATAGAATGGAGCACGTTACTTGTTCTGTCTGCGGAGGCAGTTGTATCAGCTACTGCTGTGATGTCATTAAAAGGGGAATACACATCTAATATCAGATTGAAAGATTCGTTTTACACTTCAGGTCATGACATGCCGGCGTTTATTTGTTATAATGTACCTTGTGGATTTTATCCGTTTGAAATAATAATTCTGAAAGGATACTGTAATATGAAAAACGAACGTGAAAAGCTGGGCAGCCGTTTGGGATTTATTCTGCTCAGTGCAGGATGTGCCATCGGCTGCGGCAACGTTTGGAAATTTCCATGGATGACCGGGCAGTTCGGCGGCGGCAGTTTTGTACTGATCTATATACTCTGCCTGATATTTCTTGGACTGCCTGCCATGGTGATGGAATTTGCTTTGGGCCGCGCCTCTCAGGCCAGTATTGTCCGGATGTATAACAAGCTGGAACGGCCGAGTCAGAAATGGCACATCCACGGCTATTTTGCACTGCTTGGCAATGTTGCGCTCATGGCCTTTTACACCGTGGTTACCGGATGGATGATATATTACTTTGTGATGTTTCTCAGCGGTAAAACCGCCAATTTGGGATTTGTGGGTATGATCACCAACCCCGGAGTCAACGTAATCTATCTGTTGATCGCCGTGGTTCTGGGATTCTTTGTGCTCAGTTTCAACCTGCAGGGCGGTCTGGAACGGGTCACCAAATACCTGATGCTGGCTCTGTTCGCACTGATGGTTATTTTGGCCGTGCACAGCGTCAGCCTGTCAGGCGCCAGAGAGGGCCTCAAGTTCTATCTGGTTCCCGATTTCTCCAAAATAAATGGCGATGTGGTGGTGGGAGCCATGAATCAGGCTTTCTTCAGCCTGAGCATCGGCATCGGTTCCATGGCCATCTTCGGCAGCTACATTGATAAAAAACGCTCCCTGCTGGGAGAATCCGTCAACGTCATCGCGCTGGATACTCTGGTAGCGATCCTTGCAGGCTTCATTATGTTCCCGGCCTGCTTTACCTACGGCATCGAAGTCAATGCCGGACCATCCCTGCTGTTTGACACCATGGCTACCGTGTTCAATAACATGGAAAGCGGTCGTATCTGGGGCTCCTTATTCTTCCTTTTCATGGTGTTCGCTGCCTTTTCAACAGAACTGGCAGTATTCGAAAATATTCTGGCCTGCGTGCGTGAGATGACCGGATGGAGCCGGCGCAAAGGCTGCCTTGCCTGTGGCATCGGCATTTTTCTGTTGTCCCTGACCACTGCTCTGGGCTACAGTGTATTCCATTTCCAACCCTTCGCAGAGGGTTCTGCCTGGCTGGACCTCTGGGATTTCATCGTCTCTACAAATATGCTGCCTTTGGGAGCGATGGTCTTTTCCGTGTTCTGCTGCTATAAGATCGGCTGGGGCTGGGATGCTTTTATTACCGAAGTCAATGCTGGCAAGGGCATGAAGGTGAAAGGCTGGATGAAGCCAATATTTAAATATCTGGTGCCTGTCTGCGTTCTCGGTCTGTATATCTACGGGCTGATACATTTCGCCTGGAAATAGACAGTCTGAGAAGTCTGTTTTCGGAAAGTGTTCTATGTTAATAGGCCGTTTGATGATCTATGAAGGAGAACAGTGAAAATGAAAAAACTATCTTTTGCCTCCGACTACATGGAAGGAGCTCATCCGGCAATTTTGCAGAGGCTTATTGAGACCAATATGGAAAAAACCGAGGGATATGGTACCGATGAATTCTCTGAATCAGCCAGAAACAAAATTCGTGCTGCCTGCGGTGCATCACAGGCGGATGTATATTTTCTTGCCGGAGGTACGCAGACAAACGCTGTCATAATTGATGCGCTCCTCAGGACTTATCAGGGCGTCATAGCCGCAAAAAGCGGTCACATAAATGTTCATGAAGCCGGTGCCATCGAGTTCGGAGGACATAAGATACTTGAGCTTGAACACAATAACGGCAGAATATCTGCTTCCAACATTGAACGTTATATACGTGGATACTGGCAGGATGAGAATCATGAGCATATGGTCATGCCCGGCATGGTATATATTTCTCAGCCTACAGAATACGGCACTCTGTATTCATTGAAAGAACTAAAGGAAATCAGCCGTGTCTGCAGGGAAAACCATATCCCGTTATATCTGGACGGGGCAAGACTGGCGTATGCTCTTGCCTGTCCGGAGAATGATGTTGAACTCAAAGACCTTGCGGCTTTATGCGATGTCTTTTATATCGGGGGCACAAAATGCGGAGCATTGTACGGCGAGGCAGTTGTCATCCCGGAACACGGCTTCGTTCCGCATATGCTTACTATCATAAAACAGCACGGGGCATTACTTGCAAAGGGAAGGATAGCCGGTATTCAATTTGATGTACTGTTTTCTGACGGGTTCTATGAGAAGATAGGCCAGACAGCTATTGAAACAGCCGATATGATCCGCAGGTCATTGATGGAGAAAGGATATCAATTTGCATTCCATACGCCCTCAAATCAGATATTTGTTATACTGGATAAAGACCGGGCAGCTGTACTGTCTGAAAGAATAGCGATGGGATTCTGGGAGAATATTGACGATCTGCATGCTGTTTTCCGAATAGCCACCAGCTGGGCAACAGAGAAGGAAGACGTAAGACGTCTGATAGACTGCCTGTAGAAACGGCTTCGGAAAATACTGCAGA
>JAEEGL013535152.1_pt1 | contig 16946 bp, 8 predicted proteins | sample 9134231 | NCBI WGS metagenome assembly JAEEGL01 (sample SAMN16246548, study PRJNA631951) | gut metagenome | biome: gut microbiome; feature: rumen; material: fiber-attached | host: Bos | place: Iran: Karaj | collected 2018-10
CTGCTTGAGCACAAGCGCACCGTCAGGCAATACTGTCCAACCGGCTTGCCCAACCACCGCCAATCCAATCAACCATATTGCCAACCAAACCTTTTTCATTTTTTCCTCACATTGATTCAAATAACGGCTGTCTTCTCCACAAACACTCGTCGAAAAGACTACTTTTTTAATAGTGTTATGAAATACAACCCAACTTTGTATCCCTCCGTGCCTCCGCGTTAAACTTAAAAAAAAATCTGTATTTGCTTTAGGCTTTTTGGCTTTTGGCATAGCCTACTGCTGCTTGGCCAGCACTCGCAACTCCACTTTGCGGAATGGATGGTCACCGCTCTTCAACGTCAGAATAACACGACGATTCGGTTGATTCAATATTTCGTCCGAGACAACCAGCTTATACACGAGCCCCTTGTCTTGAACTTCCGGCTTCACCTGAATCCATTCAGGAGCTTCCAACGTCAGTTCCTTGGATATTTTTTCCCATGTATCACGCACACCTTGCTTATGCACCGCCTCCTCCTCTTCGCGAATCAAATTGGCACCTTGCTCCACGTCTTTCCGTTGTTGTTCCTGATAACTCGGCAGACGAGTACGCATTCCCATGGTGAACATCTGAACCTGATCCGGCTTCTGTGCCACTTTATCCGATCGTTCGACTTTCAAGGCAACCTCCGCTTGTTTCTTTTCCAGCAGCTCCTCCTCCTTTACCCAAATCCGACTTGCGGACAAATCCACCTTCATGCCCGTCACCTCGCCCCGTACAATCAAACGAACACCGTTGTCCTTTCCGATACCGATTGTCGGTATGAAAATTATCTCCTGAATCTGACCTCTGGGCATAGGCAGCCGCGGACGGATTTCAAACCGATAGGCGTCTTGCCCCTTCACCTTGACGAGATTGTAAAGAAAACGCGGATTCTCTGGTGGCAATTTCAGTTCAAGATTAGGAATTTTTTCCATGTCGCGGATATGGATCGTGACCTGCCGCACCCAGTTCACATCCACACCTTCGAATGTCCCAAGATTGATTTTCGCGGATGGCTCGACATTGATGATACATTTGGCTATCACCGTAATGGGAACTGACAATTCACGGCATCCACGGCACTCTATGAACAATGCTCGCGGATAGGTACCAGACTGCCCAAACGAACTGCCATGAAGCATCGTTTTGATGACAATCTTCTCCCCTGGCTTCACCGCCTTCGGGTCGGGACATTCCACCACTTCCAGACAACTGCAACTGCTTCGCACACGCTTGAAGAAAACCTCCTCCTGCGAATCGTTCACCAATTCGAAATCAATCGGCTTCTCCGTCATCTCATTGACCTCTTCGACGACTATCTTCTCCGCTCCAACCAATTTCAAGGGATTATCTTTGAGCTTGTCTTCATCGATTTCTTCCTCTTCCTCGTCTTCATCTTCTTCCGCATCATGAGAGTGAGGATGGTCATGTCCATGCGCCGCCGATGCCGCTTCAACTTTCACCGCCCCCTTGGCATCTGTAGCTTCCGTTTGCTCCGTCTTGGCCGCAACCTGCTCCACAACAGCCGTTTCAGCCTGTTTAGGAGCGTCATCCTTTTTGCAGGATAAGAGGACAACCGCACATAAAAAAACAAAACAATAGATGATAACCCGTCTCATGCCATTCCTTGAAAATATTGATTGGTAACTATTAGAAGCTCCAGAGTCGATAGAAGCTCTAGAGCCGTTAAAAGCTCTAGAGCCGTTAGATAAACTTTAAGTTTTTAGCTTTTAGCTTTTAGCTCCGCGAAGCGGCTATTCCGCTTTCCGTATAAACCACCAGCCGGCCTCGCCGGCCGTCTTATCTTCCATCGGGACGAATTTCTTTTCTTTCACATTCCAAGTCCATCTCGCTTCGCAGTTTTCAACACCTGGATCAGCCCCGAAAAACCATTTTCCAGCCATTCCTTCCAAGGCCTTGCCAATCTCCTCTCTTTCATTCACGGATATGTCTTTTATTCCAGTCAGCGGATCCTGCCCGCCCTCTTTCACAAAAAACCAGTAGGCGCCACCTTTTTTGAGATGGCCTTCGCTCTTGACATAACTGGTTCCATCCGACGTGTAGATGTTCCCCGCATTCATTCTCTGGAACGCCTGCTCGGAAGCTTCGTCCACTTTCATGTCCCATGGAATGCCCATCAGATTCCAGCCGCCGCGCGTATTGGCATTCACCGTCCGTTTCTCATTAAATGTAAACGCAACCGTGAATTCATCTCCGCGAATGATCTGCTTCTTTCCGGCTTCCTTTCTCAAGAAGAACAAGAGCGTGGCGGTGGTCTCCACTGCGTCCTTAGCGGTTCCAGAAACCACGATATCATAACTTCTCTCCCTTGCCGCATGCTGCCGTATGTCAATATCCACTCCTTCCGGAATCTCGCCGGCGATCAATTCCCAGAAAATCTCATTGCCAGCATACGCTGTCGGTACGGTGATGCAATTCGCAATTGTCTTGGTCTGGGATACATCCGGTTTTTCGGCCGTATAGGTCTCGTAGGATATGGTGGTCGATCCATCGCCATTCTCACCGACAAACGTCGGGATGTTGACATTCCGTATGTGGAGGGTGACCGTCGTATTCTCGGCGGCCAGTTCAACACCGTCTGTACCAGTGGACAATGTCAATGTCAATGTCTTTTCTTTTTCACCCGGATTCCACCAGCCTTCTTCCTCCGTGCTGCCAAGCATGACTTGCACCGTCTTCGTTTTCGGATAGTCGTTGTTGTCTTGAATCTCGCTGGCATTCCATATCAGACTTGTTCTGTCGCTGATTCGATCCCCTTTCGGGAAAAACACTTCCTCATTGAAGGGAATACTCCAATCCAATACCAATGAAACTGTTATCGCCACGGCCTTGTAGTTGAGTTTGTCCAGAATAACTGGAATCTCAATGGAATTAGCATCCGCCATGACCGTGTAGTCGGAAGCTCCGAACTGTACCGTGTAGTTCGCCGCCTTAATCTCCGAAAACAACGTGTAACTGAATGGACTGGCAACACTCGCCTCAAGTTTCAAATACATCGTCGTGTTCGTCTGGGAAACCGTCCAACTGATGGAAGTGCCCTCCTGGGTGGCCGCGACAGCTTTTCCTTCCGCATCCGTAATGGACATGGTGACAGCTGAGGCATTATCGCCGCTGACAGTGAATGTCCACTTCTGGTTGGCCGCGGTCGAAGTGAACGCATACCAGTCAACAGTATCCACACCACCAAGCATTCCTTTTAATGTTCCGACTGTCAAAATTCCGTCCGTCGTCTCACGCTCGTTGTTCTCCGGTTCGTATTCATCGGCCTCCAAATCTTTGTACTGTGCGAAGCGCTCCACATCCGCGGCACTGAAACTGCCCGACAAACGCCCCATCTCCTTGTCATCTTTTGACAAGTAAACCAGCTCGGGCACGGTGGTCGGCGCCAGCGTTCCCTGCGCCTCCTTCAGGACATACCATGTTGCGCCATAATATGCATCGGTAAACGCATCCGCCTGCACCGCCTTCGCCACAGCCAGCGTGTCATCGTTCCAGATATTGTCCTCGATGAACGCGACAACGGCGGGACGCCGCGTCCCGAATGAGGTCCCCCATGTGTGATTGCCCGCCGCCCTGTTCGGATTCAGCAGGTGATTGCCACTCGGCAACGACACATAGTTCGTCGTGAAAGTCACTTTCGGACTGCTGGCTTCGCTATAGACTTTCACCAGCATGGCACCCGACTGCGTCGCCTCCCATGAAACCGTCTCGCCCCATGTTACATTCTGCGGCCCAAGAAGAGGGCTCTTTTTGTCATAATTAGGCGCGTCAACCGTTCCCGTGTTCGCATAGATTCCGACATTCACAGCCGAACTGCCCGTGTTTTTATTGAACCTGAAATTGTACTTCTTGCCGGCCACGGCCTCAAAACTGTACCACACGAATGTTTCATTGGTCGTGATGGACGCGGACGCCGTGCTCTTCTTCATGAAATCCGCCATTTCCAATGGCACCACATCACTGATCTCCTCACTTGCATCACCCGCCTCCGGCTCAAGCTCCAGACCGTATGTCTCCTTGCCGTCCGCGAAATATGACTCGAACAATTTTATGAAATTATCATACGAATTATCCATTTTCACGCCATTGATTGAACTTCCGGCCTGATAATAACTGGCCCCAAGACAATCAACATTGGACGGACCGAGAATCGTGCGTATGTTTTCATCCGTGCAATTTGCTTCATCTTTCACATGGAAAAGCGCATAGACAGGATAACCACCTGAATAGCTCAATTTAAACGATCCCTGAAGATATATGAGCCAATCTTCTTTTTGTGATACATTAACATATAAGAAAATGATTTTCTTCTCTTTTGCATACGCATCCCAACGGCCATCGGCAAACACTCCGTTCCAAAACGCTCTGCAATGCGAACAATCCTTACCTTCTTTCGTATAAAGGATCAGAATAGGACGTTTGTCTGTAATAGCTTTCTGCTTGGCTTCATTGACAAGTTTAGGACTCTCCGTAATCTTCACACATTTTCCATAAAATTGATCATCCCCCCAAACCATTCCTGCTAATCCTGCTAATAACACGAATAGCAACGGCAACCATCTTGCATTTTTTGTTCTCATTGGCATCCTTTTAGTTTTTTGAATTCATTATATTAATTTGATTATTGTTATATTATTGTCCATCAGACATCATACCATGCGGAAACAGCGGGCAGGAAAAACGGCTTTCAACCATCTGCCTCAAGGCATATTCTTCAAGGGTCTTTTCCTTTTTTGAAGCAAGCAGGCTTTCCTTCAGCTTCTCCGGAGGCAGTTCATCGTTAATGGGATATTTCGTCAGGATGATCTGGGCAATCCGCACACGCTCATCTCCTCCTTCGTGCTTCGGTGGCAACACCTTCAATACACGCAACGCACGAAACGCCGTGCCGCTCTCCAACACATCGCTGGTCTCACCCGCTTTCAAATTGAATTCATCCAATTCACAGGCGGCAGCGACAAAATTCCGCGGAAACTCGCCTTCAATGACACCGCCATTCTCCGCCTCTTTTCCCTCCGAATATTCCTTCGCCAAACTGGCAAAGCCTTCATCCGTTTTCGACTCCGGCCTTGAAAGTATCTCCTTCATTGTCTGCCTCATCTGCTTGTTGAAGGCTTCAACGGCGACATTGCCTGCCTTGATTCGGTTTGCCTCCGCCTCTATCTCGTCACCATTCACCCTTACACCTTCCACTATCTTTGAATTAAACTTCGCTACAAGCAGCAAATCCTCCAAGCTTGGATCATACAGGCTCTTCCCCTCTTTCGGGTAACGAGCCAGAATCCTTTCACTGTCTTCATCGGACAAGTTCTCTCTCAATGTCTTTTTAATGCCATCCAAATAATAGGCGCGTTCTGCCTCACTCAATACATAACCCTGTTCTTTCGCGGCATGCAAGGAAATTGCATTCTTGACCATCCGTTGCAGATAGGTCTTAATAGGCGCAGGCATGAGACTACCGTCCGCGTTTTTTCTCAAGGGAACTCCATCACGCTTCATCAACTCCTGCATTTTCCCCCATGTCAAATCCTCCCCGTACATGCTCACGGCAATGTCTCCATCAGACAAATCCGACATCATCTTCGCCTGAGGTTGCGCCTTTTCCTTCTTCTCGTCTTGTCCATGAATGGCCACAACAACGAAAACCAGAGAAAATAACGCCCAATACCATGCTGTTGTCTTTTTCATCGTTTATCCTTATTCATCCAATCATCATATATCATCCTGACGCTTGACATGGCCATAGACGTCATCTTGTCATTCGTATAATCCACCTAATATAATTTAACGAATACGCAAATCACTATATTGACATAATTCTTTTTTATTTACATCATTTCATTCGCAATATAAAGACCACCCAACTGGTCATCTCTCAAGCGAACGAACAAGCCCCATCTTACCCATTGACTGTTCTCCATTCAATAGCCCAATATCGTCGCATCACCTGACATTCGTGAAAATTCGTACCATTATCCTTCTTTTCCTTGTTTTTGAAAAAGTTTTTCCTGTTTTCTTATTGTCTTACGTCTCATGTCCAACATCTTGTCGTCTCATGTCACCTCCAGGGAAGCCATGATGATGGCTTTGCCATCACGCAGCTTTACACAAGAAGCAAGACATGAGATGCGCAAAAGACTATAGACGACTAGACGAAATCGATTTAGCTTTTAGCTTTAGGCTTTAAGCTTTAAGCTTCTATTCATCTTCATGCTGCTTCAGCCATTTCTCCATGGCAGTCCGCGAATCAATGCCTTCAGTGCCGTTCGTGACAAACTCAATATATTCCTTCGTCAGATCCACGATGTCTTCCCGATTCTCTTTCACGCCCCTCTCCTGCAAATCCATGTACAGATTCAGGCTGTCACGCACATGCAGATTGCTCAACAGCAGGAAAAGCGCCTCCAAATCGTTCTCATCCTTGCATTCCATCATGACATCTTTAATCATCGGATACAACTCGCTGAATCCCTCCTCTTCGTCTATCGACTCCAACGACTGGCGAAACGCCTCCATCGCCTCTTTCGATATCTCCGCATCATCGTCTGAAAGCATTTCCCGACAAGCCTTCACCGACTGTTTTCCCCCAACCCAGCGGAACGCATCCAACGCCTTGGACCGCAGTTCCCTAGAAGGAGATTTGGAGAATGTGACCGCCAGCTCAAATGCCCCGTCATCGTCATTGTCATCCAAAAGCTCCTGCATTTCTTTCAAAAGCTCCTGGACATTGCGATTCTCCTCCTGCGCCTTCTGCTGAAGACGCGCCACATGCGCGCTGACCGACTTTGCAGGTGGCTGCTGCGCCTCCCCCTTTTCGTCGCCATTTTGACTGGAGGATGCAGGATCAACAGGAGTAGCCTGCACAGATGGATTCTCCAAATTGTCTTCATCGCCTTCCGAAGGCAACAAATACCATACGACACTCCCTAAGACAACAACCGCCAGCAACGCGGCAAACAACCTCTGCTTCTTATTCATCTCTTATATCCTGTATTTATACAATGACATTATCTTCAATAATCTCTGCATACTTAGACATAATATAATGCCGAATGTTCCTGTATGAAATACTTAAGACAATAATTTTTTCTCTTGTACTACTATCTTTCATTTTATTGTTCTTTCTGAAAGATTTTCAGCTCTTTTGGTCTTGTCGTCTAGCGTCATCCATCCAACGTCTTGTCGTCTCCCTTCTCCGTTTGTCTTGCGTCTCATGTCACTACCTGTCACTAACCACTTTTTATGGTGCACAATAGCATCGCCATTACGCGGATGGGAAATGCCGAGCAGACGGAGGCCATCCGTTTCACGGAGCTAAAAGCTGAAAGCCAAAAGCAAATGCAGGCCGACGTCTGCGAGGCAATTAGTGTCCATTGGTGTCCATTCGTGGTTCCCAAAAACCATTCCAAGCAATCTGTGTGATCAGTGGTTTCCTAAAACACAAAAAAAGCGGGGAGCATATCCGTGGATATGCTCCCCGCTATGACCTTTCAATGACCTGCTAATTCAAATGAATTAGTAGAGGTAGTCATCAAGATTCGCAGCAGCGGAGGAATTGTAGATGAAGTTGGCGCGCAACTCGGTCTTCCAGGTGCTGAGAGGATAGCACTTCAGCTTGTCCATGACGCGGGCTTCGGCGGAGTCGAAGGAAGCACCATACTTCTTGGATTCGGACTGGTTCAGCTTCAGCGTCCAGTTACCGCTAACAGGAGCAACGAACTTGTTGCCGACGTTGCCGGTCCAGCCGTCTTCTTTGAAGTAGTAGCAGATATCCCACTGGGGCGCCAAGGAGCAGAATCCGGAAACTTTGAACAGACCGGCGATCGTACCGGAAATTGAGTTCACAGCAGTACAAGTGGTCGGGTCAACAGTAACGGAACCGCAGAAGCCAACGGACGTGCTGCCGGGAGTACCGGTCGTCGTGACTTTACCAAAACCAGCATGGCTGATGCTGCCGTCCTGAGCCTGATAGCCAACAAGACCATAGGTCAAAGCGGAAGGCGTGCAGCAAGGATCGATGCCCAAGTTCTTGACAGGAGGATAAATTCTGCTGCTGGCGTTGTTCGGAACAACAACATTATTGACATCCGTACCAATCCAGGTCTGGATATCATAGGTCAAAACCATCCAAGCTTCCTTGACGGGTTTGGCATGCGTGGGAACAGCGTACCAACGAGCAATAACAGCCGCATAGGTCGGATCGGTCACCCATTCTCTGCAGGTGCAGAACACACCGGGGCAGTCGGGATCGGTGTCAGCATAATAGAGGGAGCTCAAGCGAGCGCCAGCGCCTTTGCCAAAACGAGCAGCGTCAACATTGACGGGGGTCTTCCAGGTCAGTTTGTTGGAGATGGTCTTGCTCTTGGAGCCATAGTTGGGGTTGTTCTTCAGGGGGTTGCTGTACAGCTTGTCGCCCTTGCGCTGGATGTAGGCATAAGACGTCTCATAAACAACCGTGTCGTCATCGACGAACTTCGCCACATCGAAGGCATCCTGCCAGTCAATGTACTGGAAATACTTGGCGCCAGCGAACTTGCTTTCGTCAGTGGCGTTGATCCAAACGCGGTCTTCAGTAGCAGGCATGAAACCAGCGCTGCCGAACTGCTTCCACATACCGCCGCAGGGTTTGCAGGCGGGCATCACGATGTAACCGGTCAACGTGTCGTTGGCGGTCGTGAAGCTGTCGAAGTAACCAGTCACGTAGTTCGGGCAACCGGCGCCTTTCGGAATCTTGGCATCGAATTCATCGATCTTGTAGCTCAGCTTCGAGTACTGGGCATCGATGCGCTTGATGCTGACTTTGTAGTCATAAATCAGCCACTGCGCAGTCGCGGAGATTGCGAAGGCGCAAACCATCAAAACTGAAAATACTTTCTTCATTTTTTCTTCCTTGTTTTGTTTTTCTCTTCTCACGGCCTTTCGTCCAGGCCGATTGTTAAAAAACTCACATTCTAAACTTCAATTGACTAACGAAACTCTAAAAAACAATGTTGTTCTTTCTTCTCTGTCTGCCCTAGGGTTCCTCCTTTGTGCTTTGCCAATCCTTGGTTTGGCCTTAGATTGTTCAGTGATACTATTACGTTGAAATGTTGGTTGACATGATAAAATAAATGCATTTATGGCATTGTCAATGCCACCTGACAATTTTTTTCATCATTTCCTCGAAAAAGACACTTGGCATCACCCAAACGCATTTTCGATTTACAGACTATTAATCTATCTCTCCTTTTATACAAAGCAAGCCATCAAACATATTTTTTTTCAAAAAAACACATTTTTCTGAACTTTTTTTGCCTCTTCAAGCCTTTTTCTCACTCTGGAAGCCTCAAAATCCCTACTACTATCGTTCATTTTCTTGTTTTTTGCGAAAATTTTTATTTCTTCCTGTCTTTCAGCCCCGTTGCAGGCGCTTATTCCTTGAAAATCAGATACCCACGACCTTCCACGGTCCTGTTGGCAGGACGGAAGCCTTTTCCCGTCCATTCCCATGCCGCATCGGCAGTCGCCGCGGCGACGGAACCGCCCAACGACCATCCCTTGGCAACCACCGGAGCGCCACTTCTCACACCGTTCACCGTCAGCGTGCTCAGATGTTCGACGTTCGACACATAGAGCCAGTATCCGGCCTGCGCCTTGACCTCAGAAGTCTGCACATATGCCTGACCGTCCATGCCGTACAGCGTCCCCAGCTTCTGCGGCAGCTCCGCGGCGCTCTTCGCCGTCAACGTCATGGGCAAGCTGATGAGATTCCAGCCGTTTCGCAACACGACATCCGCGCCGTGTCCGCCGATCTTCAAGCTCGCGTCCGCCTTGCGGACTGTCAACGTCACTGGCTGGCTGGCGAGTATTTTCTCATCGCCTGCATTCTCCGTCCGCATCGCGCAGACGGCATTCGTCGTAATGGTCAGCCCCCTGCGCGGGAATTCCTGCCATGCGCCGGCATTGTCCAGACGATACACGGCCTTGCCGCCTTCAGGGGCCGTGCAATAAACCGTCACATTCTCCGTCGTGTCCAAAATATCGCCGGATACATACTCTTGAAGGCCACGCCAGGCCTCCATCGTGGGAGCCGCCATCTGCGGGACGGACACGGATGCCTCGGCGCTTTCCTCCGCCGTGCCATCCTCGACACGTGCCACGGCCTTGAGCGTTCCCGCCGCCGTCATGCTCACAGGAGCCGTATAGATCTTCTCCGACCCGTTGTTGACGCGGTAGTAGATGGTCGCCCCCGCCGTCGCGCATGTTATTCCGTAGTAAAGGGTATCCGCTGTGGATCGTCCGGCGTCCAAGCTGATGACGGGCGACGCCACGATGCAGGTGAATTCGCCGGAGGCCGTCACGGCAGGCGAATAAGGAACCGTGCCGTTGAAGACCTGCGCAGTCAGTTTGCAGCTTTTCGTGATCCGCACCGTGTCGCCGTCATCATAAAGGGCGGGGCTACTTTCCGTCGGCATCGTGCCATCGGTCGTATAGCGCACGACGCATCCGATGCCGTAGGCGTTGGAGAAAACCGGTACATCCATGGAACCGACGAAGCTCGTCTCCTCCCCCGTGTTGATGGACAGCGTTATTTCTTCAGGCAGCCAGACCGTCGTCCACTGGCTGATTTCATCATCAATCCATTTGGAAGGTATCATCTCCGCATCAATCCATACGCAATCATTGAAAAAGGGAAGCATTTCGTTATATGTCGCCAAATCCTCCTTGTACCATTCCGTATCGCCGTCATAATCCGACTTGACAGGTTTTATGGGCCGTCCGTCTTCATCATCGTCATCCTTCGAGAAAGCCAGTATGATTTCATGGTAGTACGTGCCCTTCTGGGAGCCGGCCTTCGCGGTTCCGGCCGGAACCGCCAATTCAAAGACTTGCCAGTCATCCGTACCGGGCACATAATCATAGTCCCATCCGTCATAGTTGTACTCCTCCTCGCCGTCCAGCCAGATGGACAGCGCGTCACCATATCCCGTCGATGTCTTCACACGCACACAGAATTTGCCCGGCCCATAGACACGCAGGTAGATGCGGGACGAACAGTCATTTTCCACGTCATTGCTCACCAGGCAGCTCTGCCCCTTCTGGACCACCGTGTTCTTATCCGTCTTCGTCTGCAGCTTCCATTTGGACGACTTCGCGCCCGAGCTCTTTACATTATATATTATATTGCCATTATCGTCATAGTTGTATTCGTACCAGGTCACCCCGTCCTCCTTGTACTTCGTCTTACTGGCTTCGGCGTATTCGAATTTCAGGAACTCCACGCCGCTCGGATTGTCCAACGCGGCCAGAACGTCAGTCCCCGAAATATCCGCATTCGCGCAGACAGTCAACGCCAACACGAGCGCCAGCCACTGCACCATGACCTTTTCACTGTAAAATCCACTCATTTTCAATACTCCTGCATTACACTTGCTTTTTACAACATTATATTATATAATATATAGCATTTATCTCTATTGCAAAATACAATCAGTGGACACGCCAAAGCCCCTCCCGGAAAAACAGTCCGTAAAACAAACGCCAGTCATCGTATTTTATTTTATTCCCCATCATCACATTAACAGGAGAAAACCATGTACATCGGTCGCATCGTCGCCATCGCCAGAACCAAAGACAACCGTGGAGCCGCGCTCTATCGTGTCTCGTCCCGCTCCTTCCCGAACCGCATGGCCAAAACCTTGGCCAATGCAGTCGCCATCGTCCCCAAGCCCGGATTCGAGAACGACATCCAGAAAAATCCCTACATCGCCTATGACTGCCTCCGCCTCGCAAATGGGTACGCCATTGTAACCAATGGCTCACAAACCGATCCCATCGCGGAGAAAATCGCCTCCGGCATGTCTCCTCGTGACGCTCTCGCATACGTCATGCTCTCCATGGACTACGAACATGATTCGCTTGACACGCCCCGCATCTCAGCAGTCGTCACACCGGACGGCGCCAAAGGTTGGCTCGCCATCGTCCGAAAGGACGCCCTGCTCGTCCGTGAATTCGCCTTGAAGCCCGGTGAAGCCTACTATGTAGCGACTTATGAGAAAAATCGCCCTGCCGATGACCAGAATGAACCGAACTTCACCCCCATGACTGCTGCTGAAGCCTGCGATTTCATTCTCGGCACAAAAGGCGGCGTTTTCGCGGATTTCGAGAAGCCCGTCACCGCCGTCTGCGCCGTCGCCAAGGCTGACGGAACGTTCGATACCGCCACTAAAGACTTCAACGCCTGATTCCTTCCAGAAGGAGGGTGTATCGCCCGCTCTCGTCTCATGTCCAACATATCACATCCTTATGAAATTTTGACATGAGACATGAGACGAGAGATGTTGCAATACTCCCCTTGTTTCCAGCCATTCTTTCTAAAACACTAAAACAGAACATTCCGCCTGACATGAAACTCCCACGCCTTCCATTTCTCGCCATCCTCCTGTCATCGGCCCTCATCCTCCATGCCGCCACACTTCACAACGGCCAGGCTTCATGGGATTTCTCCGATTCAGGCGAACTGAAATCCGTCAAATACAACGGCACGACATTTTCCCTCGCGCCATCACAAGATACTTCCATTTGGACACTCGTCCTCCGTGACAAACAGGGCCGCCTTGAGACGCTTACAGCCAAGAACGCATTGGACAAGCCGATCATCAAATCACAGAATCAGAATCTTGTTATCGTCTGGCAGCACGTCAAAGGGCATAAAATCTCCTCTGACCTGACGGTCACCTTGACTGCCTCGTTTCGGGGAGACGGCTCAACCGCCTGGACATCTGAAGTTTCCGGCAAGGCTGACGCTTTCCTCTGGAGCATGGCGGCTCCTGTTGTTTCCGGCCTGACCTCGAACGGCAGCCAGACTTTGGCCATTCCTGACCAAGGAGGAAAAATCGTCAAAAATCCAACTGCCGCTAATTTCACTTGCGACCTTCTTTATCCCTATCCTGCATCCATGCAGTTCCTTGCATATTGGCAGCAAGCAGAGAAAAACACCGATGAAGCGGCCTTATGGCATCCTGACACACCACAGGCCAGCGGCCTAGTCCTCTACGCGGAAGACACCGCATGCTCCCTAAAAAAACTCGTCGCCAACGGCGACGGCAAGACGCTTTCCATGGCCATCCACCAGCTGCCTCCAATTGCCGCAAAGGAATGGAACACGCCCCCTAGCGCCATCAACTACCAGTCTTCTTATCCTGTCATCGCCGCTCCCTTCCAAGGTGACTGCCTGAACGCCGCCGCCATCTACCGAAAATGGGCCGTCCCGAATCTCGCCACCCAAGCGCAGCCCGTCTCTGCGCTCCGCGACCTACCCGCTTTCATCACCTCCCAATACGAACCGGCCACCGCCATCTCCCATTGGTTCGCCACACACAAATGGCTCAACGTCCCCCTGCTTTCCCTATACCATAATTATACAGTCACCCCCCATGCGGCGGAACCGCCACAACTTTTCCCGCTCGACCCGTATTTCCCAATCGCCATGCAATACGCCCACGACTTCGATGTATCGGTCGCCCCCTGCCTCCAGGCCCGTCTGCTTCAGACTGACTCCGCCAACGCCCCTGATATCGCCGAACATCAAGCCGCCATGGACTCCGACGGCAATCCATGCCTGAAGACCGCCTTGAATCTCTATTCAGTCATGGACGCCTGCCCAGCCGCAGATGAATGGCGCACCGCTCTCACCAAGAACGCACACCATCTTCTTTTAGAGCAACGCGCTTCTTCAATCCTTATGGAAGATCTTCTTGCACCGTCACTTGCATGCTATAATCCACGTCATGGGCATGCTCTCCACGGCGGGCAGGACACCATCGCCGCTTTGCAAAACGCCCTCCGTGCCATCCGTCAGGCCCATCCACAGGCGGGACTTGTTGCCATGGAAACCTCTGAATGCCTACTTGGCTCGGTTGACGCCTTCGCCACGCCTCTTTGCCAGACCACACCGGACGTTACGCCGGCCCCCCTGTTCGACGCCGTCTATCACGGCCGCTGCCTGCTTGTAGGCGCGAACGCCGACTTCACCGCCGATCCGGACATTTTCTCCCGCCAGCTCGCTGCCTCCATCGCCAACGGACATCGCCCCGCTTTCACCAACGCCTTGGATAAGGCCCCCGCCGAAGACGACCGCAACGCCATTTTGGCCCGAAACGCCGTCGAGGCCTTCGACAAACTGAATAGCCTGAATCTTGCAGAACTCCTGCCGCTTCCCGTTTCCCTACGGCCACTGAAATCCGGGCTTCCGTCACATCCAATTGACATTCAGATTGATGCAACATCACCAACCGTTCGCGCGATTGCATACGCCAATGACAAGACCGCCGTCCTTTTAATAGTCAATTTCACAGACAAGGCGCAAAAGCTCCAAATTACAACGAATCCCGGATTGCCCATCGTCTCCGTCGCCGCCTGGCCGTCCATTGACATTCCCGGCGGCGCGTCACCCATGAATCTTGAATTGCCCGCAAGCCGCGTTCAACTCATAGCCTTCTCTACAGAAAACGGATGGAAGCCCTTCGACCAGACCAAGACGAGGCCCCAAAAGGAGACCGAACTCTTCTTCTCCGAGACCGAAACCACCTATTTCCCCTTCAAGGACGGTGCGACAGAAGAAGAACTGTGGGGGTGCGAAGACGGCATCATCGTCCGCAATGTCAAGAAGATGAACGGCCTCATGTCCATCACGGCCGAGTTCAAGAGTGTCGGCGTTCGCAAAGGCCCCTTCTACAGCAATCCTCCCGGCGAAGAGGCCATCGGCTTCTCACTGCCGCGAGACCATGACACACAGCCTTTCGCCCTCATCCGCAAGCTACCCTACACGCTTGAGAACAAGCCGAATGTCTTTACCATGCTTTCGGACGACCATTGCGTATTGCTCCATGGGCTCATCATCAAAAATGCGAAATTCAACGCTCCCCGCCCTGGTGTATTCGCCGCCCGCATCTGCACGGACAAGGAGAAGAAGGAGGGAGACCTCAAGCTGTTCACTTCTTTGGAGGATTTGAACAAGGCTTTTGAAGATGAAAAATTCATTCTTGCCTTCTCGTTGGGATACGCCGAGCTTGATGAACTGACCTTGGCGGAAGCCGTTAATTTCAACGATTATACCAAAAAGAACACCGATGAACTCGCAACCGCCTGGGAAGATTTCACCGCCGCGCCGGACAGCGATAAGCTTGGCTTCCTTACACAGGCCGCCTTCAATTGGTTCTCCAACGCCAAATCCTGCCCCGAATTTTTCGCCATCGGAGCTCCAGGCTACCGTCTTATCAAGCAAATCCAGTGCCTTGCGCGTGCCGCCGTCACCTATCATGACCACATGGACATCTCCTTCATCGCGCCTTATTTCGACTGGATTTTCCCAGGTGTCCAATGCCCTGTCGCTCTTGCCTACACCAAAACCACGCAGGCGGAACTGTTCCTCGAGAAGACGACCTTGAAAGTACTTGGACTTCCAAAAGACGACGCTCTCGAAATACTGCCTGTCCTCAACAAGGAGGATGACTTCTATCCCGGATACAAGCTCACCCTGAAGGACGATTCCGTTTGCGATTCGCTCCTGACAATGGCCGCGTGCCTCCCTGTCACCATCGGCCAAACCGATTTCTACATCATGGATATCAATTGGCTCACGCCAATCAAATCACCGCTCAAAGTCATCCCCATGCCTTCGGCGACAGTCTTGCGCCCGGGGCTTCCCGCGACCTCCCCCTTCATCCTCTTCAATATGCAGAACAAGGAAGTCGGTATCCAGATGAAGGCACAGGCTCCGGACGGATGGCGCATTACCGCCGAACCGCAAATCTGCACGATCGAACCGCTTGTCAACAATCTCGACGGCTATTTCATGATCATGCCTCCTGAAAAATTCGCCGAAGGACAGTTGAAGATCCCAATCACAGGAGAACTGACCAACGCCCCCTTGACAACGCGGGAAGCCACACTCAATCTTGACGTGATGAATCCCGTCCGTCCTGTCGGCAAGCATGCCGCCACGGCGGAAAACACGCCGATTGCCACAAATCGCAACATGCTCGTCGGTCTCTATGCCGCCCAAGGCGAGCAGATCAGCATCGAGATGAAGAACGACTCCGCCAACACCGTTGTCTGGAAATTCTACAACCGCAAGCTGGAGGCCGCCCGTCAAGGTGAAATGAAAGCCAACGACAAGACGAAATTCAGCCTCACCGCCTCCAATGACGCCGACTTCTTCATCGAGCTCATCTCCACGAAGCCCACCCAAGACGGTCTGTCTTCCATCACTTCCTCCACCCATGTTCTCTCCCAGCGGGCTTCCGCCGCCACGCCGATATTCGTCAGCGAAGCCCAACTCAACCGTGCATTCTTCATCCCCGGCAACGCCAAGTCGTTCTCGTTGAACATCGCAGACCAGCCAGCCAACGCTTCTGTGACGTTGCTCTCCCCGACGGGGCGCAAATTCGAGATGGGCTCCACCCGCAAACTGACTATCACGCCAAAAGCCGACGAACTCGGCAAAGCATGGAAAGTGGAAGTCAAAAACGCAATCCAGGCCCGCTTCTGGATCGCAGGCGACGCCGTCCCATGGCTGGCGCCCTCCGCAGACACTGTTCTTAAAATTAATGAATAATCCTTCCGGTCAATCACCCACCACATTCCCCAAAAGGATACATCATGCCAAACGCACACTACATCTCCGGAACCCATTGGGATCGTGAATGGTACCGTACTTTCCAAGAGTACCGCCTTCTCTTTGTCAAACTCGTTGACGGATTGCTCGATCTCATGGAGAACAATCCTGAATTCAAGTACTTCCATTTCGACGGGCAGACCACCGTCCTGCCTGACTACATCGAAATGCGCCCCGAAAACAAAAAACGCCTCCAGAAGCTCATCAAGGACGGCCGTATTCTCGTCGGACCATGGTTCACCATGC
>JAEEGL015105154.1_pt1 | contig 16946 bp, 9 predicted proteins | sample 9134231 | NCBI WGS metagenome assembly JAEEGL01 (sample SAMN16246548, study PRJNA631951) | gut metagenome | biome: gut microbiome; feature: rumen; material: fiber-attached | host: Bos | place: Iran: Karaj | collected 2018-10
GGCCGGACTCAGCTCGCGGTCAAAGATGATGAATTCCGCGTCTTCATCCAGCGCATGCAGTTCGATTTGCTGCAGTTTTCCCGATCCGACCAGCGTTTTGGGATCCGGCGAACGGCGCCTTTGTTCGATGACGCGCACGACCTCAATGCCTGCAGTTCTGCATAGTTCAAGCATTTCCTCTCGCCGTTCCCGGGCATCGGATTCGCCGGTATTCAGATGGACGAGGATGGCCGGTGGATTCTGTGTCGACTGGGCTTTTTCTGTCGTTGAACGAAGCTCCGTTTCGACGGCTTTCAGAATTTCATCCGCGTTTTGGGGAAGTTCTTCAAAGGACTCAACGGCATTTCTGGCGATCGAAACGCCTTTTTGTGAAGGAATCAGATGGGCATATTCTGCGCGTCCGGGGGCCCCGAGAATATTGGATTCAATGGCAACGACAAAATCCAGACGCAGCTTTGCCAGGTCCGTGATTTCATCCATCGTCAGGAGTTCGTTGGGATTCTGTGGATTTTTTCCCGTTTCGAGCGTCGTAACGACGAACCGGATACCTCTCAGACGTCCAATGCCGGCGCGCGAACGACCAATATCGGGCAAGTAGGCCCTTTCGGCATCTCCCAGTACGATGCATTCGACGTGACCGTTTCTTCCAAGAATGACGCCGACTTTGCGGTGAAGCATATCGCTGATGCTCGTCATTCGGTGGGCGAGTTCACGGGTTACCAACAGATGCGGCGGACATTTATGTAGTCCAAGGGCTTTGATCGCTTCTACTTCGCGGGCATTCAGTCCCTGTGCATTGCCAAAAAAAGGCGTCGTCATGGTGATTCAATTATCCTGTGATATTCAAAATGCGAAAGATCATTTGGATTCATTCAATGATGATTTCGCAACCGGATAGGTGTTGGGTACGAGTTCAGCCAGGGATTGCGCGGATTTGCGTGCCTGCGGCGTATAGGATTCGAGCTGAATCGTAATCTGGTGTGCAACGTCGAGCAGCGAGGCAGCGGCATCTTCTGCCGGGAAGATGAGCTCATCTTCGATCCAGATGTTGTATTCCTCAAGACCGTCCGGATCGTTTTCGAGTTCTTTGGGGGCAGGCAAATTCTTGAATGCATCGCGGAAATGGAGTGCCATTTGTGCCAGTTCATACGCAGATGCAGTCGATACCTGGGCATTTTTGTATGTGATAGCCTGCTGAAACTGCTTTTCTGCGGCCTGACGGAGCTTTGCTTTTTGTTCAATGCGTTTTCGCAGCGTTCGTATGGGGAATTCCAGCTCGACATCCTCGAATTCAATTTGTGATGCTCGTCCCTGAAGGTAGTTGTATCTGGCCATTTCCGTGCGCGACCATGAGGATTCATCGGGCGTAAGATGTCCGAGTGCTTTCCGGGCTTCCTCCAGCTTGCGTGAATCGATGGCATACTGGGCCCACATGAATGCGACCTGGCGCTGCATTGCCGGTGCTTCGCGGTGGCATGCATCACTGGCATAAAAATTCGCCAGATCTGAACTTGCCTGCTCCGGATTTCCTTTCAGCGATGCAAGTTCAATTTGGGCCGTTGCCTGCGTCAGCAGTGGCACTGCCGTTGATTTTTCTTCCTCCGAAAGATCGACTTTGAGGTCATCGCCGACCCGGTACAGATCGTAGTCGTACTTCTGATTGGCTTCGAGATAACGGTTGATCAGTCCGGATGCTTTGTCATTATTGCCAAGGCTCTTATAGAGCTGTGCTCCGTAAAAGACAGATTGGGCGGCTTCGAGGCGTTCCTGCTGGTTCGATGCGGATTTTGGCTCTTCCGGGGCTTCTGTTTTGGGAGATGATTTGGATTTCTTTGATGTCTTTTTATCCGGTTTTACCGGTTCGGGCTCCGGTGATGTCAACAAATCAAAATACCGTGCGGCAGATCTTTCAAAGGCATCGGCTGATGCCTGATAGCGTGCAATTTTATTGGCGTCGACGCCAATTCTGAATGCGGCATTCGCGGATTGAACGGGTTTAAACGCTTTTGATTCCAGGGGTTCCAGATAATGAATGGCACTTGCCCAGTGTTCGCGGGATTCTTCGAATGCTGCCGCTTTAAAACGAGCTGCAGTCGTGTGTTCAAGGCGTTCCGGGAATGAACTTTCAATGCGCATGATGGTCGAAACAGCTTCATCCATCTGGCCTTTATCGGCCAGTTCGACGGCTTGCTTATCGATCGCAAATGACGCTGTATTCTCGAGCTCTTCAGCCGTGTAATGCTTGAAGTTTTTGTGTTCTATCAGCCAGATGGCCCAGTATTCGATCTTGGCGTAGTTGTTGGCTTTATAATAGAGCTCAAACATCGAACCAACGGCAACTGCGGCGTACTGATGATCGGGGAAGTTCGTCACAATGGCATCGAATCGTTCTGCGGCCTGATTGTAATTGTAGTGAGTCCGGTAAATTTCGGCGGCTCTCCACAAAAAGGCAGGCGTTTCATCATCTTTGGGATAGCGATCCGAAAACTGTTCGGCAGATCTGACAAAACCGAGTTCATTTTCAGATAAAGCCTCGGCTTCATGGATTTCGGATCCGCGCTTTTCTTCCACGAAGTTCGTTGCCTTGGCTGAGTTGATGATCGACCATTCCGGATCCGATGTAGCCAGAATATTGGCATAAACAAAGACCTGGCGATTGGCTGCGATGCGGATCTGTTCTGCACGTTCATCATTCTGAGTTTCGGATTTCCAGTCGATGACTTTTTGATATGCGCTTGCTGCCTCCTTGAGTTTTACCAGAACATCGTTTGCCAGCTGAGGCTCGGATTTCAGGCGTTTGCCGTATTGCTTTTTCAGTCCGGCGAGTGCTGCGTCGGACCGTTCATCCAGAACGTATGCATAGGTATAGTAGATGTCGAATGCGGAGTCGCCTTCGGAATAATGGGCAATCAGGCGGGCCAGCAGGGATTCGGCATCCGCCCAGGCTTCGTCGCGGGCTGAGGCATCCGTGGATTTTTCAGCTTTTTCGATGGATGCCATTGCAAGCGTATAGATTTGGAATGAAGCAAAACGCTGGGCTCGGCCAATGGCCGCTTTGTTGTCGGCATTCGCCTGATACCAGCTGCCATCGGGATTGACGGCAACGATCGTATCGCGCGTTGCTCGCTCTGCTTCGTCCAGACGGTTGGCTGATTTATAGGCTTCGATGAGTGCCAGACGCCAGTCGATGGCATGCGCATGATTGGGATTCTGAGATATCAAATCAGAGTAGAGCTCAATTTCTTCCTCAAATTTGCCTTGGGCATCCAGAATACCACCGAGCTGCTCAATCTTATCGCGAGCTTTATCGGCAGGCAGTTTGGAATTCAGGTATGAACGTGCTTCCTTCCAGCCATCGGGAAGTTCAGCATACGTCGTACTCAAATCGTTCAATGCCTGATTCCTGAATGAAATTTCGCCCGAGTTGAGTTTGTTTTCGTCGATCTGGCCTTCCGAATTGACGGCTGATGCATAGCGCGAATCGATGGATTCCACGACCTGTTTGAACAAATTGATGGCTGTCTGATAGGACTCTTCATCGGCAAGATTCAGATAGGTCCATGCCAGCTTGTACTGGGCATATTGGTAATAAGCGGATTTGGGGTAATCATCGATGATCTTTTGATAGGCAGCCTGTGCAGTACCGGTGTTTTTCTGCGAAAAATAGAATTCCCCCATGGCCAGATAAGCTGCATCCAGCTCCTTATATTCCGGATAGTTCTGCGTCAGTCGATGCAGATAGCTGATGCCTTCCTTGGACTGCTGATTTCGAATCAGAGCATCGCCCAGGCGGAACAGGACATCATCCATGTGATCGTAAGTCGGATATTTCGCCAGTATTTTGCGGTAATCATCGATCGCAAGATGGTAATCAGCCTTGGGTTCCGGCGGACATTTGCTTTCGTCATCCCCGCATGAGTCCAGTTGGGAAAGCCACGTTCTGCGTGCACGCAAATACTCATAGTGAGCCATTTGCCAGTGAAATTCCGCAATTTGCCCCAGCCATTTGGGTGCATCCGGATTGAGCGGATCCTTTTCGAGCAGCTGTTCAAATTCTTCGACGAGTGCTCCGTTCTGAACTTCCACGCGCTCCATCAGGGTATCGACATCGGCAGGAACTTCTTCCTGGATTTGGTAAGGTGCTGATGGTTTGGGGGCTTCAATGGTGCGAGTTTCACCCTTTTCCGGTGCAGCTGCTTTCTTCAGCAGTGCCTGCGCAACCGCAGATTTGCCAAAATCCTCATGATTCTCTGCCCATCCGTATGAAGGCAGGCTCAATGATGCTACCAATAACAACGCTGCCAGAGTTTTTTTCACTGCACAAGTCTCCCGAGGGTTTATCAGGCTTTTGGAAAAGCCTGATAAATCAAATCAAAACAGCAACTGTGTTGATGCCAGCTTTAAGTTCTGAGCTATTTAAGTGATTGGTAATGCCCTGTTGGCTGTCGCTGATTGCCGCAATCCAGAAGCTGCGTCCTTCGGAAAATCCCGGCAATCGATCGCAGAAAACCAACAAGTGGCATATAGCTTCAGGCTTTAAGCTCTGTGCTCTGAGTTTGCCAATACTTTGGCAGTACAGAGCCTGAAGCAATTACGAATGTGGACGGGATTTGGGTTTAACGCCTTTGGCAAACGGCCGCTTTTTCTCGAATCCATGTTCATCGCGAACAATGGATTTATGTTCATGACGCGGGCCAGGCCTGGAATCGCGGGAATCATTTTGATCATCGCGGTGCGGGAATGATTTTCGTTCTCTTCTATCTTCGTCCCTCGGGAATGATTTTCGTTCTCTTCTATCTTCGTCCCTCGGGAATGACTTTTTCTCTCTTCTGTCCTCATCCCTCGGGAATGATTTTTTCTCTCTTCTATCCTCATCCCTCGGGAATGATTTTTTCTCTCTTCTATCCTCATCCCTCGGGAATGACTTTTTCTCTTTTCTTCCCTCATCCCTCGGGAACGACTTTTTCTCTCTTCTATCCTCATTCCTTGGGAACGATTTTCTCTCTCTTCTGTCCTCATCTCTCGGGAACGACTTTTTCTCCCGTTTGTCCTCATCTCTCGGGAATGACTTGCGTTCTTTGCCTTCGTTCCTCTCTTCCATGTCCCACGATGCATTGAATGAACGACGGGTATCATGGGCAAAACGCGGAGCGTTTTCGGGCTGACGGTTGCGTCGGCTGTCGATTCCGGCGGCCTCCGGACGACGAGAATCTTTATGGGCTTTTCTGGAGGAATCGCTTTTCTTTTTGGCGTTTCGACGTTCAAGTTCTTCCAGTGTCGGAGCGACCTGTCGTTTCATGGTGCGTTCTTTCGGCGTGAATCCTTTGGCAAACCGAACTCCCGATCTTGATCGAATCGTCGGAATGCTGCCCAGATCACCGCACATTGCATAGAGTTCTGCGACTTCGCCTTCGGTCAGATCGCGGAATGCTCCGAGCGCCAGACCATCCAGAGTGAGGTTGCCGAAGGCAACGCGGCGCAGTTTCATGACCGGAAATCCAAGTGCATCCATCATTCTGCGGATGATGCGGTTGCGTCCGATGTGCAGTTCAATTTCGAGCCATGTGTTGTTGCCGGTAAACCGAATGACTGCGACGCGATCGGGTTTGGCCAGGCCGTCTTCGAGATCGATTCCGTTTTGCAGTTTCTTTAATTCGGGTGAATTGTCTTTGAGTTCGCCGCGAATTTTCACGTGATAGACGCGTGGAATTTTTACGGCAGGATGCGTCAGACGATACGCAAGATCGCCGTCATTGGTCAAAAGCAAAAGTCCTTCCGTGTCCCAGTCCAGGCGTCCGACCGGGAAAACGCGCGGAAGTGAATCCGGAAGCAGATCAATGACTGTGGTTCGGTGTTCCGGATCATCGAGTGTCGTGATGCATTCTGCTGGTTTATGGAAGAGAATATAGTTGCGTTCTTCGGAATAAAAAACGGGCTTGTTGTCAACTTCGACACGGCTTTTGCCGGGGATGACATGCGTTCCCATTTCGGTAACGACACGTCCGCTCACTTTAACTCTTCCCTGGGCGATGAGTTCTTCGGCGTGACGGCGGCTTGCGATACCTGCAAGGCTCAAAAACTTTTGAATTCGAATGCCTTCATCGGCATTTTTCTTATCGTTTGACATGGATTGCCTTCTTAGAAAAATTAAATCACATCCCTGAATTCCGGCATTTGCCGGACAACGGTGCAGTATCCTAGCACAATTAAAACCCGTAATGTGAGAAATTCACACGATGACTGCGATTGCAGGGAGTCTGGACTGAAGTGTCTTCTGTCGAAAAAAAATCGTACTTCAAAGTGAAACAAATGCGGCCTCGATGGCATCATTGGATCGAAGGAATGGTCCTTCCTGTTTGTGAGGTGCCGCATGTATCCATCCGGATTCGTCTGACAGAATACATCCCTGCATTACATAATGTACGGATAACCGAGGGGCGGTTTGCGGCATCAGTGTATCCCGGACGCGGGCTCTGATGCTGAAATGCCGTGCATGCCAGGCACATCATGATGCTTTTTTTACGACGCCTTTCGTCGGAAAGGGGGTAATGTGCCAAGACCGTGCGTATTTTGGGTTGGACGGCGAGTCGGCGGGCGGGAAGGGAGAGCAGATAACCCGATAGGTTATCTATAGATCTATATAGATCTGTATATAGCTCAATGCGGCAGAGAACATTAGCTTTATGCAGGCAGGGATTCCTCTTGGGTGCTTATGTCTGGTGACCGTTCCAAGTCTATGCTCTATGCAGGCAGGGATTCCTCTTTGGTGCTTGTGTCTGGTGACCGCTTCAAGTCTATAGCTCAATGCGGCAGAGAACATTAGCTCTATGCAGGCAGGGATTCCTCTTTGGTGCTTGTGTCTGGTGACCGCTTCAAGTCTATAGCTCTATGGAGGCAGGGATTACCGGTCCAGGGTTCGCAATAAGGGGAGCACACTGCATGACCGGGGATTTGGGTTGGACGGCGCGTTGGCAGGCGGGAAGGGAGCGTGAGGTAACCCTGGGCTACCTGGTATTATGTCCAAAATAGTATTGTGCTGGATGTTGGCTTGTTGTGGCTTACGAAATACAATTCATCTGCATAACCTACGTTGATGGAGAGACGGAACTGGAATGTCGTATTCTAAATAACCTGACTCCCGGAAAACTGCAGAAATCTGGACAATTGTCTGAAAATCGCCTTGGTTGGGGGAAACATCAGAGCAGGGTGAAGCAATAGCGTAACCTGAGAAAATTGAGAGTCTCTCCAAAATTCATCCAGAAGGCTGAAAGGAAACAAGCAAGAATAAAAGAACTCAACATTCCCGAAGCTCCAAGCCAACTCAACACCCTTGGAAATATAAAGCTTTCAAAACACCTAATACTTTTTGGTTGTTAAAGTAATGGGAGCAACAAAGATATCGTAATGTCCCGTTTTAGCCCAGTCGTCAGCGTAGGTCAGTACAGCGGTGTTTGTACCAGGAATACAGCCAATATGCGGTTCATTGGACTGTCCATTTTTTTCTGAGGCGGCATTATCCGGTGAATTGGTCCGTTTTTCAGCAATGAGTGTTTTATCGGAAGATGAAACCTGAGGCCAGTCGAGTTTCCCGTTGAGATCGTAAGCAAGGCGCCGCATGATATTGCCGGCAGAAGCATCGTACCAGACAAACGATGTGTGTCCGGATTCGTTTATACATACGGTTGGCTGTATGTAGTTCGTTTTTTTCATGGTTGAGACCATCATGGGAGAATCGACAGAATTGCCATTGCCGTCAAAAGATGCCGCTTTAATGGCCTTGGTCGTCCAGTCATTGTCCGCCCAGGTAATCACAATTTTACTGCCGTCCCTCTTACCGGAAACAGCAGGGGTCGTCTGATCGCCTGAAGAAGTATCATTTACATTTTTGATCTTTGTTTTATTGGTCCCATCGGGATTCAGGAATCTGACATGGACATCTTTCGCCTTATTGCCGTCGATATCATCCTCCCATGTCACGACAATCCGGTGGCTATCATCCATAAATATATCAGAATGTACCTGGCTGCTGTTGGCTTTTATCGAAGTCTCGTCATCAAATACCAATCGTTCCGCAAAAAGTTCCGTTCCATCGGCATGATATCCACGAATCATAATACGGGACACCTCATCATCATTAGCATCCTTCAAATGGGTGCTCGTCCAGGATATGACATAGGTACCGTCCGAAGCCATGGCAATGCGGGGCTCGGTTTGCTGGCCTTCTTTATTCTTCGTGTTGACTGTTTTTGACGTATCCCATTTGGGGGAACTGTCTGCATTATAGGCACGCATCAGAATCTCATAATTCCCGTCGGCTTCTTTGTCATCTGTCCAGACAACAACGAAGTTGCCATCTTTATCCATGGCAACATCGGGCTCGTACTGAGGCCCTTTTGTGGTTTTATTCACTACAAACTGTTTGCCTTCACCAGCGCCATTGGGATCCGCGCATCCATAGGGCCGGAAAACCTGAGCATGAATGTCTGTTGAATAGCTGCTGGTTGGCGATTTTTCGCTCCATACAATGACAAAACCACCATTCGGACGTACTGCAACGCGTGGTGCAGTACGATTATTGACATTCAAATCATCCACGATGAAAGGAATGAATTTATATGTTTTGTTATCTGACTTTTCTTCTTTATATTGATTTAAATGCGAAAATGTAAAATCAACCTTTACTTTGTTATTGACATATCCAATATCACTTTCTGATACACCTTCCGTGTATTTATGATATTTAGTATCACTCGCGTAGAAATACAGGTCCGAATTATTCGTATTGTAACTATTATTCTTATCCCAGATTTCCGAACAGTGGAATTTCGGTTTGCCATCTTTGGAAAATACAGTGGACTTAACTTCTGCAGGCTCATCCTCAAATAGAGTTCTCGAACTGAGTGTGATGGTATTGTCCTTTGGATCCAGTTCCAATACTTTTACCCATCCGTTCCCACCATGTCCGGCTATATCCGTACAATTGTTGCTGCACTTGGTCGTATTCTCATTACAGGGACCTTCTCTTTGATAATCGACCAGGAAATGATACAAAGTATTCCCGTTATAACCTTTTTCTGACAGCCGGTTGTCGCTGGAAACATGACCGCAGGCAGAAAAAACTATGTTGGAATGTCTTCTCAGCAGGTAAGCTCCCAACTCTGCACCTGTACTGCCAGGACGTGCCTCTGCTGGTATCGGCCTGTTCGGAATATAAATTCCTTCCAGTCTTGTATCCGGACCATTGATATACTCTCCGGTCTTTGTTGGGCGTTTTATAATTCCGTGGGAAACGACAATGACTTTTTTGTCCCTGTTTTCCTCTGCATTCAGCAAATCATTTGCCCAGCAAACGACTTCATTTCGTGGCGCATATTCAAGACTCAGAAGTAAGAATTTCTGCCCGCCAGCCTCAAAATTAAAATATGTATTGTGTCCCTGATAATTGCCGCCATATCCTGGAAGTTTTTTCAGATAGTTTTCATCAAAATATTTGGTAAATAATGATTGTGTACGTTTACCTGTACCAACATTATCTTTGGTGTGATTATTACATGAAAACTTTTGATAATCATGGTTGCCGTTGACCAGTGAAAAAGGAATTTTGGCATCCAGTAAATATTTATGTGCAGCTTTGGCAATTTTCCACTGAAAATCCTGATTGTTATCTGTGATATCACCTAAATGTGCAACCATTTTCAGGTTCTTAAAGTCCCCCTTCTGGTATCTATTTTTAATCCATTCCATCTCCTTGTGATATAATGTCGTTTTAGGCGGTTCGGCAGATGCCGGATAATACCTCAATGTATTCCCGCTCGTATCTTTTGCAGGTTTCCCATTACTGTCTTTGGGGTTTACCATTTCGATACCTGGAAAACTATTGTTCCATGTATTCTTCTTGCTTCCCCAGTCGTTGTAATAATATCCTGCACAATTGCTGGTGAGCAGACCGGTATAATCCTGCGTGTCCGGTACCAGAATAATTGTAAATGGCTCACATGATTTTGAATTGGGATCACCGCAATTGTAGACACATTTTCCATTTTTGCAGGACTTTGCTTCACCCGAGGATTCACATTTTTCAGATTTCACCCAATAGGTACAGTCATCCTCCCGAGTAAGACACGATTCGACATTTTTCCCGTCATCCGAACATCTCGTTTGACCAGCATCACACTGATGGCACGTGTCATCACACTTTGCTGTCGTTACATTACAGATCTCTTTGGAACTGCATGATGTACTTTTCCAGCCAAGACAACCATCCTGCTCGACGCAGGTCAGTAAGGATGACAAATCGTCGCTGCATTTTTTGTCATTCAATGTACATTCGTCATGACAATCCGCTTTACATTCAACATCATCACCATCATCGACACATATTGTTCCTTCGGGGCAGGTCTTATCATTGATATAAATCGGGCATTGATTTTCATCCATCCCATTGCAGATAACAATCCCCGTCTTGTCTGAATTACATCTGGCTGTACCAAGATCGCAGGAATCAGCACATTCCTCTTCGATACACCTGCGTTGTTTGGCATCACAAATTGTACCTGTCGGACATGTATTTACCCCCCACTCAAGACATGTATCCGTATCAAAATTATTGCATATACGATAATCATTGCCCGCGCATTCAAATGCATCCTGTGTACATTCATCTGCACATTTATCAACGCAAACATTTCCTTCACAATGTTTGTCCTCGCCGCAGCTTTCTGCTGCAGACCAGTCTGTGCATTGATCCTCATTCCGAATACATGTTTTTATCAGGGCACCTTCACAAACGACATCACCCTCTGTGCACTTGTCGACACACCCATCGACACATTTATCACCGCTGCAGTGCTTTTCTGTACCACACGAAGCGGCTTTTCCCCAAATCCGACAGCCAGTCTGACTGTCCGTTTCGCATGCCACAATATCGAAACCGTCACACCTGGTTTCATAATTTGCGCATTCATGGATGCAATTACCAGGCTGAGGCGCAGTGTCCTGCCCTTTTTGCCCCGTTTCTTCTGCATCGTTCGAACAGCCGGCCGAAACGACCGCAATACATAATAACCACTTCTCAATTCTCATTGCTGACCTCAACGATTTTGGCTGTTTAACCCGCGTGGATATCAATGTTCCAAAGAATTTGTCTTTCATTTTCTTTTATACTCATAGGGAAGACTAAGTAAAACCGCTGTCCGGGGAATACCCGGAATCTGAGTGCACAGAGACTCTCGCAGACAGGAACGATGCAAGGATATGTGCGGTAACGGAGCCTGTTTCCTCCGAAATGCCTGTCAGGCGCTATTGATTATGAATGTTTGTTACTACCTGACTATTATCCCCGGCGATGGATGACGACGAGCGCTATGATACTCATGGCTGTGAGCAATGCCACCAAGATGCCCAGAAATACTCCATCTTTCTTTTGAATATTGTTCGTTTTTCATCCTGATAGGGCATGCAGAATTCAGAGTCCTCACAAAGATCTCGGCATTCGGTTTTGGAGAAATACAATGGATTGTATTCACATGGAGCATACTCTGAATCGCCGGAGCCACCAAATGGTCCGCAATCTGCCAGAGCTGTGTTTAATGGTATTGCAAGGAATAAAAATGAGAGGATGGCTGTGCAGGCAATATCGAATAGATTGCCGGTGAATCTGCCGCGTGGAATTGCGCACTTAGTCGCAGACATGAGGCTGACTTTTCTGGTTTTGTCTAAACTTGATAATTTTGTATTCATAGGTTTTCTCCCGTACCATGGCGGAGTAATTCAGAACTGTGCATAAAATACTGGCTGTTTTATCAGGCAATTCTAGTTGAAAGACAACAATTAAACGTATAATTCACAATTTTTGATGCGGAATGATTAAGAACGCATGATGCGTTGATTTGGCGGCCTATGGCATGTGCCATACGGCCTGCCATCTTCGGGCTATCGTGCTGAGAGACCGTTCGTTCGAACTTCTCTGCACGATACGCCCTTTTGCGCTCGCCTGTGCGCGCTGCGCATACGGCTCGCGGCGCTGCCGCTCAGAATTGAGGATATATCCCGAAATAGCCCAGGACGATACCGAAAGTATAGGAAAAGTAATTTGCTGCCAGTGAAAATGAGAATGGGCGTTTGAGATCTTTCAGGTATTTTTTGTAGATGATCCATTCGACGACGACGACAACGGCTTCGATGGGCAGTTCAAACAAGGCGCGATGCCAGCTCAAATGCGTCATGCACCACAGAATGAGCAGAACCACACATGGATTGGTTATCACCTGTACCAGTACGACTGTCAGCAGATTCTTACGTCCGCGAATGCCCGCAAAAAGTGCAAATGATGTTTCCAGAAGGATGGTCAATCCAAGGCAAAAGGCCAGTGTTGTGATGAGGTAATCCATGGGGGGCTCTAATTCGTAATTCACAATGCATAATTCACAATGCATAATTCACAATTAGCCTGGGCAAGGATTTGCGAAAGGGCCCACAGCGTCATCGGCATGGTCATATTAAAACAGAAAACGGCCAGCACACCTGCCGCCGGATAATCCGAAAATGCGTAGAGCAATGCGGCCAGACTGAGCCTGAAGCATACCGTTTTGCGTATGCCGAATTTGTTCGACAAAACGCCGCCGAGAGCTTTGCCCAAAACGAGTGCAGCAACGCAGGGTAACTACGATAAATAATGCTGCAATTGCTCCTATCGTCAGGGCTTTCCCGATGCCGGATGATATGCGGAAAGAAAGCGGAACGTTCTGACTGACAAAGGTGTAGAACGCGGCGGCACCGGCGCGTCGGCCTTAGTTTCGGTTCGATTCAAATTCGCCAGCGGGTTCCTGATCGCTCACATATTTGGGCGACGGACCGTATTTGTTGTCTTCCTGCGAGCCATCTTTCGCCCAGAATACAAAGACGACAATCAGAATACAAATGGCGACCAAAGCATAGATGGCAATGAGTATAGTCAATACCACCGGTGTGTTTTCGTTTGGATCCGGCATGAGCACTATCGGGAGTATCACCAAATACCATAATCCGCTGTGGCCGGTATCGTGAAGTCGCCGGATGCCGACCGGCGCAATCATCAGATTGACGATGAATTCACTGATTTCGAGAATGATTGGGAAACCGGCAATCTTTGAAATGCCGAGATTAACGAGATTGATGAAGAATCCGAAAAGAAAGAACCACCAGAATTCGGATCGCCTTGAACGCCCCTTAATGACAATCAGTTTATTGAAGGCGAGCTTGAGGGCTTCCGGAAAAGATAGACTGGGTAATTGTGTCATGACTTGTCCTGCTTCTGTTATACTCATCCCCCTCTTTGGAATTTACGCTTTAATATTTATGAATGTCAATGAAGGGGATGAGCAAAATGCCGTTCCGGGAGGCGCGGAACGTTTGTGGTGAGACTGGCTCAGTCAAAAATGGTACAAAGATATAAGCAGATTCGGAGAGCCGGACCTTATTTCCCGCAGTATAACGATTAGGAATTTCTATCTGCCGACGGAGTATTATTCCTGTGATGAATGACAGAGCGCGAGGTGATACTCATGGCTGCCGAAATGCTACAAAATGCCCGGAATACTCCATCTTTCTTTGTATTAAGATTTCAGGCAGTCAGGCATTGGCTCAGAATTGAGGATATATCCCGAAATAGCCAAGAACGATACCGAAAGTATAGGAAAAATAATTTGCTGCCAGCGAAAATGCGAAAGGGCGTTTGAGATCTTTCAGGAATTTTTTGTAGATGATCCATTCGACGACGACGACAACGGCTTCGATGGGAAGCTCAAACAATGCGCGATGCCAGCTCAAATGCGTCATGCACCACAGAATGAGCAGAACCACACATGGATTGGTTATCACCTGTACCAGTACGACTGTCAGCAGATTCTTACGTCCGCGAATGCCTGCAAAAAGTGCAAATGCTGTTTCCAGAAGAATGGTCAATCCAAGGCAAAATGCCAGTGTTTTGATGAGGTAATCCATGGGGGGCTCTAATTCACAATGCTTAATTCACCAATGCGTAGTTCACCAATGCTTAATTCGTAATGATCGTTGTCAGAGACGTTCCTTGGAACGTCTGTACTGAATCATTACCAATTCGGCATTACGCATTACGCATTATTATTGCGTACTGCCTTTAAGCCGATGATCAGGAGGATGCCGGACAGAATGGATGCAATCATCCCGCACCAGCCATACGAAAGCATGGGTTTGTCGAACAGAAGCGTTCCCATAAATCCCATAAAGAGCGCGCAAGTCAGCGTACCAAATGCGAAGCCTTTAGCCTGGGCAAAGATTTGCGAAAGTGCCCACAGCGTCATCGGCATGGTCATATTAAAACAGAAAACGGCCAGCACACCTGCCGCCGGATAATCCGAAAATGCGTAGAGCAATGCGGCCAGACTGAGCGTGACGCATGCCGTTTTGCGCATGCCGAATTTGTCCGACAAAACGCCGCCGAGAGCTTTGCCCAAAACGAGTGCAGCAATGAGAAAGATTCCCCAGTGCCACTGGGATTTCCATTCGAAGGACTGCGTAATCCCCACATAGGAACGCAGGGTAACTACAATAAATAATGCTGCAATGGCCGCTGTCGTCAGGGCTTTTCCAACGCCGGATGATATGCGGAAAGAGAGGGGCACATTCCGGCTGACAAATGTTCGTTCCCTGAGCATTTGATAGCCAAAGATGACGGCTGCACAAGCGAGCATGAGGCCAATGGGAAGCATCGTAACATATCCCCTCGTCTGACCGTAGGCCACGCCCAGAAACAGTCCCAGCGCACCGGGGGAAACAAAGACGCCCAGCGGGCCGCTTTTGGCTCCCGATACATTGAGGACATCAATGCCGCCGCCCATGTGAAACATGGCATTGCCGATGCCCGCAATCACTGCAGCTCCCAGTACCAGTTTCATATTAAACGCAGCAATGCCCACGCCCGCAATCACAATCAGACAGCCAATTGCAGAAACCAATGCATTGCGGTTCCATTTGTCTGCAATCATGCCGATGGGCATCTGGCAGGCAAAGGCGAAGAAATTATATAAAATGACCGCGAGAAGACCGTCAGGGTATGGCCAGAATCTGCTCGTAACGAGGCAGCCGCATGCAAAATCAACGCAAAAATGTGCGCAGGAATAGATGGCCAGCTTCCCCCGAAATGCCTTCAATGCATTGTCACTCATAAATGTTCGCTATCCGTCTGAGTATTATTATTTCGGTGGACGAAGACGAGGATGATAAGACTCGCTGCTGCAAGCAGGGTCATCAATACCCCAAAAATACTCCATTTGGTATCGTAACTCATGGGGATGGATGCACAGTAACTATCGTAACAATTTTCTGAGCAGAGCACGCGGCAGATGTCGTTTTTATCCGCATCTTTCATGCAGTTCCTTCCGCATTCCGATGTCAGGATGGTATTGATGCAATTCGCGCTGCAGTATTCGTTTTCCTGCACATTTGTAAGTTGTGAACAATCGGGATCCTGCGGCAAAAATCTGGCCAGACATTCCTGGTTATTGCTGCTGCATTGCGCCTTTAGATTTGTACACTGTTCTGTGCATCGGTTTTTCAGATCATCAAACGCCGAAGATGGAAAAACGCCCTGCCAAAAACCGCCGAATACTGTTCGCTGGTTGTCCTGGTAAAGCGTACAGTAATCCGAATTCATGCAGAAATCGTGACATTCGTCCAGGGGCAAATACCAGGAATTGTTAAGACAGTGCCGCTCATGATCGTATTCCTCGTAATAATTCGGGCCGCATGCAGGTCCAGCATCTGCCCAGGCTGTGCTTCCCGACAACGCTGGGAGTACGAATGAAAGGATGATTGCGCAGGCGATGCCGATTGTCCTGAAGCTGACGAATTTACTTCTGGGTTCTGTATTTTCCGGCATAACAGCGCTATTTCTTTTGTCAGGTTTTAAAAATGAAGTGTTTTTCATGATTTTTCTTAATTGGGAAAGCTGAATGATACCAGCATAATCATTGTACTGTAATATTAGAGAATACATTTGAGAATGCAACAATGAAAATGTAACAATGCACGTATGGCGGAATGGCTGCAGATTCATGATGCATGGATGCGGCGGCCTTTGGCTGACGCCATACGGCCGCCCAATCGGCTATTTGCCTGCGGCAAATACGCCGATTGATATTTTTTACCATTGTGTTGACAGATTTGGTGCTTGGAGCTTAGAGAACGCTGCCATCCTTCGAGCTCAGAGCTCAATGATGGCAGCTTTCATACATAACCATAATATATATCGTCATCAGGATGTGAATATATGATTCAATCGAAAAAAGCAGTCTACGCCGGAACATTTGATCCGCCGACATTCGGTCACATCGATCTGATTTGGCGCGCTTGTCAGTCGTTTACGCACGTCGTCGTGGCCATCGGTGTGAATCCCAATAAGAAAGCCATGTTTTCGACCGATCAGAGGCTCGGTTTTTTGCGGGAATCCCTGAAGGATTGTTCAAACGTTTCGTGCGATACATACGACGGGCTGCTCGTCGATTTTTGCCGCAAAATCGATGCGCGCGTGATTATTCGTGGGCTGCGGGCCGTTGCGGATTTTGAATACGAATTCCAAATGGCTCTGGCCAACCGCGATCTGGCCCCCGAAATCGAGACATTCTTTTTGATTGCTGCGACGGACAAGCTCTTTCTGTCAAGTTCTGTCGTCAAGGAAATCGCAGCCTGCGGCCGGGATATTACGCCATACGCTCCGGAATGCGTCGTTCGTGCGATGAAAGAATTGATGCGGTCATAATGCATTTGCATAGGAAACATTTGGGGCGTATCGGCGCACCGATAGCCCCAAAACGAAGCCGTGCTTCATCCATTTTGTGTAGCCAAGGATAATGACACCACACACTTTGTTTCTTCTGGGATATGTGGGATGAATGTGGCGTTACAAAAAATCGTACATCCAAGTGAAACAA
>JAEEGL015676073.1_pt1 | contig 16946 bp, 30 predicted proteins | sample 9134231 | NCBI WGS metagenome assembly JAEEGL01 (sample SAMN16246548, study PRJNA631951) | gut metagenome | biome: gut microbiome; feature: rumen; material: fiber-attached | host: Bos | place: Iran: Karaj | collected 2018-10
AGAACCCAATAGACATAAGGCTTGGTTTGTTTCTTCTCAACAATTACCGTAGTCTTGGCCTCTTGCTGATACCATTTCTTTGGCATTTTAACGACCTTTGGAACGTTTATTTCCTTTGGTTCTTCCACGCGCTTAACAAAGCTTAGAGTGAATTTATCATCGTAGATTGATAGAGTGCAAACATCTGTGTCCTCAGTGGTCTTTTCGTGCTTAATAGCAACGCTACCCTCGGGAATATCAAAGTGTTTTGCAACCTCGCCTTTGATGAAATTCACGTTACCAAACATTGTGTTTAAGAAAAGCATTGATAACTTTTCCCTTATGCCATTTTCACGTTTTGTTGGCGTTTGAGTTACTTTTTCTTCTTGCATTTTTGATAACCTTTTAGTTTGGTTTTTTTTGGATAGTAACTAACACTACCCATTGTACGCAAATCTCCCTTTTGTAATATAAAAGGATAAGGGCTTATGTCAGCCCTTGTAAAAATCCTGGCGCTCATAATCAATACAGATAACGACCGAATCGAACATCAACATTGTGTCGCTTGGCGATTACTTGTTTGCCGCTCATATTGTAAACTACAACGTCAGCTCTCAGCCCCTCAGAACCTTTTACTGAAGTAGCAGTGATAAGATAGGTCTTGCCGTTGTCAGCCTTATAGCGTGACTTATAGGTGAAAGACTTGTTATCCTTGTTTACCTCACATTTCTTTGGGTCAATTACCACACGGCGATTGCAACCCTCGAAACACACCAACATTGAAATTGTTTTTGTATTAATATCTTTAGCCATAATATATAATCTATTTAAGTAATTAATTTAATTGAATTTAAGAATTGTATTTTTCGTTAAAGACTTTTTCATCCATTGAAATTAGGCTTATAAAGTCTATTATAACTAAAACACAAATAATAAACAAAGGTATGTAGCCTATAATAAAGACTGAAAAAATGCAGCCCAAAACCGTGGTTAAAAGATATGCAATACCTTTTGAGTTTTTGTTTAGGTAAAACCAGTGAATCCCTAAACCGCCTAAAAAAAACGCTAATAAACCTGCGACTATTTTATTTTTCATTTTCTTTTCTTATTTGATAGTTTTTTTAATAAAAAAGGGTAGAGTTTCCCCTACCCTTTTGGGGATGTTAGCTTACTCAGCCTTTGCCTCAGCAGGTGCCTCAGCAGCTGGAGCCTCAGCCTTTGGCTCGGCCTTCTTAGCTACCTTAGCCTTTGGAGCAGCCTTAGCCTTAGTGGCCTTGGTCTTTGGCTCAGCCTTGGCCTTCTTTTCAGCCTTTGGAGCAGCGACCTTCTTCTCGGTCTTGGCCTTCTTCTCAGCCTTTGGAGCAACCTCTACCTTAGTAGTAGCGTTCTTCTTAGGCTTAGCAGCCTTAGCAGCAGCCTTCTCCTTAGCAGCCTTAGCAGCAGCCTTCTCCTTCTCAGCCTTAGCCTTAGCCTTGGCCTTCTCAGCCTTAGCCTTCTCCTTCTCCTTAGCAGCCTTAGCAGCGGCCTTCTCCTTCTCAGCCTTAGCCTTAGCACGGGCGGCCTTCTTGTCAGCCTTCTCCTTCTCAGCAGCGGCAGCAGCCTTCATCTTAGCATCGGCTATAGCCTTTGCATCATCGAGTACCTTGCTACCCTTGAACAGAGCCTCCCACGCCTTGCTACCCTTCTTAGGTGCATAGAACTTGGTAGTCCAACGACCAGCCTTGCTCTCTACCTTGATACCCATTGCCTGAATCTCAGCGAGGGCCTCCTGATGTACGCCAGCGAAGTAAACGGGAACGTAGTCACGACCATTGAAAGCGATAGCGTTACGCAGCAGCTCCAGATAGTGGTTTACCTCAGCCTTAATCAAACTCTTGTTAGTACAAACATTCTTTGCCATAATTTTAATCTCCTATTTTTAATTTGTTAATAATGTGAATTATCTTTTGATTTTTATTTCTGATGCAAAGGTAAGCAATTTTTTTGAATTGGCCAAACCTTTTTTCAATTTTAACTTTTAATTAACATTTCTATTTTTTAATTTCAATTTTAAGTTTTAAATTTCTATTTTTACTTTTGATGTTGCAAAGGTAAGCATTTTATTTAAGCCAGCCAAATGAATTTCAAATTTTAACTTTTCTTTAACACTTCTCCTTTTATACACCTTATTATATTATATAGAGTATGTACTTTTTTAAGTACCTTATTTGATTACATTTTTCACAATCTTTGCAGTAGAGTGATTATTGTGCAAATCATTCTCATCGCAGCACTCAAAGTAATCAGGGTTGCCCGCAGACATTTTCCAATTTGGATGCTCTTTGGCACAACGAATTGTTTCCTCTTGTGCGTTAAGCTCTAATTCTTCTCTTGCATCTTCTTGATTTTCGAAGCTTTCAACTGATTGCCTCATTGTGCCGCCGTTCTCGATAATCTCAACGAACAATACAAATACTTCTTGACCTTTCATCTTCTGTTTTTATTTTTGAAATAATTCTCTTAATAAATTTAATACAGCTTGATGCTGCCTCTCAGAGTAGTAATCTGCAATCTGTTCAGCCTTTGGAAAAACTGCCTCAGCTACAAGATTAATTTGCTTTTGGCTCTTTCTACTTAATTCTTTTATAAGAACCTTGTAGCCACTATTGTGGAGGCTTCCATCAATTGTTTGGCCAACAATACCATTATTTCTATGCACGGGCGTAAGATAAACATATACGCCACCGCTTTCCATATCATCAGTAAAGTAGTTGAAACCACCCTTCTGATAATCCACACGAATCTTTAATTCGTCCAGAGTATCTAAATGTTCGCCTCTTATTATAGGCTTCTTTAATTTTACATAAACCGAATCATTCATAATTTCCTGTTTTTATTTGTTTACGTTTGCAAAGGTACAACAACTTTTTGAAATTTGCAAGAGAATTTCAAATTTTAACTTTTAATTAACATTTCAATTTCCTGAAACCTCCATTGGATGTGGATGATGCCTTCCCTGGAAGCCCACTACAAAGGTACGAAGAATAATTGATATAACCAAATATTTTATGTTAATAAAACCTAGAGAAAAAAACTTTTTTATTTAAACATTTTTTAACGAAATAAATTTGGTAGTCTCAAGAAAAAGCATTATCTTTGCAGTGGGAAAGCTCGTGAGTCATCATCATCCTCCTCTTCAGCAGCATATACGAAAAAAGGTGCAACCCAATGGTCACACCTTCTATAAACAAATTAAAAACTTAAACAAATTATGAGCATTATGCTTTAGCTGCACATATTGGATTTGAACCAATGACTCCCACGTCACCACGAATGGCACTCTACCGTGGTACTCTAACCGGACTGAGTTAATGTACAGAAAAATAATGATAGGACACTTAGAGTCCAAGGCCGGGCTCTTCTATAGAGCAGGTCGGGCAGCTATCAGTGTCCTATCTTTCAGCCGCTCAAATTGGCGAAGCGGCTCTCTTTGGTTAAATGTGGGCGAAAAAACGCAAGCCGTACGTTACTTGCAAGCCTATCTTCTCAACTGATACTGATGGCTAAGCGCCCTAAAATTAAATTGCGAAAGGGGACAGAGGGCCTACGCCGCGTTTCATAATTGATATTCTTGCAAGTGTCACTACGAGGCACTGCCGACAGTAGATTCTAATATCAATATGCTTCCAATTAGGTATGTACCGGCCAGCGCCGCTCTATTTTCCCCTTAAAAGCCCCACCAGCACTCAAGCTCAGCGGAATTGGCAACGCAGCCGGCGGAACTTATATTTTTTATGTTGTGCCCAAGAATTGGTAGACTTTATAACGGCGGGTTCATAATTTGCCTTGCCCCCAATTAGCTTTAGGCTATCTTATATCTCTGTGTACCCAAAGGGTCGTGCTCTAATATTATTCATAAATCATGTTTTAAATATTTCGGCTATAATATTATCTCTCTCTATCTCAGCACTAGGGCCGACCTCTACAAAGTATTCTCATAAGCTTTACGTTCTAACGAGTTAATAAATGAAATGGTTGACGGGTTATCGACACTATGCTTGCTTTGTTAATCAAATAATAATTGTTGCACTTATAAAAATGAATGCTATGCCGCCCGCCGCCATTATTTCTTATTCACGATGCAAAGGTACGAAATATTTTTGAACCTTGCAAATTTTTCGTGTTAAATAACGTTAAAGACGTTGTAAAGTTGTTTGACAACTTCGCCCTTTGCGTTCTTGATTACTCGACTTGGAATTGCCATTACACGAATTGACTTCGGCAAATTCTTTAATTGTTTCTTACTCATATTATATACTTTTTTAAGTACCTTATATACGTTTTTAAAAAATAGTCAGTGCCAATTAGTGGCGGAGTCGCACTTTCCTTTTCGACTACACAGTCGGCCTCTTCCTCAAATGTACATTGAGTGCCAAACGACCTGCTCTTACCGTTAGGCTACGTTACACTAACTATTTAACTGATTACAAGTGCAAAGGTATATGTTTTTTCTGAAATAACCAAATGTTTTCTCATATTTAACATTACTTTAACACTTGTGTTAATTTATGTTGTAACAATACAGCCGTGCAAGCGACCTCGCTCAACCTCCCTTACAAAGAAAGCGTAGCTTCCTCTTGTGCCATCAGGGGCACGGAACATCTGAATCTTCTCACCAGTCTGATACACTTTTCCGCTCTTAGAACGAACCACTTCAGGTTTGGTTCCGGCGCTCTTTAAATTCTTTATCTGCATAATATTATTTAAAACCATTTGAGGTTTTTATTTCTTCGGCATTGGCTCACATTCATCAAGTTCGCATACAACCAAATATTCTTCGTATGTGTATTCACCCGATAAGTAACGTTGATAAACCATTTCACTTGCTGTTAAATCCATATTATTATCTCTTTTTATCTGTGGCAAAGGTAAGCATTTTATTTGATATAAACAAGGAAAAATAAATATTTAACACATTTTTAACACTTTACCGTCGTACAGGAACTGAAGACTCAAGCGTCCTTCCTGGTTTCCCCTACTGCAAAGGTACGAAGAAAAATTGAAACCACCAAATGATTTTGGCAGTTTAACATTTAATTAACATAAAAATGTGGCGACCCTCACGAGCCACCACATTTTTAAACCAAAATGCACACCTATTTATTTTTTGCCTACAAACATCTTGTTGATGTTTTCGAGGTTAAACAACCCCACGAAACCAAAGCGAGGATTAATGAAAATGTCCTCTCCTTGTGCGAGGAATACCACGTTTTCTATTTTGGGCTGCTTGACGCCAACAATATTTCTGATACCTAAAGCCTCTTGTTTTGCGCTTGGTGCTTTAGGGCTGATGTAACGCTTGATGTCGTTCATCATTTCGCTATTTTCGTCTACAAGCTGCATTACGCCGTTGTTATCGTAAATAGTGAAATATACTACCTTAGTAGGTTTACGACCCTCATACAAGCGCAAATAACGCTGGTCAGTGTCGTTATGCTCCATAATGATGTTAGCAAGCGTATCATCAACAGAATCGCAATATGTGCCCTCTTTTGGAAAAGCAACTGCAAACTCAGCGTCTGTAAAGTGAATACCCTCACGCTCACACTCTGCTTTAACGATGTTGTAGTAGTTCATACCCGTTGCAGCGTTCTGATAGATAGACAAGCTATACACCTTACCTATATAAGGGTTTTCAGGCGTTGTTTTGCGGTCACGGGGCAAAGTACCATTGGGGTACTTGTTCATCTTCTTTTCAGTAAGCAAAGCTGCGTACAAACCAAATGTACCACGCTTAATGCGCTTACCAAAATCTTCGATTGTAGGAATCTGATTTTTGTACATAATGCTTATTTGTTTGTTCTATCTTAGGACTATCCCTCGATTTCTGTTTGCAAAGATACGAATAATATTTGATGTATGCAAGACTTTTTCAATATTTAACATAATTTTATACTAGTGTTAATAAAATGTTAAAAGCTTTAAATCATTTGGCTATCTCAAGGAAATGTCGTATCTTTGCAGTGGGAAGGAAGCCTTCACAGGACTCAACTCATCCTCCACAGCATGTGGGTATAAAAAAACGTGCGACTTTCCCAAGCCACACGTTCATTGTCTAACACTTAAATGTTTATGATGAACAAACGAATTGTCTACCACCCATAGGTTGCTGCTATATAAGGGCGTAAGGACTCTGTTGCACGTCTGAAACTCTCTTCGGTCATTCCGTGATATGCTATCAAGTTAGCAAGGTGTTCTGCGTGATGCTTACTTCTTGCAACTCTGTACAAGGCATAGTTTGTTCCGTCGTGATGCACACCCTCAAACTTAACGTTAAACGGGTCACAATACCACGTGCAATAATCGCACTCTGACGAAAGAATATCAGCAACACTAGTGCCTATAAGTTTTGCACCATTAACTCGACCATTCCATAAGCCTAAGTTAGCAAAAGCTATAATGTAGCCGTCAACCTCTTTTTTAAGGTTGGCGCGTTCGGCATCGAGGTTGATTTCACATTCCCCATAATAAGTTTCAGGATTGATTTCGTCTTCTGTTATCTCGTCTTGCATAGCCTCGCACCACTCGTCATAGTCATTGTTAGTCCAAATGATGCGCTTTTGCTTGTTGATTGGATAGAGTACTATCTTACCATTCTTGCGCTCAAATGGTACACGACAACAAATGGCGGGAAAACCAAAATATTCCTTAACACGAAACTCAGCACTATCTCTGTCAGCTTCAAGAAAATCAGCGGCAGATATAATCTCACCCGTCTGAATATCTCTCGTTTCACCAACAACTTTCTTCTTACACTCATACACCCTTAACTCAATAGGTGTAGGTTGCCATTTTCTAAAAATACTAATTAGCTTTCTCATAATTGCTTAAATGTTTATTTGTTTACGTTGCAAAGGTACATATTTTATTTTATATATGCAAGCTTTTATGCAATTATTTTTCATTCATTAAGATTTTTTAAAACCAGTGTTAAAGAAAAGTTAAAAAGGGAAAAAGACTTGCTCATGTCATTGAAATGTTGTACCTTTGCAGTGGGAAGGAACAGGATACAGCTCGAACATCCAGTCGAGGCGACAGGACATAAAAAAACGTGCGACTCTCACGAGCCACACGCTTTTTCTCAACAACATGAATACAGAAATCGCAATCTTTAATCTATAATCTTCAATTCATATTCCTTAATCAATCTTCTTGATATACAAGGATTAATAGGATATTTAACCGTTATGTGGCGACCACTCTCATTTACATAAATGTGGTGGGAACCATTATTTCTATTCAGCTTATATCCATTTGCAGACAATAGTTTTTCGAACTCTCTCCGCTCATAGACTTTCATTCTTTTTACTTTACTCATAGCTTATTTCTTTTTCTTTTTACGATTCTTTTTTCTTGCTTTCTCTCTTTCGGCTTGGGTAATATATCCGTTCTTTCTACCTACTATGGAAATTGCATACTCTTGGTATTTCTTGTAGATGCTCATAGTTCTATTTCTTTGCGTATCTAAATGTTTGGCCACAATTAGGGCAAATGAAAACCTCGCCGTCCTCGTCTTGTGCATTTGCGATATTGATTTCAACATCGTTGTGGCACTTTACACATTTTACCTTTTCCATATTATAATAGTTTATTAGTTAATAATTACCTCCAATAGATAGCGCACCAAAGTGATTCATTGCTTCGTCTAACGTCATAGGGCGTGGTGACTTAACATCAGTAAGATTCTGACCATTCTTTGTGAACACGTTAAAGCTTATGTACTTCTTTAAAGCAAAATCAGAATAAGGCGTTAATGACCTCTTCTTCTTTTTAACTTTTGGCTTTACTTTCTTAATCCAATTATTCATAATTAATTCATTTTATTTGTTTATCTGATGCAAAGATAATAATAATATTTGATATATGCAAGCATTTTACAATCTTTAACTCAATTTATTTTCATACACCTCAGTACAGTTCAGATGCTGTCCACACGAGGAGGATACTTTTCCCACTGCAAAGGTACGAATAAAAATTTAAATCGCCAAGGGATTTGACGACTTTAACATTTAATTAACATAAACGAAAAACGTGCTACTCTCACGAGCAACACGTTTCAATTGAAAGCAGAAACAAATCTTCATCAACCTAAAATATCAGAACAGCAATCCATTGTGACCCGTGAGGGACTCGAACCCTCGCCCCACAGATTAAAAGCCTGTTGCTCTACCTACTGAGCTAACGAGTCTAACCGCCATATCAGAAATGAAAGAACTCTTTTGTTTTTACATTTGCAAAGGTACAAACTTTATTTGATATATGCAAGTGTTTTTTGAACTTTAACATTAGTTTAACATTTCACCACCCATTATTCACACGTTGCACACTGGATAGTATTTCACGTTTTTGCGCCAGCAACTCTTTAACACGTTGCTTTGATTCAACATTACCCCAAGCTGCTAAGGCTCTGTGCTTCTGTAGCGCATTATTGATTCTTGCTAATCTTTCCTTATCCATATTGTATTTTATCGCAAATTACATCAAAGATACGGCAGCACTCTGAGAAATCAGACCAACCGAATTCACCTGTGTTATCTTCATCATAGACAGGCAAGAAAGGACCGCCATTTTTGTAATCAGATAGATAACAATAGGCGGGGACATCTTCGCCGTTTATTTTAATAACCCAATAGACCATATTGCCAATAATGATAGGCTTTGAATATACAGCCTTAATCCACGTTGCAACAACAGCCAAAATCATTCTTCTAGCGTCCTTAACACTCTTCAAGGCTGTTTCGTACATTTCAGAATATACTCCCATAATTAATCTTGATTAATGTTTAACTCCAAACAAATACTCTCTGTGAAATCATCAGTGTGTGCCTTAATCTTTGCACTCGATACCTTACCGCCATATTGTTTTTTAAGATAAGCATAGATTTTTTTTCTTACATCTTTGTAAGACATTTCCTTATTCAACCCCAAGGCATTGATAAGGAACTCATTTGCTTTTTTGTAATCGCTTTCGTTTGCCATAATTGTTATTTTTTAAAGTTATTAACTATTTCTTTTTTTGTTACGTTATCTATAATATAGGCATTGTTATCGCAAATGTTATAATACTGCATTGCTTCTCTAAGGGATTTGAAATTCATTCTCTCCCAACGAGAAACGGTATCAATAAGCATTTTATCGAAACGCTTAACCAAGTAATGAAGTGTATAACGTTCTCTTGCCATAACCTTTTATTTTCTTATAAAATATTCCGTTGCAGACCAAACCAAGATATAATGTGTTTTTGTCTGAGCGCAATCATCAGCCCAAGGATTATTTAAATCAAGGCTTAATGCTTTATACAACTCAGGCATTTCACGCTTAATCTTTGCCACAAGCCGCTTATAACTTGCTTTCCTCGCACCACGCATTAACTTATCCCATTGCGTTGTTGTAATATCAGCACAAGTACATTCCAAATACATAATACTATTCTTTTAATGTTTACACCGCAAAGGTAATAAAAAAATCTGAAACTTCAAAAGAAATTTCAGATTTTAACAGTTATTTAACTTTTAATTTATTCGAGTAGCACTTGATTTTCTATTGCAAACACATAAGAACCTACTTCTATGTTTGATTCATTTTTCATTACTTCATTAGTAGGAAATAATATAAATAGTAAATCTTTAAAACTATCACTAACCATATAAGCCAGTTTGTTAGTTTCTTTATCTCGTTTAACAACAAAAATTACATTTTCAAAATGGTTAATTGCAGAATAATCACCAACTCTAACAGTGCATGTCATTGAATTTTTACCCAGGGATTTGTAATTTTTGTAATCAATTGTGATAGTTCCACCGTTTGTAGACCATTGGTCATTTATGTGTATAACTTTAAATGATACTGTTGTTTTGTAATCATTTTCTACAAATGTAAATTCATTTTGTGCATTAGCACTCAATACCATTGTCATAAGGCAGACAATCACCATAATAAATCTTTTCATAATCGTTATTTATTAGTTTCTTCTTTTTTATTAAATTTATTTTCTAACATCAACGTGATTTCAAGAATGTTCTCAGTGGCAGCGACAAAACGACTGAATATAATTTCGTTAAACGAAATGCAGACACGCCCTGCGAAATACATTATCGCTGTCATAACTATAAACATAAAGATAGTAAATGTTTCTTCTCCGCCGTGCGAATTGAATAGAGCAACGACTAACAAAAATGTAATGATACCGCACAAAACAGCCCAAATAGTGTGCATTGTTTTGTAAAACTTTTCTACAAACTCTAAATCTTTCATAACTGTTATTTTTTAATTGTTTATCTGTACGCAAAGGTACGAATAACATTTGAATTATGCAAATATTCTAGTAAGTTTAACATAATATTAACACATATGTTAAACCAGTGTTAAAACGGCAAAAACATTTGGTTATCTCATATAAATTCACTACCTTTGCAGTGGGGATACAGCGAAGGAGGCATCCGAGTCTTCAGCCATAGTCATCTTCGAGAAAGGGCATGAAAAAAGGTGCATCTATTCTCCCGAACGGACACACCAAGTAACGCTAACTAAAAAAATAACAAGTATGAATGATACTGCGAATATACAAGAACTTATTTTAATTCAAAAATATATTATGTTAATTAATATTAATTGATAAATAAAAAAATGTGGCGACTTATCACAAGCCACCACATCACCCAAGTTTAACTAAAAAAAATCGAATTATGGATAGTAATCATTATTGCGTTGCCAAGGGTGAGGGATTCGAACCCCCATCTGCAAGCCGCCGGCCGCCGTGCTGAACCATTACACCAGCCCAAGATAGATATGTCGATTAGCTTATCACGACCACGATAGGACTGCTCTAAAGCCCCTTAAAGGTTGCAACTCCCTCCATTACCAACAATAGGTTTTCCAATTTTTCCAATAATACTTCTTCATATTATAAACGTTTTTTAAGATTCAACATCTGCTTCCTCGCATAACTCTGCCGTGTAAGGTGAATATATCGTGCCACTCTCTACGGCTTCCGATTCAACTGCGAATAAGCCCGTTCCCTTTTCGTAATAGATTTCAAGCTCGAACTCCATATCAGAAACAAGCTTCTCAGCTTCGTCCCTTGTGGCACACACCTTTTCTTCAAGTAATTCCTCAACCTTTGCATTAAAGGCTTTTGGATATTTCTCTTTCGAAAGCTTTATCTTTGGTAAGCTCTCGTATTCGTCAGAATTATTTAACTTAACTGCCATAATTTAATCTCCTTTTTATTTGTTTGTCGATGCAAAGATAAATATAATTATTGAAATGACCAAATGAAATTAAATATTTAACACTTATTTAACATATATGGTACTTTTTTAAGTACCTATATTAGTCATTGCAAGCTTCAACGGTCATACAAGAGTAAATCCACAGATTAACCTTTGACATCGTGCCGTCTTTCTTCATCTTCCTAACCTTTGGGCATATTTTAGAATCAACATAGGAAAGCTCATAGCCGACAACAAAGCCATATTGTACAGAACCGTTACTCTTGTCGAGCACTCTTACCTTAGTGCCAATAGGGAAAGGCTTATTGTCCTCGATGTATTGATTTCTAATGGCAATTCTCTTTTCCCTCAACGCAGCCATTTGCTTGTCAATCTCATGAACCTTTTTTGTATATTCTTCTTGTGTCATAATATTATTAATTTTAATTTAAACCAGATAAAAACATTATTACTTGTATTATAAGGGCTAATATGATTAGCCCCACTATAGCAGCGTAAATCCGAAACAATGTGATAGCCATAACTATTCCTCCACCTTATCGAACTTGTCCTTTATTGACTTCTTCAAATCGTCAATGCTCTTGTGCTTGCTTCTTGCTTCGTCTATTACTATAACAGCGATGCAAAATAAAATGAAAATTGTAAACCACATAATTTAAAGTTTTTATTTGTTATTACTTACGTTGGCAAAGGTACGAATATTATTTGAAATATGCAAGACTTTTTTGAAATTTAACATTATTTTAACAACCCTGTTTCATCACTGTTCTCAACCGGTCCACAGCCTCCTCTCCTGGTTCTCCCACTGCAAAGGTACGAAGAAAAATCAAAAATGCCAAAGGAATTTTGATATTTAACAATAGATTAACAATAATGTTAATAAAATGTTAAACACTTAAAATCATTTGGTTATATCACAAAAAAGCATTATCTTTGCAGTGGGAAGGAACAGGATACAGCTCGAACATCCAGTCGAGGCGACAGGGCATAAAAAAACGTGCTACTCTCACGAGCAACACGCTTCAGATACAAAACAATAGCTTCAAAAAAGATTCAATTTAAACTTTATATTATGAACAACATTTTTTATAATATTATTATGTCATCACTATTCTCATAGGTTTCAATAGTTTCCCCAATCATATTGTCCTCGATATGAACAATAGCCTTATAGGGTCTGCCATCGTGTTTATGGACAGATTCAATAGCTTGCATTGCTGCATCTTCAAGCTTATTGAATTCCATCGAAGGAAAATCAATAGCCGACTCACTATCAGTCCAAATCTTGTATCTCTTCGCCATAATCTTTTGTTTTATTTGTTTGACATTGCAAAGGTACGACATTTTTTTTAAATCTCCAAACTTTTATTTCCCTTTAACATTACATTAACACTGGTGTTAATAAAATGTTAAAATTTGAAATTCATTTGGTCCATTGGCATAAATTCACTACCTTTGCAGTGGGAAGGAAGCCTCCCAAGGGACTCAACTCATCCTCCACAGCATGTGGGTATAAAAAAACGTGCCACCTTAAAAAGGCGACACGTTCCCAAACAAACATTTAGTCCAAACGAAACACGAAGATTATTTCTTTTCTTTTGCCATAGTTTCAGCAACTGATATGCTTTCCAAGCCTTTGGCTAATGCGTCATAAGCTTGCTCACACAATTTGTAATCCTCTTTCATTCCATCTGTCATTACTCCACTTATAAGTTTAGCAGAATTAAGATTACCCATCTTGTCGGCTAATGCTTTCATAGTAGTATGAATAGCATCGGCATTCATCATTATATTTGCAACCATAGTTTTTTACTTTTTAATATTCTCAGTATAAGCATTAAGAATAATATCCAAAGAATTTAATTCAATATTATCCATAACGTATTTCATCACCTTACTATCAACATAGTGAATACCGCAGCCAATAAACCCACGTTTGTGTAGGTTGTCAATCACAACGGGGTACAACAGGCGCTCAACGAACTCTTTTGGTAAGATTACATTCTCCATTTCCAAACACGGACGGAACAACTCTGCAACCTCTGACACTTTGAATCCTGCTATGCCACAACCAATCTTTGTTACAAAAAACGTAGAATAGTGGAATCTTTTTGCATCAGAAATAAACGCATCAACAAACGGCTTAATCTGATTAACATTATCAAACGGCTTTGTATAGCGGTTGCACTTGTTATCCCACAATCTTATGCAAGTGGGAATAGCATAGGCATTACCCTGAATACCAAAACCCTGACCATTGATAGCTTTAAAATTATTAACTGCAAACAACGCAGCGCCGCCAACGTGTTCACCTTGTATGTTAGAGCCAAATACAAAAAATTCGTTATTCTCTAACTCAATAATCTTCTCAGGTGTAAACTTTCTAATCATAATCGTATTCGTTTTATTGTTTGATAGTGCAAAGGTAATACATTTATTTAATATACGCAAGAAAATATAACCCTTTAACATTTAATTAACATTGCTGCCGAATTACAGTTCTGAAGCCTCCTTCAATGTTTTCCCACTACAAAGGTACGACTTTTTTTTCATATCTCCAAGACATTTTTCATATTTAACATTTAATTAACACATGCAAAAAACGTGCGATTCTCACGAACCACACGTTTCAGTATCAGAAACAAATGAAAGCAGAACTCTTATTCCTTATTTTACCATAGACTTTAATTCAGCTTTGATTCTTCTCGCAGTTTCGCCCCTCCACGAACTTGCATTAGCAAGAAAATAATTGATGATAGAACGCGCATCATCTAAACCATAGTTATCATCAACTGATGAAAGCGGCATCATTGCACTTATATAAGGTTTTGCACCGAAGTACATCTTTGCGCCCCAATCTTTTCTAATTTCTTTTGCTATCTCATAGATAGGTCTGAATTCTTTTTTTGCCATAATCTTATTATTTTAATCTTTCAAACATTTCATTGAAATACTTTTTCTCCAATCCTCTTTTTACACATTGGATGAATCCATCCTCATTCTCGAAATCTTTTTTATCAGGCGATGCAAATGCGTCAATCCAATATGTACCACACGTTTCAGTAAAAGCGTAAACGTGACCCAATTTAACGTTGGAAAACTTGTGTTGCTTTCCATCGCCCTCCCAAGTGTAGGTTTCTTTTATGCACTTTACTAATATCAACATAATCGTATTTCTTTGATGTTGCAAAGGTAATAATAATATTTTAATTATACAAGCTTTATTTCAATTTTAACATTTAATTAACATACAGTATTTTTGCAGTGCCAACCACTGTCCACACGAGCTTCTCCTGGTTCTCCCACTGCAAAGGTACGACTTTTTTCCCATATCTCCAAAACATTTTTCAACTTTAATATTTAATTAACATTTGACTAAAGGGCATAAAAAAAGTAGGACTTTCACCCTACCTTTATTTCTATTGTACTTAATTAAGTACTTATTTGCCAAGCTGCTCGAATATCTCCTTAGCTTGCTGCTTGCTCTCGCCAAAGTAGTAGAAACCATCCCAACTATTCACAGGCTCAATCTGATACATTGCAGCCTTGACAACTGCGTTACTATTTCTTGGAACGAGGTGGCTTTCAATCATTGCAACCTCAGAAGTAGTAGCCTCTCTGCCATCAACCAACCACTTTGTTGTTGTTTCCATACGAACATCGCTCATAGCGTAGTAGATATTCAGGTAGTGATAGCCACTCTTGTTAGACTTCTTGATGTAAGGATAGTCAACCCAAGTCATACCTTTAAGCGCACCAGGAACAATATCCATACCAGTTGTAGCAGCGACTTTGCTATCGTACTTTGGGAATACACAATGATTCACCATTGTAACCTTTGCAACGTGACCAATAAGGTGTGCGCCGCTTGCATAAACTCTATCACGCTTTAATGATACTACACACACGAAGTTGTGACCCATACGTGTTGAAGCGTGATTTGCAGCATAGTCATTAACAACTTTTTCAACTTGGATGAAAGGAATAATGTTTGCCATAATTCTGAAATTTTAAATTAATACTATTGTTTCTTTTATCTGATGCAAAGGTACGACTATTTTCTGAATTATGCAAGACATTTTCCAACTTTAACATAAATTTATACTAGTGTTAAAGAAAAGTTAAAAGGTAAAAAAGGTTTGGTAGTACGAGAAAAATATGCTACCTTTGCAGTGGGAATTCCAGGATACAGCTCGAACAACCTGTTGCCCACAGTAAGCAAAATTATATATTATACTATAATATATAAAAAGCCCATTTAAAAGCCATTTTAAGGCGTTTTAAAAGGATAGTGATAAACTATGAAGGTCAATAGTCATTAACGTCATACTGAGGTTCTAAATAGCCTTAAAACGTACCAACGTACACCCCTCCCATACACCCCTCCCTAGATATCCCCCCTCATTACCTATGTTTTAAGGGGGTATTAAGAGCCAAACAGTTGTACGAATAAATTTTCCGGAAATTTTCATTAAAAACATGAAGGGGTGTCATATTTTTTCTTAACATAAGGGCAAAAAAATTCCGGGAAAATTTTTTCCCGGAAAAAATGTATTAGTAATATTTTAATCCATCGAAATGGTGCTCATCCATGAATTTTTTCCATTTTTCTATAAATTCTATGATTTTTCCTTCTCCGTATTCGTTATAATCGTCTCCTACACCATTTGTATATTTAAAGAAGTCATTCCAAGTTTTAAAATAGTGTAAAGAATTAAAGTTACGTAACAATTCTTTTTTAAATGATGGATTATTATGTGCTGTTATTTTGAGGAATGAATTATATATATTATTTTCTTTAAGGAATCTTTTAAGTAATTTAAATCCTACATCGAATTCTTTTTGTGTCATATTATATCAGAATATATTTTTTAATTCTATGAATTTATGCCATCCTTCTCTTAGGTGATTTAATCCGTTATCGTGGTATTGCATCCAGTCGTTTCCGACGAAAATTGAATAATCGAAGAATTGCCGCCAAGTATATTGGTTTGTTTTAAATTGTGTTTTAAGATAATTTTTATACGATGCTTCTTGTGTTACTTTAAAGTATCCTACTGTGATTCGTTTAAAGTCATTATATCTTTTTTGTTCTTTAAGGTATCTCATCAGGAGTTTAAATCCCTTATTAAATTTATCGTCAGTCATTATTTTATTAATTTAATTTTTCTATATAGTCATCCATATATTTTAGCCATTCTTTATGTATTGCTGACCAGTATTCGTGTCCTTGTGGCGAATATGCCCATTCAAATCCGAAGAAGAGGTATCCTGAGTATGACAGGTTTTTAACTGTATCTATTTTATCGCTTTCATTAACTTTTATGTTTAGTGTTTGAAATTCTTTGTTATCTTTATAATATCCCGTTTGTGCATAAATGAATTTGGTATTTATGTTAGAGAGATATTGTTCGAATATTTGTTTTGAATATTTTTCAGTTAAAAATTTTTCGAAGAGTTTAAAATTTTCTTCTTTTCCTATTATTTTATCTGTGATGAATTTTGAATATTCATTTATTGTTGAGGTGTTTCCTTTAAAGGATTCCCACATTTGTATGTATGTATCAAAATATTCTATTGGGTCTGTTTTTATTATTTCTCCTTTTAGATTATATTTTTTGGAGAATAATTTTGCCCATCTCATAAAGTCAGGGTATTTATTTTGTTCCTTGATAAATCGTTTAAATGTTTTATTAA
>JAEEGL017162992.1_pt1 | contig 16946 bp, 13 predicted proteins | sample 9134231 | NCBI WGS metagenome assembly JAEEGL01 (sample SAMN16246548, study PRJNA631951) | gut metagenome | biome: gut microbiome; feature: rumen; material: fiber-attached | host: Bos | place: Iran: Karaj | collected 2018-10
GAAAACCTGCTGAGTTCTTCCGGTCTGGATAAAAAGATGGAGGTGGCCATCCAGGATGCCTTCAACCTCAGCAACATGAGCATGGAGGAAGCAGTGCATCAGAGCTGCGCGATTCTGTCGGCGATGACCAACATGACAACCGGCGCCATCGGCCCGGATTCGGCCAACCAGCGGCTGGAGCACATTAAACTGTTCCCGCTGGATGACCGGAACACTGTATGTGTCTTCATTACAAATACAGGGCATACGGAGACCGGCAACTTCCATTTCGATGAAGCAGTATCCCTGCGGGATATCGAAAACTGCACGGAGATTCTGAACAACCGGCTGAAGGGTGTCCGGATCAATGAACTGGCCCAGCGCATGGAGGAGCTGAAACCGGTGCTGGCGGCCGAGGTGGAACGGCATGACATTCTGTTTACGGCCTTTGTCAAGGCCTTCGTGAAGTTTGCCAGTGAGAATGTATACTTCTCCGGTAAGGACAGAATGCTGTATCAGCCGGAATTCGAGAATATCGACAAGCTGAAGAGCCTGATGAGCCTGCTGGAAGATCCGAGCGTATGGCGCGGTATCTCCAGTTCGGAAAATGCGGTTGCGGTCAGGACGGCACGCGGTGCGGAACTGACCTGGCTGGATGACGTGGCGGTGGTCCGCAGTTCATTCCATGTCAATGATCATGAAAGCGGCCAGCTGCTGGTCGTCGGACCGAGCCGGATGAATTATGACAGAGTAGTGTCGATGATTGAATACGCGGCACAGATGATAGAAAAGATGTATCTCAGAGGGGGCGATGGAAACAAGTATGAGTAACGAAAAAGAAGAAACGGTCAAGGCTGAGGAAACAGTTGCGGAACCGGCAGAAACGGAAGAAACAGAAGCGGCGGAAACTGCGGCAGACGCTCCAGAAGAAACGGAAACCGAACCGCAGCCGGAACCGTCTGAAACTGAAGTGCTGCGCGCTGAAAAGGAAGCGCTGGCGGCAGAAGTAAACCGGCTGAAGAATGACTACGCCCGGGCCTATGCAGATACGGAAAACATGAAGAAACGTCTGGAAAAGGACTTTGAACAGCGCAGCAAGTACCGCATTCAGGACTTTGCCAGGGAAATCCTGCCGGTCCTGGATAACTGTGAACGGGCCCTGGCCGTCAAGCCGAAGGACACGGAAGATGAGAATTACCGCAAAGCCTTCGAAATGGTGCACCGGCAGCTGCGCACCGCTCTGGAAAAGGAAGGCGTCAGTGAGATTGAGGCTGAAGGACAGCCGTTTGATCCGAACTGGCACCAGGCCATGATGAGCGAGAAGGCAGAGGGTGTTGAGCCCGGCATGGTCCTGCAGGTTCTGCAGAAAGGATATAAACTGAAAGACCGGCTGCTCAGGGCAGCAATGGTTAAAGTGAGTGAATAACTCAGAGGAGGAAAGTGTTATGAGCAAGATTATTGGTATTGACTTAGGTACAACGAACAGCTGTGTCGCTGTCATGGAAGGCAAGGACGCCAAAGTTATAACAAACCCGGAAGGAAACCGCACAACCCCATCAGTCGTTGCGTTTAAGAACGGTGACCGGGTCGTCGGCGATGCCGCCAAGCGCCAGATGATCACCAACAAGGACACGGTCTATTCCATCAAGAGAAAGATGGGTACAGATGAAAAGGTTACCCTGGAAGGCAGGCAGTACACACCGCAGGAAGTCTCCGCGATGATCCTGACTTACCTGAAGGACTACGCAGAAGGTTACCTCGGTGAGAAGGTTGAAAAGGCCGTTATTACCGTACCGGCATACTTCAATGATGCCCAGCGCCAGGCGACCAAGGACGCCGGCCGGATTGCCGGTCTGGACGTTGTCAGAATCATCAACGAGCCGACCGCATCGGCCCTGGCCTTCGGTATCGACAAAGGCAATACAAAGGACCAGAAAGTCCTGGTATATGACCTGGGCGGCGGCACCTTTGATGTCTCCATTCTGGAAATTGCTGACGGTACATTCGAAGTTCTGAGCACTGCCGGTGATACCAGACTGGGCGGCGATGACTTCGACAATGTCATCATTGACTGGCTGGCTGACAACTTCAAGCGGGAGAACAAGGTTGACCTGAAGGCTGACCGCATGATCCTGCAGCGGTTGAAGGATGCCGCGGAAAAGGCCAAGAAGGACCTGTCCGGCATGGTGGAAGCGGAAATATCCCTGCCGTTCATCTGCATGGCTCCGGATGGCTCCGGCGCCCTGAACCTGGAAGCCAGACTGACCCGGGCTGAATTTGACAAGATGACAAAGTTCCTTGTGGACAAGACCATGGGGCCGGTCCGCCAGGCGCTGTCTGACGCCAAACTGTCCGCCGGCGATATCGATCAGGTTCTGCTAGTCGGCGGCTCCACCCGTATCCCGGCAGTTCAGGAAGCTGTCAGAAAAGAACTCGGCAAGGAACCGAACAAGAGCGTCAACCCGGATGAGTGCGTCGCCATCGGTGCAGCCATCCAGGGCGGTGTCATTGCCGGTGATGTCAAGGATGTCCTGCTGCTGGATGTCACTCCGCTGAGCCTGGGCATCGAAACCCTGGGCGGTGTCATGACCGTGCTGATTCCGAGAAATACAACCATCCCGGCCAGCAAGTCCCAGATCTTCTCGACGGCTGCCGATAACCAGCCGGCCGTGGACATCCATGTCCTGCAGGGCGAACGGCCGATGGCCAATGATAACAAGACCCTGGGTACATTCGTGCTCGACGGCATTGCGCCGGCCCGCCGCGGTGTACCGCAGATCGAAGTGACATTCGATATCGACGTCAACGGCATCGTCAACGTCTCTGCCATTGATAAGGGCACAAACAAGAAACAGTCCATCACGATCACCAACTCTTCGGGCCTGTCCGATGAGGAAATCGACCGGATGGTCAAGGAAGCGGAAGCCCACAAGGCTGAAGATGACAAGCGCAAGGAAGAAATTGAAACCCGCAACAAGGCCGAAGCCTACATCAACCAGATTGATGAAACACTGAACAGCGACAATCCGAATGTGACTCAGGAACAGAAGGATGAAGTAAAGAAGCTGCGGGATGATCTGCGCAAGGCAATCGATGAGAACGACATGGCCGGCCTGAAGGCCAAGCTGGACGCGCTGGAAGCGGCTGCCAATGCCATGGCTCAGCAGATGTATCAGAACGCCGGCAATGCTCAGCAGACAGCCGGTGCGGGCGCACAGGGTCAGAGCCAGAACAAGGGCAATGACAATATCTTCGATGCGGACTTCAAGGAAACAAACTAAATCATACGCAAGCAAATTCCTGGGAGCGATTCTGGGAATTTGTCTTGTGACCGGGTGCAGTCATTCGACGCCGCAGGCTGAGCAGGGGCGGGAGGCTGTCCCGGAGATGAAGCAGCCTTCAGAACCTGAAGAAACTGCTTATGACGGTCTGCGGAACATGAAGATCGAAGTGACTGCCGACACCCCGGCATATCGGTCTGTCAGCGGCGGTCAGTATGAAACAGTCGGTACATTCAAAGCCGGGGCGCTTCTCGATATTGATGAAGAACCGGCAGGTGCTTATCTGCATGTGCGGGGGACTGATTACTATCTGTCCGGTGCTGATGCGAAAGACAGCATGCGCTGGTTCCGCAATGAGACAAACCTCATGCCGTATGCCATGAAACTGACGACGGCGGATCACTATACGGTCGAGACATTCAAAGGCCAGGTCTATGCCGAGATGAATACGGCGGAAACCATGCCGGTATATGTGCTGCCTGGGGACGATGATCCGCGTTACGGCATTCTGTTCCAGAACGGCATCTACTATATTCCGGCAGCGGAGGTTGCTGCAACAGCAGAAACCGGGGAAGCAGAACCGGCGGTCTGCCAAAGCCTGCCGGTGCTCATGTACCACTTCTTCTACAGTGAAGCGGCCGGAGAAACCCGCAAGGACGGCAACTTCGTTGAGGTGGAAGAACTTCGTTCGCACCTGCAGTACATGCAGGATAACGGCTATCATACCCTGACGATGACGGAAGTGCTGTACTATATGCAGAACCGGGCCCGGATCCCGGTGCGCAGTGTGGCAATTACGATTGATGACGGTGATCCGACCGTTTATCAGTATGCGTTCCCGGTTTTCCGGGACTATGGCATGCACGCGACGCTGTTCCTGATCACCGGCTGGGAATCACCGGAACTGGACTGGTCTTTCTGGGAGATGCGGGAAGAGGGACTGGAACTGCAGTCACATGGCTTCCTGACGCACCAGGGCGGCTGTGCCGGCATGGGTCATGGCGGCCGGCTGCAGTGCATGGACCATGCGGAAGGCGTGGAGGATACGATCCGATCACTGGATTACTGTGACGGCGGGTTTGTCTACTGCTATCCGTTCGGCGACTATAACGATAATGCAGTATCCATTCTTCGGGATGCCGGTGTAAAGCTCGCCTTTACCACCGAAGCCGGAAGAATCCATCCGGGCATGGATATGCTGACGCTGCCGCGGGTACGCATCCACGGCGGCAATTCCCTGAGTACCTTTGCGGCAGGGATTGAGAACTGACAGGAGGCAGTGATATGGCAGATAAAAGAGATTACTATGAGGTTCTCGGGATAGCCAAGGGAGCGTCCGAGGACGAAATAAAGAAAGCCTATCGCTCTCTGGCAAAGAAATATCATCCGGATGTGAACAAGGCTCCGGATGCGGCAGATAAATTCAAGGAAATCAATGAAGCGTATGAAGTGCTGAGTGATCCACAGAAACGGCAGAACTATGATCAGTTCGGGTTTGCCGGGGTTGACGGCCAGGGCTTCTCCGGCTTCCAGAGCGGCGGCTTCGATGATTTCGGAGATATCTTCTCCCAGTTCTTCGGCGGGGCCATGGGCGGGGATCCGTTCGGGCAACGTAGCGGCCGGCGGTCCAATGCGCCGCGCCAGGGCGATGACCGGGGTATGCGGATCCGTGTCAGCTTCATGGAAGCCTGCTTCGGAACGACCAAGAAGATCTCGCTGGATGTCGATGAGACCTGTCCGGACTGCAAGGGCAGCGGGGCAGCCAGCCCGTCGGATATAGAAACCTGCCGGACCTGCGGCGGCTCGGGATATACAATGCATACCCAGAGAACCGCTTTCGGAATGTTCCAGACCCAGGGCGCATGTCCTGACTGCGGCGGCACCGGCAAGAAGATCCGCAAGGTCTGTCCGCACTGTGCCGGCCGCGGCTATACCACCAGGACCCAGAATATCGACCTGAAAATTCCCGCCGGTATTGAAAGCGGCCAGCGGCTGCGGGTCAGCGGCAAGGGTGAGCGCGGTGTCAACGGCGGTCCGAACGGTGACCTGATCGTTCAGGTAGAAGTCATGCCGCATGAGCAGTTCGAGCGTTCCGGCAAGAATATCTTCCTGGAAATCCCGGTGACTGCGGTTGACGCAACCATTGGCACAACCGTCAATATTCCGACCATCCATGGTGATGTGACCATGAAGATCCCAGCCGGCACCCAGGAAGGTACCCAGCTACGGCTGAAGGAGAAGGGTGTCCCGGATGCCCGCGGCGGCCGCAACGGCGACCAGTACTGCACGGTCCGCATTCAGGTGGAAAAGAAACTCTCAGCCCGGGAAAAGGAACTTTACCAGGAACTGCAGAAACTGCAGGGCAGCGGTAAAGGATCCGCCTGGGAGAAATTCAAAAAGCAGTTTAACTGATCCATTTGACGGAAGTCAGAAGGAGGTTATAAATAATCATGAATATTGAACAGATGACGGAACAGCTCCAGTCACTGATCGTGGCGGCTCTGGGCAAGGCCCAGGAAAACCACAACAGTGAACTGACTGTCGAGCATATTCTTTCAGCGATGCTGGAAGATGACAGCCTGGATGGTATCTGGTCCCGGCTGCACATTGACAAAAAGGCCCTGCGGGAACTGGTCAGATTGTATCTGCAGAAACTGACGGTAACTTCCGGCAGCAGCCAGCCGGTCCTGTCAAGGTATGTCAGCGAAGCTTATTCCCATGCGCTTGATTATATGAAGGCCCATCATGATACATACATGAGCAGTGCTGCCTTCCTGATCGGCATGCTGGAAACAGACGCCCCGCTGATGGTTCAGGTCCGGGAAGACTTCCGGATTGATGCCGGTAAGGCAGAAAAAGCAGAAGAGGAAAGGAGAGGCGGTATGACAATGGATGAGAAGACAACAGAAAGCCAGCTGGATGCCCTGAGCAAATACGGACATGATCTGGTGCAGGATGTCAAGGACGGGAAAATTGATCCGGTAATCGGCAGAGATGACGAAATTCGCCGGGTCATTGAAATCCTTTCCCGCAAGACAAAGAACAACCCGGTACTGATCGGTGAACCGGGTGTCGGCAAGACAGCTATTGTCGAAGGGCTTGCCTGGCGGATCATGAAGGGCGATATTCCGCTCGGCCTGCAGGACAAGCGGCTGATTGAGCTGGATATGGGCGCAATGATCGCCGGTGCCAAGTACCGCGGTGAATTTGAGGAACGTCTCAAGGGCGTGCTCAACCAGGTAAAGGAAGCCGACGGGCAGATCATTCTGTTCATCGATGAACTGCACAACCTGGTCGGGGCCGGCAAGACGGAAGGTTCCATGGATGCGGCCAATCTCCTGAAGCCGATGCTGGCCCGCGGGGAACTCAAATGCATCGGTGCCACCACCTTTGATGAATACCGGAAATACATCGAGAAGGACCGGGCCCTGGAACGGAGATTCCAGAAGATCCAGGTCAGCGAACCGACAGTAGAAGATACCATCTCGATCCTCAGGGGTCTCAAGGACCGGTTTGAGAGCCACCATGGCGTGGAAATCAAGGATGAGGCAATTGTCGCGGCTGCCGTGCTGTCCAACCGGTATATTACCGACCGGTTCCTGCCGGATAAAGCCATTGACCTGATTGATGAGGCCTGCGCCTCGATCAGGGTGGAGATGGATTCCATGCCGGCCGAACTGGATGAACTTAACCGGCGGATCATGACCCTGCAGATTGAACGGACGTCCCTGATGGATGAAACAGATCCGCGGACCCTGGAACGGAAAGAAGATATCGAAAAGGAACTGGAGCAGCTGAATAAGGAAAAGGATGTCAAGTTCAGCCGCTGGCAGCAGGAGAAGCAGGAACTGGACCAGGTGAAAAACTGGAAGGAACAGCTGGAACAGGCAAAGCTGCAGCTGACCCAGGCCCAGAACGACGCTGATTACGAAAAGGCTGCCAAACTGAAATATGATACGATTCCGACCCTGGAAAAGCAGATCAGCGCCGCAGCCCCGGATGATAAAGGCAACAGCATGATCCAGCAGGTCGTGGATGAGGAAATGATCGCGAAGATTGTGTCCCGCTGGACGCATATCGAGATCAGCCGGCTGATGAGTTCGGAAAGACAGAAGATCCTGCACCTGCCGGAAGTGCTCCGTCAGAGAGTCATGGGGCAGGATGAAGCCCTGCGGCTGGTCAGTGACGCCATCATGCGGTCCAAGGCCCAGATCCAAGACGAAAACAGGCCGCTGGGCAGCTTCCTGTTCCTCGGTCCGACCGGGGTCGGCAAGACCGAAGTGGCCAAAGCCCTGGCCCAGCAGCTGTTTGATGACGAAACAAAGATTATCCGCATTGACATGTCCGAGTACATGGAAAAATTCAGTACTTCCCGGCTGATCGGTGCGCCTCCGGGCTATGTCGGCTATGATGAAGGCGGCCAGCTGACGGAAGCCGTGCGGCGGAATCCGTACTCGATCGTCCTGCTGGACGAAGTCGAAAAAGCCCACCCGGATGTGTTCAATATATTGCTGCAGATCCTCGATGACGGCCGGATTACCGACTCCAAGGGGGTAACAGTTGATTTCAAGAACACGATCATCATCATGACCTCGAATCTCGGCAGCCAGTATGCCTTTGAAAGTGACAGACAGCTGCGGGAGGATCATTATGAGGCGGAAGTCCATAAGTTCTTCAAGCCGGAATTCGTCAACCGGATTGATGAGATCATTGTCTTCAATGCCCTGAATACAGCGGTTATGAAGCAGATTGCGGACAAGTTCCTCAACCAGCTCAGGGACCGTCTGCAGCAGAAGGATATCGAGCTCGTTGTCACCGACAGCGCGCGGCAGCGGATCATCGACTACGGCACCGACGAAGCCTTCGGGGCACGGCCGATGAAACGGCATATCCAGCGGACCATTGAAACCATGGTGGCCCGGAAGATCATTGAAGACCCGAATGTGGAAGGCCGTACGATCATTGTGGACGCGGATGATGACGATTATATCGTCACTGTCCGGGGCGTTCAGGCATAATCTCAGGGCGGTCGGCAGAAATGCCGGCCGCTTTTAGGATATAATAGGGGCATTGAGGAGATTGTTTATGGATCAGCATATCAAAGCAGCCCGCCGGCAGCTGGCCGGTGTCTGTGTAAAAAATCTGAAAAACAACGGCTTCGCGGCAGACTATTTCGAAACCGTTCCGGAAGCACTGGCTTTCCTGCAGGAACTTATCCCGGCCGGAGCCTCGGTCGGCTTCGGCGGTTCAGAAACCCTGAAAGAGACCGGTATTCTGGACTGGCTGACCGGCTGCGGGAACTTTACCGTATATGACCGTTATCATACCGATGATGTCAAAAAGGTCTTTCACCAGTGCCTGGGCGCGGATTATTATCTGATGAGCACGAATGCCCTGACGGCTGACGGTCATCTGTACAATGTGGACAATACCGGCAACCGTGTAGCAGCGCTGGCCTACGGCCCGGAACATGTTGTGATTGTGACCGGGACCAACAAGATTGTCAGGGATAACGAGGCGGCGGTCAGCCGCAATGAAGAGACGGCAGCACCGGCCAACAATATCCGGCTTAAGATGCCGAACCCCTGCACCGAATACGGCCGCTGCATGCACTGCAGCCGTGATACAACGCTGTGCAACCAGCTGGTGATCACCCGCCGCAGCAAGCCCGCCGGCCGGATTCATGTCATCCTCATCAATGAGGAACTGGGTTACTGACAGGAGGAAACAAAATGTATTATGAACTGATACTGGGCGGGGTTTTCTTTGCGCTTGGTACTTATCTGACCATCTGCACGGTCAGGACGCACAGCGCCCTGGTAATCAAGGATATGAACTGGAGCACCGGCCGCATCCTGTTTATGGTCTGTGCCGCGCTGTCAGTTGTAAGCATTGTCACAGCCGGCAACATGTACGGTTACATCCGCTTTCTGGCGACACTGTTCTGTATTGTGGCCTTCATGGTCAACCGGGATGGGGTCGGCGAGCGCGGCGTGGTCACAACCGGCAAGGTAATTCCGTGGAGTGAAGTGACAGCCTATGATTATCAGATGCTGGGCAAGAAATTCTATGTCTACTTCCTGGTGAACCGGAAAGGCAAAGGGGAACGGGACATCGCCATTCCCTTTGACGGCAAAGACAAGGACAAGGTAACTAATTATCTGAAGAAGGTTGCCGGCAAAAAGTACCGCCGGATGAAAAAAGACGAGCGTTGATATGTTCGGGAACACTTTCCGCAGAAATGTATGGGAGGTGTTTTCTTTTTGCTTGACGGATTGCCAGAATGCGCTATGATGATTATAGTCAAAATGACTATACAGGAGAAGCAATGACAGAAAAAAGAAATGCGAAGGGTCAAACCCTGCAGGAATTTCTGGACAGTTATGATGATTCACTGTACCGGCATCCGTCAAATACCGTGGACATGATTGTCATGACGGTTGAGGACGGTCAGCTGAAGGTGCTGCTGATCAGGCGGAAGGATCATCCGTGGATCGGGGACTGGGCTCTGCCGGGCGGCTTTGTGAATTTCGATGAAGACCTCGAGCAGGCTGCCTTAAGGGAACTGCAGGAAGAGACCAATATTGCGGAGAACACCTATTTCCGCCAGCTCTATACACTGGGGAAGGCAGACCGGGATCCGCGCACGCGGGTGATCTCCACCGCTTATCTGTCCATGACCAGGGCCGAGAACATCCGGAAGACCAGGGCCGGTGATGACGCGGCGGATGCGCGCTGGTTCACGATCGCCAAGACCCTGCTGGAGAAAGACGAAAACGGCCGCCGGACACTGCTTCAGCTGTACGAAGAAAAAGACGGTATCCGGATCGAATACGAAGTGACAGATACGGCCCTGCATAACTATGTACAGACCCGTTCACAGAGGCTGGACAGCAGCACGGCTGAACTGGCCGCAGACCATGTCAAAGTCATCAACATGGCCATGGACATGGTGCAGCACCGGGCTGCTTCGACCGGCATTCTGTTCAACCTTCTGCCCGAGGAAATGACCCTGCGGGAAATCCAGACAGCCTATGAAGCGGTGATCGGGCATAAAACCGACACCGGCAATTTCCGGCGTGATATCCGCCGCATGCTGAAACCGACCGGGAACACCCGCATGGTGCACGGCCGCCGCGCCGCTACCTACCGGTTTGATCCCATGTATACCTATCTGGAGGAAAATCTATGAAAAACGTACTTGTTGTAATCGACATGCAGAATGACTTCATTGACGGATCCTTGGGCACAGCGGAAGCGCCGCTGACTGTTGCGGCAGTTATCCGGGAGATTGAAAATCCGGTGTATGACGGCATCTTTGCGACCATGGATACCCATCATGAAGACTATATGGATACGCTGGAAGGGAAGAAGCTGCCGGTCATGCACTGCATCAGGGGCACGGACGGCTGGCAGATCCGCCCGGAGATCCTGCAGGCCCTGCAGGCCAGAAATGCCGAGATCATCGAAAAGCCGACGTTCGGCAGTATTGATATGGCAGAACGGCTGGCGGCAGAAAAGCCTGACTGCATCACGCTGTGCGGGCTCTGCACGGATATCTGCGTGCTGAGCAACGCGATCCTGCTGCGGGCCTATCTGAAAGATACTGCCATCAGGGTTGTATCTGCCGGCTGTGCCGCGACAACCCCTGAACGTCATCAGGCAACCCTGGCCGTGCTGAACAGCTGCCAGATCGAAGTGTGCTAGGAGGTAATACTATGAGCAACATTCACGTTGAACCGTATATTCCGGATGAAGATTATGACAATCCGGCAATGGTGACCGACTTCTATGAATTCACCATGGCAAACTGCCTGTTCCTGCACGGCTACAAGGATACTGTCATGGTCTTTGACATGTTCTTCCGGGAGAATCCGGATGACATGGGCTACTCAATCAGCTGCGGCCAGCGGAAACTGGTGAAGTTCCTGCGGGAATACCATTTCACCGAACGCGATCTGATCTGGCTGCGCACCAAGGGCATGAGCGAGGAATTCTGTGAATATCTGCGGAATTACCGCTGGAAAGGCGATATGTATGCCCTGAAGGAAGGCACTGTCTGCTACCCGCAGGTGCCGATGGTACGGATTGAATGCGACATGGTCGGGGCGATCCTGATTGAAACCTACCTGCTGCAGACAATGAATTTCCATTCCCTGATCGCCACCAAGGCAACCCGCATTTCCGGCCTGGCAACCCACACGCCGCGGAATGTCATGGAGTTCGGCACGCGCCGGGCCCAGGGCGCTTCGGCCGGCAATGACGGCGCATATGCGGCGGTGCTGGGCGGCTGTGTCGGTACGGCCAACTGCCTGGCGGAGATGAAGTACGGACCGGAGGTCAAAGCGGTCGGCACGATCGCGCACAGCTTTATCGAATTCTTCCCGAGTGAACTGGATGCCTTCCGGGCTTATGCCGCGACCTATCCGGACAATGTGTCACTGCTGCTGGACACATACAATATCTTCGAGAGCGGGCTGCCGAACCTGATCCGGCTGGACGATGAACTGGCGGCGATGTATCCGGACAATCCGAATCGCCGCGTCAAGAGTGCCCGGATCGACTCCGGTGACCTGGCCCGCGGCTACAAGAAACTGCGCAAGGCGCTGGACCGGGCCGGAAAGCCATATGTCAAGCTGGTGGCTTCCAACTCGCTGGATGAAAACAAGATCGCTGATATGGAACGTTATGAAGATGCCCACTTCGATTCCTATGGGGTCGGTGAGAAGCTGATTACTTCCTATACTGATCCGGTGTTCGGCGGTGTCTATAAGCTGGTTGCGGTCAGGCAGGCAGACGGCACCTATGCCCCGAAGATGAAGTGCTCCGATTCGCCGTCCAAGGCAATTATCCCGGGAAAACTGATGGCCTGGCGGATGTACGATGCGGAAGACAAGGCCCAGTGCGATATCATCGCCATGGATGATGAAGTCATCGAAGCCGGCAAGCCGGTCCAGGTAGTCAATCTGGACCCGGATGATTTCGATCCGAAGAAAACCCTGGTCCCGGTGCGGGTGGAAAAGCTGCTGGTGCCGCATATCATCGGCGGTGAACTGGCCATTGACCTGCCGTCCATCACGGAAAAGAAGGAATATATTAAGGACCAGCTCGAAAACCATGTCTGGGAGAGTGAACTGCGGCCGCAGATGCCGCATAAGCATTATGTGGATATGACCCTCAAGGTGGCGGAAGTCCGGGAAGAAATGTACCGGATCCTGCACGGAGGAAGCATTTGAGCCGGGCCCTCGTCTTTGTCGGGGCGTTCAATCCCGTCACCCGGGCCCACGTGGAAACGGCGGATTATGCCAGAAGGGAACTGGGCTTTGACCAGGTGATCTTCGTGCCGTCAAAACAGGAATATATCCGTCACGACCAGGAGAAGGATTATGCCTTCAGTGATGACCTGCGGCTGCATACGCTGCAGAAAATTGCCGCGGCACGCCCGTGGATGCTGGTGTCGGATTATGAGCTGAACCTGGATCATCAGCCCCGCACCTGGCAGACCCTGCAGGCCCTGCGGGCTAAAACCGGGATGGAGCTGAAACTGCTGCTGGGTTCCGACAAACTGAATGAAATCCAGCATGGCTGGCGGCATATTCCGGAAATCTGCCGGGAATTCGGGATCGCGGTCATGAGCCGGAACGGTGATGACACTGCGGCAATCATCCGCAGCGATCCGTATCTGGCGTCCCTGTCACCCTGGCTGACCGTAGTGAATGTACCTGATGTCTATCAGCATATATCTTCCAGCAAAGTCCGCCGGGCCCTGGCTGCGGGTGAGCTGGATACAGCGGCAGAATACCTGCCTGAGGAAATCCATGATCTGATTCCGATGATGCGGAAGATGGAGACAGAAAGATGAAAAATACATATGTAAAAGCAGCGGCGGCAGTCCCGTCCGTAACAATCGGCCTGCCGGCAGCCAATGCTGCAGAAACGATTAAACTGATGCAGGCGCACGCTGACTGCGGCGTGATCGTATTTCCCGAGCTCGGCCTGACGGCCTGCACATGCGGGGATCTGTTTGCGCAGTCGGCATTGCTGGACGCAGCGGAAGCGGCGCTGCTGGAAGTCGCGGCGGCCAGTGCGAAACTGCCGGGACAGACAGCGGTTGTCGGTCTGCCGCTGCGGTTTGAAGGGAGCCTGTTCAATTGTGCCGCGTTTGTCAGCGGCGGGGAAGTCGCCGGGATTGTTCCCAAGAGTTTTATCCCGGCATACGGTTCCAAGGCAGAGGGACGCTGGTTTGCTTCAGGCGAAAAGATCATCGGCCGGGAAATCATGATCGGCGGTGTGCCGGTGCCGTTCGGCATTGATGTGCTGGCTGAAGATGCTGTCAGCGGCGCGGTGCTCGGGGCCCTGCTGTCTGAGGATCTCTTTGTCCCGGACAGCCCGGCCATGCACGCGGCCATGGCCGGTGCTCAGATTATTGCCGTTCCGGCGGCTTTTGAAGAAGCGGTCCGCCAGGCTGAATACCGGCGGCAGACTGTTGTCCATACCAGCCGTACCGGCAGATGTGCCTGTGTGTTCGCATCGGCCGGCAATGATGAAAGCACAACCGACCTGGTGTACAGCGGCCAGGCCCTGCTTGCGGCCAACGGGCATCTCAAAGGCGAAAGCATCATGTCGGAAGACAGCCATGTGATCACAGCCCTGATTGATCTGGAAGAATTGATGCATGACCGTTACGCGCAGAATACCTTTGCGGCGGCGGACAGCACCTGGTACCGGCATGTCCCGGTCAGTGTAAAGCCGTGCGGCAAGCCGGAGATGACAGTAAATGAACTCAAGACAATGCTGGTCAGGGAAAAAGCCCAGCCGCAGCGGCTGCCGTTTGTCCCGGCGGATTATACCGAAAAAGCGGAACGCAGCATGCAGATCCTGCGGATTCAGGCTGCCGGGCTGATCGGCCGGCTGAAACGGACCGGCATCCGCACCCTGGTGATCGGGGTCTCCGGGGGGCTGGACAGCACCCTGGCGCTGCTTGTCTGCCATGAAGCGAAAAAGCGCCTGCCGGACATCCGCACCATCGGCATTACCATGCCGAGCCAGGGCAATACAACCGATCTGACCAAGGACAACGCGCTGCGGCTCATGGAAGCCCTGCAGGTGGAAAGCCGGGAAATCCCGATCCGTGATACCGTGGAAAGCCACCTGATGGATATCGGCCATGCGCGGGAATATCAGGGCGAAGGGGATACCGCTTATGAAAATGCCCAGGCCCGCATGCGGACCATGATCCTGATGGATGTGGCGAATATGGAAAACGGCCTGGTTGTCGGCACCGGTGATCTGTCGGAGCTGGCGCTTGGCTGGTGCACATACAACGGTGACCATATGTCCATGTACGATGTCAACGGGGACGTGCCCAAGACCCTGGTCCGCCATATCTGTGACAGTTATGCGGATCTGTGCGGCAATAAGGAACTGCATGATGTGCTCAAGGCCGTGATCGGTACGCCGATTTCTCCGGAACTGACGCCGAACAGGAAGGGCAGGATTGCCCAGAAGACAGAGGAAAAGATCGGCAAGTATGATCTGAACGATTTCTTCCTGTATCAGGCCCTGCGTTACGGCTATGCCCCGGACAAGGTCATCGGCCTGGCCATGGCGGCCTATCCGGAAATCCGCAAGCCGGATATGAAGGAAGCAGCGCTGCGCTTCTACCGGCGGTTCTTCAGCCAGCAGTTCAAACGCAGCTGCATGCCGGACGGCCCGAAGGTCGGTAGTATCGACCTGAGTCCGCGCGGTGACTGGCACATGCCCAGTGACGCTTCGGCAGCCCTGTGGCTTGATATCATTAAAAACTGCTGAGAGCGGCAGGGGCGAAAAAGAGATATACTGAATCTGAATCGGCATACACATATGATTAGAAAGAGGTGATTGAGTATGCTTACACCTGAAATGATCTGTCAGGAAGCAGCGGAACTGAAGGAATATACCCGTACACTGCGCCGGACATTTCACCGGATGCCCGAAATCAGCGGCCAGGAATTCAAGACCAGGGCCCGTATTGAAGAAGAACTGAACAGTCTCGGGATACCGTTTATTGAGCTTCCGGGAACGGGACTGATCGGTAAAATCGATACCGGTAAACCCGGTCTGCATCTGGCCCTGCGGGCGGATATTGACGGGCTGCCTGTACCTGAGAATGCCTGCAATCTGAAGAATGAGCGGGTTGTCCGCAGTGATACACCGGAAACCACATGTCATGCCTGCGGCCATGATGCCCATATGGCCATGTGCCTGACCGCGGGAAAGATCCTGATGGCACACAAGGATGATCTCTGCGGCATCATCTACCTGTGTTTTGAAGAAGGGGAAGAAACAAATATCGGCTGGCCGGCAATGCTGAAGGCGCTGGAAGATCTGGATATTGACGCAGTCTGGGGCATTCATGTCTATGCCGCGATGGATACCGGCACACTGTGTGTCGCACCCGGTCCGCGGATGGCGGGCATGAGCTGGGTGCAGCCGCATTTCCATGGCCGCGGCGGGCATGGTTCACGGCCTGACCTTTCCATCAATCCGACGATCTGTGCCGCCAACTTTGTTGTCAATACTGCCACGGCCCTGACCCAGAAGGTGAAGGCCGGAGAGACGGTTACATACGGTCTGACTTCCCTGCAGGGCGGAGCGGTAGGCAATGTCATCCCGGATGACTGCAAAGTCCTGGGAACCTTCCGGTTCTTCAACATGGAAGAAGGACTGAAAGCGGTGGATCTGGCCACCCGGGTCGCAAAGGACACAGCGGATATGTATGGCTGCACAGTTGATGAACTGCCGGATCTTGATAAAGTACTCCCGCCGACCATCAATGATCCGGAAGTGGCCGGCATTCTGGTCAAGGCGTTCGGGGATATGCTGCCGGCAGGCACGGTTGTTGACCATGAGCCATGGTACGCGACGGAGACCTTTGCCCAGTATCTGGCAAAGTATCCGGGAGCGTTCATGCATCTGGGTATCCGCAATGCCGAACTGGGTTCCGGGGCTGAGCATCACAACACCTACTTTGATGTAGATGAAGACGCGCTGCCGACCGGCGTTGCCTGCACCGTCCGCTTTGTGACGGCACTCAATGAAGCCGGTTTCAAGAGATAATCCGCATTACCAATCGGACATCTGCAAAAGCTTCCGGGAGTGAATTAACCGGAAGCTTTTCTTTGTGAATATGCGGAGAATCTTTCTAATATCCTCCCGTTTTGCTAGAATTAGTTTCATGAAAACAGTCATCTGGGATTATAACGGTACAATTCTTGACGATCTGGACATCTGTCTGCAGATCGAAAATGAAATGCTGAAAGAACGCAGTATGCCGGCCTGGCCGGTAGACCGAGAAACATACCTGGATCATTTTGGTTTTCCGGTTATTGATTATTACTATTACATCGGATATACGTTTGAAAACGAGACCTACGATGATATCTCGGTTGAGTTCAATGAACGGTATGATGAACTGTTTGACAATGCCGGTCTGATGGCGGAATTCCTGCCTGCCATTCTGCGTTCTAAAGCGAACGGCAACCGGAACGTGATTCTTTCCGCATGTCAGCATGATAAACTGATCAGCCAGTGCTCGCGGCTGGGGATCGCACAGTATTTTGATGAGATCCTGGGCATTGACAACCTGCTGGCCGGATCCAAGACGGAGATGGCGCTGAAATGGCTGGAACAGTCAAAGACAGATCC
>JAEEGL010350330.1_pt1 | contig 16945 bp, 14 predicted proteins | sample 9134231 | NCBI WGS metagenome assembly JAEEGL01 (sample SAMN16246548, study PRJNA631951) | gut metagenome | biome: gut microbiome; feature: rumen; material: fiber-attached | host: Bos | place: Iran: Karaj | collected 2018-10
CAAGAAAGAAATTACTATCAAAATTACAAATAATTGTTGATAAACAATAAATTAATGGTATAATTTTATTAAATAACAATAATCGGAGGTGGAATATGAAAATTATAATCAGATTAGATAGAGTTATGGCTGACAGAAAAATAAGTCTTAATGAATTAGCACAAAATGTTGGAATAACACCTGCTAATATGAGTAATTTAAAAACAGGAAAAGCAAAGGCTATTAGATTCTCAACATTAGAAAACATCTGCAAAGTACTAAAATGTCAACCTGGGGATATTCTTGAATATGCTGAAGATGAAATGGAAAATTTATTATAATGAAAAAATACTACATTGATTTTGATGGAGTTATATTAGATACAATCCCAGTATATAAACTAATATACTCAAGATATAAATTAGAAAATGAAAATAACCTATTCAGATACTTAAACATATCTGATGTTTTTTCTAAAAAAAGACAAATAAACAATTCATTAGATATATTAAAAGAATTACAAGATAAAGTTGAAATAAAAATATTAACTAAAGTTAATAATGATTATGAAGCTAGAGTAAAAAAAGAATTCTTAAGAAAGAATGGTATTACTATTCCTATAATAGCAGTACCTCAATATGAAAAGAAAACTAATTATGTTAAAGAAATCGATAAAAATACAGTTCTTATTGATGATCTTAAAGATAATATAGATGATTGGATTATTAAAGGCGGTACTGGAATACTATTTAAAGAAAAAAATATACAAACATATCATTGTGAATTTGATTTAGCTAAAATATTAGCATAAAAAAAGATAACATAAGTTATCTTTTTATTGTGGAAAAATATCAAATTCTTTTGGAATTGGAGATACAAATTCAAAAGTATGATTTCTAAATGGATGTTTTAACTTTAAATATCTATGATGTAAACACATTCTTCTTAATGGATTTTTAGTAGAACCATAAGCTTTATCCCCGATAATAGGATGTCCTAAATCACTAAGAGTTACTCTTATTTGATTCTTTCTTCCTGTTCCAATTTCTACTTTTAATATCGAATAGTTCTTACTTCTTTTAATTACTTTATAACTAGTAATAGAAAGTTTACCATTTTCTTTAGTAGTACTATAAGTATGTAATTGTTTATTTTCAGTCAAATAATTTCTAATAGTATCACTATCTTTTTCAACTGAACCTTCAACAATCGCATAATACTCTCTTACTTCTGCATAATCATTCCATGAATCTTGTAAAGCTTTCTTAATTTTTTCATTCTTAGCAAAAACAACAATGCCTGAAGTATCTCTATCAAGTCTATGAACTACGAATACTTTTTGATTCTTCTTATGTAAATAATTATATACTTCACTATATAAAGTATCTTCTCCACCTTTATCAGTTTGTACAGTTAATACATGAGCATTTTTATTAACTACTAATAATTCTTTGTCTTCATATATAATATCTAGTTTCTTCTTTTTCATAATAAAACCTCAAACATATTATATAGATTACATGCTAAAATGTAAATTACTTGTTTTTTTATAGTTGGATAGTTATAATTAAAATGAGGTGTAAGATATGGAAGATACTAAAAATGAAGTAAAGAAAACTACTAAAAAGAAAGCAAGTACATCTAAAACTACTACTAAGAAATCTACAACCAAAAAATCTACAACAAATAAAAAATCTACTGCTAAAAAAACCAATACTAAAAAACCAGTAGTAAAAACAATCGAAGAAAATAAAGTAGATATTAAAAACTTCGATCCAAAAGAAGTAGAAATAACTGCAATTGATACTCCTGAAGAAAGAGATAATATTGCAGAAGCTATCAAAGAAGAAAATAAGCAAGAAATTCTAGAAATAACTCAAGAAATAAAAGTTATTCAAGCTGAAGAACAAAAGAAAGAAATAAAAAATAAAGATAAAATTGTAGATGTAGGTATAGTTGTAGTTATTATAGGTTTATTCATTTTAGTATTAACTACATATTTAACTAGTGCGATTGAATTATCATATCAAGATGTTAATATGTTGGTTATAATCTCTATTGCAATCGAAGCTCTTGGTGTTGCAATAATGTTGGTTGGAACAATCAATAAAGATTAGTACACATAAGTGTACTTTTTTTATGCTTAAATATAAATAATTATAGATATAAATGTTATAATTATTAAGGGTGAAATATATGGATTTTTTAGATAAAATTGATAGTGATTCAATAATTTTAATTCCAAATAATATTAAAAATAAAGTATTAACATATATAAATGAAAACAAATTACTTATTAATATTAAAATCATGTCATTTAATGACTTATTACATGGTTTATATTACTCATATACTAATGAAGCAATTGTAAATGTAATGCGTTCAGAAAAAGTTACTTTTGAAACAGCCAAAGATTTTATAAAAAATACTTACTATTTAAATGGAGAAAATGAAGATAAAGAAAAAATTAAATTCATAAAAAAGATAAAAGATGATTTAAGTTCAAAAAATTTATTAATAAAAGACCCATTATTTATAGATTTACTTAAATCAAAAGAAAAACTATATGTATTCGGTTTTACTACTTTTAATAACTTAGAAACATCTCTTTTAGATGAAGCTTCTAAATATATAAAAATTGAAAAAATAAAAACCGAAGAAAAAGATTATAAACATATCGCACATAAATTAGGTACTCTAGAAGAAGAAGTAATATATGTTGCTGAACAAATTACAAAGCTTGTTAATAACGGAATAGATATTAACAATATTAATTTAGCTAACTATTCAGATGAATATTACTTTAGTATTAATAAAATATTTAATCTCTATAAAATACCAGTATCACTAAAAGAACAAACTAAACTAAGTGATACTACTATTGGTAAATATTTTATTCATAATTTAAATAACGATATTGAATCTTTACTTGAAGATATGTATGAAAGATTTGATATAGAAAATAATATATATAATAAGAAAGTATTTAAAAAGATTAATGAACTAATTAACTCTTATTATTGGGTTAATGAAATAATAGATGTAATAGATGCTATCGAAGCTGAAATGAAAACAATTAAAATTTCTGAAGATCATTATGAAAAAGAAATAAGATTAACAGAAATTACAGATAACATTTTCTCTGACAATGAATATGTATTCTTGCTAGGGTTTAATCAAAAAAGCATTCCAAAATCTTATAAGGATGAAGATTATCTAGATGATTCAGTTAAAACTAGTCTAATGGAAGATACATTAACTCAAAATAAAGCATCAAGAATTAGATATTCATTAGCAATTAAAAACATTAAAAATCTAACAATAACACTTAAAGAAACAAGTTTAAAAAGTATATATTTACCATCAACACTAATTGATGAAATAAATATTAAATCTGAAAAAAATGAAATAACTTATTCTAATTATTCAGATAATTATAATAAGTTATTATACTCAGAAAGATTAGATGATTTAATTAAATTTAATGACTATAAGAAGGATATTGAAGAATTACATAATACTTATAAAATACCTTATAAAGAATATGACAATAGTTTTACTAAAATAAATAGTGAAAAAGTTAAAGAAAAATTATCTACTAAAGGCTTCTCTTATAGTACTATTTCAACATATTATAAATGCCCATTTAGATTCTATTTAGATTACTTCTTTAGACTTAACGAATTTGAAACTACTTTTAGTACATTCTTAGGTTCAGCATTCCATAAAGTATTGGAAGAATGTATAACAGATGAATCTAAAGATATTGATGAAGTTTACTATAATGAAATAGAAAAAACAAAAACAAATCTTCCATATGGTGATAAAGAAAAATTCTATACAGATAAAGTAAATGAAGAATTACATTTTATTGTAGAAAACATAAGAGAACAATATACACATTCCTCTCATAATCCTAATGATGAAGAACATGAAAAATATATTGAAAAAACTACTGATGAATTAAAATTAAATACTAATATTAAATCAATAATAAAAGGATTTGTTGATAAATGTATGTTTATCGACAATGATGTAATAATTGTTGACTATAAGACAGGTACTTCTGCTAAAATGCAAAGAGATTATTTTAAGTATGGAGTAACAATCCAACTACCAATATATTTATATTTATTAAAAAATGAAAATAAAAACTACAATATTGTAGGTATGTACTTACAACACATCTTAACAGGAATACCTAAATCAAAATATGATAATATCAAAACTAAAATGAAATTAGATGGTCTAACTTGTAATGACCCAAGTAAGATTTCTAAATTTGATGATTCCTTCTATAAATCAGAAGTAATTACTGGTCTTTCGGTAAATAAAGATGGAGAATGTTCAAAACCTGAAAGAATGTTATCACAAGAGGATGAAGATGAAATCTATTATATGATTAAAAATCTAATTGAAGAATGTATAAACAACACAAGTGATGCAAATTTTGATATAAGGCCAATCAAAGATGATAAAGTTGATGGTTGTGCATTCTGTGATTATAAAGACATATGTTTCAAAAAGCCATCAGATATTAAATACATAAATAACTACGATAACGAAGAAGGTGATACAAATGAGTGAACCAACTAAAGAACAAAGTAATGCTATTAATGTAAGTAATAATAATGTAATAGTTTCTGCAGGAGCCGGTTCTGGTAAAACCTTTGTATTAAAATCAAGAGTTAAAAGATTAGTAACTAGTGGCACTAAAGTTGATGAGCTTATTATACTTACCTTTACTAATGCAGCTGCACAAGAAATGAAAGATAGAATTAGAAAAGTAATTAAAGAAACAGTTACTGAAGAAAATAAAGATGAATTAGATTTAGTTGAATCAGCTTATATAACTACATTTGATTCATTCGCACAAAGTATAGTTAAAAAATATAATTATCTACTAAATATAGATAAACACTTTACTATTATTGATGAAAATATAGTTAATACTGAATTAACGAAAATTTTAAACGAAATATTCTTAGATTATTATAAAAATCCAACTGAAGAATTCATTAATTTTACTAATGATTATTGCTATAAAGATGATACAGATACTATAAATGAAATAATTAAACTTTATCGAAGTCTATGTACATTAAAAGATAAAAATGAATATTTAGAAACTTATATAGATAACTTCTATTCAAAAGATAAAATAGAATCATTTATTGAAGAATTTAGAAATATTGGATTTGCTAGTAAACAAGAATTAATACCACTTTATGAAGAATTTAAAGAACATATTATAAGTGATAATGCTATCGAAAAAATGAATAGTAGAATTGAAAGACTAGAAAATGCCATTTATCCAGAAGAAATCTTAGAAATAATAAACGAAAGAAAACCTCAAAATGGTAAAGTAAAAATATTTGATGATGAGGATATCGAAGATTTAAAAGAATTAATCAAAGAACATGAAACTAAAATTAAAACTATATATTCGATGACTGATTCAGATTTAAAAACTCAATATCTTTATACAAAATCTAATGTATCATTTTTAATTAATATACTAAAAAAATTAGATATAGAAATAACTAAATTTAAAGATCAAAATAATGCATATGAATTTCAAGATATAGCACTCAAAGCTATCGAACTAGTTAAAAATAATGAATCAGTAAGAAATGAAATAAAAAATAAAACTAAAGAAATAATGATAGATGAATATCAAGATACAAATGATATTCAAGAAGAATTTATTAGTTATATTTCAAATAAGAATGTATATATGGTTGGAGACATAAAACAATCAATATATAGATTTAGACATGCTAATCCATATATTTTCAAAGATAAATATGATAAATTTGAAAAATTTGATGAAAATGGTAATGGCGACTGTAAAGGTATCAGAATAGATATGACTAAAAACTTTAGATCAAGAACTGAAGTTATAGAAAATATAAATAGTTTCTTTTCTGATACAATGCATGATGATATTGGTGGTGCTAACTTTAAGAAAGACCATCAAATGGAAGCTAAATTTGGAGCATTTAATGAATATAAACTAGATAACTTTAATTACAACATGCAACTATTAAACTACATAAAACCTGAATCTAAAGAATATAAACAAAATGAAATCGAAGCATTTATTATAGCTAAAGATATTCAAGAAAAAATGTCACAAAATATATTCGTAGTTGATGGTGATGGTAATAAAAATAATCTAGAATATAAAGACTTCTGTATACTAGTTGATAAATCAACTAACTTTGAATTATTAAAAAAAATACTAGAGTATCATAAAATACCAGTAACTATCGAAAAAGATTTATCAATTAAAGAAGATGATGAAGTATATATTCTTAAAAATCTTATATCTTTATTAATTTGTATAAAAGATAAAAATTATGGACCAGTATTTCAACATTCATTTATGTCTATATTAAGATCATATATTTATAGAACAAATGATGATGAAATATTTGATATATTTACTAATAATAAGTTTAAAGAAACCAATCTTTATAAAGACTTATTAGAAATATCTTGTAAAATTGAAGGATTATCTAACAAAGAAATAATAATTGAACTTATTAATAAATTTGAAATATTCAATAAGTTAATAACAGTCGGAGATGTTAAAAATAGATCTACAAAACTAGAATATATTGTTAATAACGCAGAAGATTTAAACAAATTTGGATTAGATATATATTCATTAAATGAATATTTTGATAGAATTCTAAAATCTGATGATGACTTTAAAATGTCCGTTAAAGTACCAAGTAAGAATGCCGTTAAAATAATGACAATGCATAAATCAAAAGGATTAGAATTCCCATTTGTATATCTGCCATACTTAAATAGTGCATTCAAAGGATCAAAACAAAATAGATTCCCATTAAGTATTGATTATGGAATAATTACTCAATACAAAAATGAAACATATTTAAACAATACGTTTATTAAAACTCTTTATGAAAAAACTGAATTAGAAGAAAACATATCTGAAAAGATAAGACTATTATATGTTGCTATTACAAGAGCAAGGGAACAATTCATTCTAATTAATTCATGGAGTGATAAAATTAAACCTAAAACTAATATAACAAGTGAAGACATTCTTAGATGTAAATCATTTAGTGATATCTTGGAACTAGATAAGAATAAACTTCTTAAATACATAAAGAACATAAGCATTAATTCTTTAAACTTAACAAAAGATTATAATTTAAAAGATAATACTGATTATAATAAGTTGATAAAGAATACTACAAACACAATTACTGTTAATAATATTCAAATAGATAATAAGTTATTAACAACAGGTCATTATAGCAAAGAATTAAAACATATAATGACTAAAGAATTAAGAGAAACATTAGACAAAGGTATATTCTTACATTACTGTTTCGAAATATATGATTTTAAAAATGATAATTTAGAATCATTAAATATAAGTAATGAATACAAAGATATTATCAAAACATTCTTATCTAATGATGAAGTTAAAAATATTAAAGAAGCTACAACTTATAAAGAACATGAGTTTATTTATATTAAAAATGGAATAAAGAAAACTGGAGTTATAGACCTACTAGTAGAATATGATGATCATTTTGATATTATAGACTATAAATATGATAATATTTATTCTGAAGAGTATGCTTTACAATTAAAAGGATATAAAGAATATATTGAAAATACATATAGTAAAAAAACAAATATTTATCTTTATTCAATAATAAATAATAAATTTAAACAAATATAAGGATTACAAGAAGTAATCCTTTTATATTGCGGTAATAATAAATAGTATGAGAATAAATAACATTGAATTAGATAATACACAAATGGAAGCAATTAAATCAGAGAATAAATCAGTTCTAGTTATAGCTGGAGCAGGTTCGGGTAAAACACTTACTATCCAAGGTAAGATTAAATATTTAATTGAAGAAAAAAATATAAAAGAAGATGAAATATTATGTATATCATTTACTAATGAAACAGTTAATAATCTAAAAGATAAACTATTAAAACTAGGATATGATATCGAAGTACTAACATTTCACAAATTAGGATTAAAATTTTTAAATAAGAAATATAAAATAGCAGATGAATCTACTCTATCATATATTATTGACGAATATTTTAAATCTTTTATACAATTTGATAAAAAGAAGAATAGATTATTTAGAAATATATTCTTCACTGATAGTGATATTAACAAAATATTTAAATCAAGAATATATATAAATCTCAAAAATAAAATATATACTTTTATTAAACTAGCTAAATGTAATAATATGAATGAATTAGATATATACTCATTTTATAAGAAAAGTCATTTTAACGAAAAAATAATACTTAAATTCATTTTAGATATATTCCATTTATATAAATTAGAACTAGAAAGTACTAAATCAATTGATTTAGATGACATTATTATTAAAGGATGTGAAGATGTTCATAATTATAAACTTAAATATAAACATATAATTATAGACGAATTCCAAGATTCTTCTTTAATAAGACTTAATTTAATTAAAGAAATAATTAAATATACTAATGCTAACCTATTCGTAGTTGGAGATGACTTTCAAAGTATATATAGATTCTCAGGATCAAACCTTAATATATTCATTAATTTTAAAGATTATTTCAATGATGTTAAATACTACTATCTTAAATATACTTATAGAAATAGTAATGAACTTATACATGTAAGTACTAATTTTATTATGAAAAATAAAAAACAATTAAAAAAGAATATAGTTTCTAACAAAAACATTAATAAACCAATTAAAATACTTATAAATTATAAACTTGAAGATGCTCTTAAAATAACAGGAAGAGATAATATCTTAATACTAGGAAGAAACAATAAAGATATTGAAAATATTAATTTTGAAAATAAATTAACAATACATAAATCCAAAGGTCTAGAAGAAGAAAACGTAATACTTATTAATTCAGATAATATACCATCTTCTATCAAAGAAGAAAAAATATTTAGATTCTTACAAAATGATAAAGATTATATTCCATACGAAGAAGAAAGAAGAATATTTTATGTAGCACTTACCAGAACTAAAAATAACGTTTATATATTAGCTAATAAAAAATCTTTATTTGTCAAAGAATTAATACACGATTATAAAAATTATATAGAAATAAAAAAGAAACATTAAAGTTTCTTTATCTTACAAATGAAGAATCCTTCATTTGTTTCACTAGGCATAATAGTTTGAACACCATCAATTGTAGATGGTAATGTTTCAAAGTCTAAACTAATTGGTACTATTTCAATATTAAATTCATGCATCATTTTCTTTATTATATCTTCATTCTCAGCTTTTAATATTGAACAAGTTGAGTAAATCATTGTTTTTCCAGGTTTTAATACACTTAATGCTTTTCTTAATAAACTTTCTTGTACTTTAGTAATATTAGTAACTAGTTTTTCATTAATCTTACTAAAGTCATTGTTTTCAATAGTTCCACTTCCAGAACAAGGAGCATCAAGTAATATATTATCAAATGAAAAATAATCATCTAGATTTCTAGCATCTACTCTTAAAGTAGTTACATTCTTACATCCAAGTTTTTCTAGATTATAAACAAGTCTATCTCTTCTTATTTCATTTACCTCAGTTGCAGTAACATAAATTTGATTATCAGCTAAAGCACATATCTCACTTGTTTTTCCTCCAGGAGAAGCTGCCATATCCAAAATAGTACTACCCTTTACCAAATCTAAATATAAAGGTGGTAACATAGAACTAATACTTTGAAGATATATATAACCATTCTTATAAATATCTAAATCTTGAATTTGTTTTTCATCACAATCAATAATTAAAGCAAAATGAATAGAATTAACATCTTTATAACTTATATTATTACTATATAATACTTTTTTAACTTCATCTATGTTAGTTTTTAAAGTATTAACTCTAAGAGAAACTACTCTCTTTAAATTATATCTTTCAACAATTTTTAATGTTAACTCTTCACCATAATCATCAAGAAGTCTTTTATATAAAAAATCAGGGATATTCATAATAACACCTCAAAAGAATTATAACATCTAATTGTAAAATTTAAATATTTTGTTAAAATAAAATTAGGTGATATTATGAAAAAAATAGTATTAGGATTAATTTTAAGCATAACAAGTATATTTGGGTTTGGTTATTCTAAAAATGCAACAATTGATGCCAATAGTATCCGTGATGCTGGAGAAAATACACTAATAATCACTTTTAAAGTACAAAGCCCAGATCTAATGGTTATTAAACATACACTTGAATATAATCCAAATGATTTTGATATCGAAGGAATAAACAATAATTCATATTTCCATTTAGAAAAAGCTGAAACAACTAATGAAGACAAAAAAACACTTACTTTATTATTTGATTCAGAAAACTCATTTAATTCAATCGAATACTTAGAACTTAAACTTAAACCAAAAAATAATATAAAATCAAGTGTAATAAAACTAGATAATGTAGAAATAGCTAATTCAAATCACAAAATAGAAAAAGCAGCAGGTTCTTATTTAACCATAGAAATTGATGAAGATAATTATAGACTATTAAAAGAAGAAATAATAATGCAAAATCCAATTATTAAATTTTTAAGATCACATAAAAAAATAGTATTAATAATATGTGGAATTGTATTAGCAATAATAATTGGAAATAACATAAGATTAAAAATTAAAAAAGAAAAAAGTAAAAATAAAAAATACTTCGTAGATATGAAAACCGAAGCACAAAAAATCGAAGAAATAGCTAACGAAGAAGGAATTGAACTAATACAAAAAGTAGAAAGCGAAGAAAAAGAAAACCCAATAAGTGATGATATATATAAAGGAAAATATGAAATCTTTATTCTATTATTACTAATAGGTTCATTATTTACATTAACTAAAGTATCAGCAATTAGTGAATATACTCAAGATATTAGAGAATCAATAGTTAACAAAAAAACATATACTGAAAAATGTGATTTAAACAGAGATAATAAAATTAATATAATTGATTTAGTATATGCAATTGAATCAAAAGATACAGTTAATAAAGGAGATATTAATTTCAAATAAAAAAGAATCTTACGATTCTTTTTTTATGCAATAAGCTTCATTAATATGAACATCAAATTTAGTATAGTTTTTCTTAACACTTATTTCAAATGTTTTTCCATTTTCAAATAATGTCTTATTCTTTTCTTCAATATCTACCACTTCATTATTAGCATTATAATATAAAATAATAACATTTAAATTATTTAATAATAATCCAGATTCATTAGTAAAAATATACTTACTTTGATCATAATCTAAAGTAGAAGTTTTTACTGAATCAGTAGATGAAGTATAAATACTATTAGCAGAATTAATTATATAATCATATTTATCATATATTTTTAAATCACTCTTCTTAAAATATGCATAGATCGAATAACTATTACTAACAGAACTTACTTGATAAGAAAAAGTATTTTCAATTGAATCATTAACATAAGTATTTAATCTAACAGTTATATCTTTTGTTTTACCAGTTAAATTGGTAACTTTATAAATAATATAATTATCACTTTTAATTTCTTCAACATTAATTTTATCCTCATTACTTACAGCAGTAGTAGTAATCTCTGTATCATCAACATCTATATCACCCATAAAATGAGAATTTTGAATTTTGGGATATATAGAATAAAACATAAGTCCAGAAACTATAAATAAAAGAATAGTAAGTATTATAGCAACTTTAATTGTATCAACTTTTTTGCCACTATAATCTTTAACAGCAGTTTCAATATTAGGTTTATTATCCATAAAAACACCTCTAATAATATAATATTATTATTTATATAAATTATAAAGAAATACTCACTTTAGTTTACATAAAAAAGACTATGCTTTTAAACATAGTCTTTTTACATCATCTAAATTACGTGTTGTATATTTATATGTAGTTTCATCTAATTCTTCTCTAGCAAAGCCTAACAAATCAAAACATCTTTGCGCTGTTTCATTAGATTTTTTAATCTTACAATATAAATAATTCATATCACAAATAGATAATAAACCAATTAATCCTTCAAGAAGAAATCCTTGTTCTTTATAATTTTGATAAATCTTATAATCAATTTCACCATAAGCTTTAATTTTAATATAACCGATAAAACTATTATTTTCTTTTAAACGTAACTCATAACAAATAGTTGCAAAGTCCGTATTCATCTTTTGAAACATTAATAATCTTTCAGTATTAATGCATTCAGAAAAATTTTCTATATTAAAATTCTCTAAACAAGATACCATTCTATCATCGAAGTTAAAACCAACATCCATTTTTTTAGTTAAAATATCTTGATAATCATCATCTTTTGCAAGTTTATCAATTAGTTCAGCAAATCTCATAGTTCTATCATAATTGGACTTACATAAACCAACTCTTTTACATTCTTTATCTAAAAATACAGCTGCTCCACCAGTTCCAAATTGTTTACTTCTCGCATGACAATCAACAACTTGTTCAGTGGCTTGATCAGTATTCATATCATTAGGATCTTCAAAATAATCCCAATGATGATCATTATTTACACAATGGATCTTTTTTCCACTCTCTACCTCAGGAGTTGGTTCATAATCAGTTTGTTGCATTTCATCAATATTATCTACGATTGAAGCCAATGATAAGAATTCTTCGACGTTATTCATTTTAGATAAATCGTGAGTTTGACATCTACATATTAAAGATGTAGAATCCGCTCCTCTTTGTAGTTTTTTTAATTCAGTAGCTAAATATAAACCACTTCTTTGAACACATTCTCTATGAATTAATGTATCAATTAATTCATGAGTTAATTTTTGTGGATCTAATTTTCTCATGATTCTCACCTCACTATAAACTTGAATAATATTATACTCAAATTTATACGTTTATCAACAATAAACTAACCCTTTAAAATTCCTAATTCAATTAAATTAGAGCTTATAATGTCTACACATAGACTTACAAAGTTCTTAACATTTTCCATATTAAACGTGAATTCTTTATACTTCTTAGCGTTTTCAACTATAATACCTGCTTTATTTACAATTAAATTAAGCTTCTCCATAGGTATTTCATCAATTATATTCTTGAATTCAGGTAATGGTTGATAGAATATTTTTAAATCCATATCATATTCATTAATTAAATCAAAATTAAGATTAGTATAATCGTTATATATATACATAACCGCCATTTCACCATGACAGTTAACGACATCACCATTAAGCTTATAAATTAAATTCTTTTCTTGATCATAAATATCTTTAATAAAATATTTAAACCATAAATAATCAGTAAATAAATGAATATAGTAACCTAAAACAAAATCATCATTTAAAAAGTAAGAGTACTTATTTAAAAACTTATCCATATCTGGAATACAATCAGAATTTTGTATTAGAAAATGACTTCTTGTTTTATCTTCACCAATTAATTTAGAAATATCAGGCGCTATTGATCCAATTAATAATTTACTTGGATGTCTACCTAATTTTTTATTTAATTCATTAGCTACCGCAAGATGTATCATTGATGATGCCATATAATTCTCCTTAATCTATATTTATTAATTCATATTCAGTAGAACCTAATCCTAAAGATTCACTATACTTTAAGATTTCTCTACCTAATTGTCTATCTACTCTTTCTTTTAGTATTTCACTTCCAATTTCAGTGGAATTAAAAACCATATCCATAAATGCTTGATCATTAGCAACTGGATCCAAAGAACCAACAATTCCTAAATCACTCATTACAGGATCTCCTTGATTCATATCACAATCACAATCAACTGATAAAGCATTCATTACTGTTATATAAATAATCTTTTTATTTTGTTTATTAACATAATCACTAACTGCTTTTGCAGCTTCTGCCATAGATTCAATAAAATCTATTTGTTCATGTTTATCAGACCAACATTCTTCAGGACTTTCAGTATGTCCAACAGAATGAATATATGCTTTCCCATTACGTGAAGCAAATCCAATAGATTGATTCTTTAGATTAGCTCCAAAGCCACCCATTGCATGTCCTTTACCATGAGCTAGATTCAAATATGAATCATATTTGTCAAATCCAACACCTAATAAATCATATTGAAGATGTTTACCATTATTAACAGGAATCTTAAATTCACCATCCCTATCAAGAATATCTACGCCTTTACCCACGTCCATAAATCCATGTTCACGCGCAACTTCGATATGATCTTCATAAGTATTTCTTTGACCAGGATATGCAGTATTGCATTCTACTATTGTACCATCTAGCATATCAACCAATGGTTTAATCAAATCAGCTTTTAAATAACCTTTTGATCCTTTCTCACCAGTAGATACTTTTACCGCAACCCCTCCATTTAACTTAACCCCTAGAGATTCATATATTTTAATAAGATTCTCTGGAGTTATATCCTTAGTATAATATACCTTAGATTTCATAAACTATTTTCTCCTATATCTTTCGATTTGATATTTAACACCTTCTAGTTTTAAATATCAAAGTCATAATACACCATATACAAAAAAAAAGCAAATGCACTTATTTACTTATCGTATCTAAGGGCATTTACTCCTAATTCATAATAATATTCAGGATTTTCTTTAACTAATCTTTCATAATTAAATATAATAGTTAAGTTATCTCTTCTTATTACTTTAAACTTATTACCAAACTTGTCTTTTAAATAGTATTCATTCTTAGAATCATATTTACCATTAAAAATATCATATTTAATAACCATTGCTTCAGGTAAAGTATCTACTACTACTTCAACATTTGGTTGTTTATTAAATAATTCTTTATAATGTTCAATTAACTTCTTAATTTGTAAATCAGTCATTTCAATAGATAAACATACTCTTTTAACACCTAAACTATGAAGTAAAGCAACACTATAAGCATTAGTTATATTCATAAAATATGAACTAGCCATATCTTTATATTTGAATTTATATACTGATCCTAAATCAGATACATATACATTTCCTTTTCTTTCACTTATATGTTCTTGTACCCTTGGTATAGCATATCTTATCCAATAATCATCATAAGATTTATTATAAGGAATAATAACTTCATTATAATGACTACCCATACTAATATTATAATCTTCATATGTTGATAAGTTTAATACTTTCCATTCAGTGCGCTCAAAATCAGGTAAATCGATATAATATTCTTGTTTATCGATATATTTTGGTTTATCTATTCTTAAATCTTCTAATTTTTCTAAAGCTACTCTTCTTAAATCATTTAATGATTTTAATGGAATAAATATATTTTCATCGTTAATAACCTTTAAGTTTTTAACATTATGAATTGTAGAACCTGTTCTTGTAATCTTTTCTTCAATATCTTCAACAGTAGTTGGTTTATTCATTGCTTTATCAACAATATACTCTGAAGTATCTTCTACTGTATTAATACCATCACTTACTTTTATAGATAATACTTCTCCTAATTTAGCAGTTAATTCAATATCTATACCTACTTTTCTATTTTGTTCTTGAATAATTCTATCTAAATCTTTTAATTGATTATAATCAGTAGTTTTTAATACTTCAGCATTCATTTGTACTGGATCTTTAGCAAGTAAAGTAATTACTTCATTCTTTCTTGCACTAGTAACTTTATTACCATTTTGGAACATTTGTTGAACATTCATTCCTACATCTTCATATCCAGACTTAACAAATCTAATACCATCGTTTAAATTAAGATCATTCAAAAGTCTAATCTTTACTCTATTCTTATCTACTCCAATAACGTTACCTACTTTAACCCCCATATGATTAGGTCTAAAAGTATTCATAAACTTATCATTCGAAGTATTAAATAAGAATCCTTTAGTATAATTTCTATTAAAAATTTTCTTTAATTCATTAATTTCTTCTTCAGTAACAGAAACTTTACCAGTTTCAATATAAGAATCTACTGCTTTTCTATACAGTTTAGTTACTAAATAAACATATTCAGGTCTTTTCATACGGCCTTCAATTTTAAGAGAATCCACACCAATATCTATTAGTTCTCCAATATTTTCAATTGTGCATAAGTCTCTAGTACTTAACAAATAATTATCATTAGATATTTTTATATCATTACAATATAATTCATAAGGTTGTCTACAACATTGTGCACAAGTACCTCTATTTCCACTTCTGCCACCTATTAAAGAACTCATTAAACATTGACCAGAATAACTAATACATAAAGCACCATGTACAAATATTTCAAGTTCTAATTTAGTATTATCTTTAATCTTTTTAACTAACTCAATTGGTGTTTCTCTTGCAAGAACTACTCTTGATGCACCTAAAGATTCAACCATTTGAGCACCTTCAGTATTATGTATGTGCATTTGAGTAGAGATATGTATTTCTAAATCAGGAAAAGTCTTATGAACTAAATCAAACATACCAATATCTTGAATAATAATAGCATCTACATTATTAGTATGTAAAAATTCAACATATGACATAAAAGCAGGTATTTCAGAATCATAAACTAAAGTATTAGTTGTTACATATACTTTTACACCATACTTATGAGCATAATTAATTGCAAATATGAGTTCTTCATTTGAAAAATTATCTGCAAATGCTCTAGCACCAAATAACTTACCTGCTAAATAAACAGCATCACAACCACCTTCAATTGCAGCATATAAAGAAGCCATACTACCTACAGGGGATAATATTTCAGTTCTTTTCATAAGCTAACCTCCTTTTTTAAAGTAAAAAATACTAGTTATCTAGTATTTTTACATTCTTTCAGGAACATCAATTCCTAGAATATTTAATATAAATAAATTTGTTTTATATACAACATCACTTAATACTAACCATGATTCTTGTGTTTCTTTATTTTCTTCAGAAACAATATAATGATCAGCATAGAAAGTATTATAAAGTGAAGTTAATTTAAATACGAATTCA
>JAEEGL010945180.1_pt1 | contig 16945 bp, 18 predicted proteins | sample 9134231 | NCBI WGS metagenome assembly JAEEGL01 (sample SAMN16246548, study PRJNA631951) | gut metagenome | biome: gut microbiome; feature: rumen; material: fiber-attached | host: Bos | place: Iran: Karaj | collected 2018-10
AATCGTCTAAACAGGTTCATAGATAGCGTTCAAGATAGCAAAATGCGTATGATTTTAATGCTTAGATATATTCAAAATCTAAGTTGGCAAAAAGTGGCTTTTGCAATCGGAGAACATGACGAACAATACCCAAGAAGAAAGCACAATGCTTTTTTGAAAAAATGTAAACTTGACGAAAATGACGAATTTAATATTGTAGAATAGTATTGTGAAATATTATTTCACGGCCTTTCTTGTACAGGGCGTCTGATATTCAGGCGCTATTTTGTAATTAAATCGAGTGGCGACAAAATCACATCTATGATATAATTTCGATACTAAATTATATATCAATCTGATGTGGGGGTATATTTATGAAAAATTGTGATACTTTAAGAAATAAAATATTTCAATACGTAAAAGATAAGTATGGGACCAATCCGGAATATTTATGGGCAAAATTTCCTGAATACGCTGTTTTAAGAAATCCCAATAATTCTAAATGGTATGCCATCATAATGGATGTTAAAAAACGAAGTTTAAGATTATCGGGTGAGGAATATGTTGACGTTATAGACGTGAAATGTGACCCAATAACGATAGGCTCTTTGTTAGGCAGTAAAGGATATTTACCGGCTTATCACATGAATAAAGATAATTGGATAACGATGCTTCTCGATGGTTCTATCCCCGAAAACGAGATATTTAACCTTATCGATTTAAGTTACGATATGACACAAAAGAAAAAATAATCAAAATACAGTCTCTAAAATTAGAGGCTGTATTTTATATTTAGGAGGTTTTAAAATTCAAAAGTCTTGCAAACATTGTGGCAGAGTACATGATGAAAATTACAGATGTAACAAAAAGCCTATCAAAAGAAAAAAGGTAGACGATATTGTAAGGTTCCGAAACAGCCCAAAATGGCAGAAAAAAAGAAAACATATTAAGGAGCGTGATAATTATCTTTGTCAAATTTGTATTAGGGAACTATATGGCACAAAGCGAAAATATAATTCTGAGGGTTTGCAAGTTCACCACGCTATGCCAATCAATTTAAGCGAAGATTTAAAGCTTGATGAAAACAATCTGATAACGCTTTGCTCTATGCACCACTCAATGTGCGACAAAGGACAAATTCCGTATAAAGAAGTAAAAAAGATAATTAATGAGCAAAATCAAAAAACAAACCAATCCCCCCACTAATCCAAAAATTTTTTAGAAAAACGCCCAAACACCGACGGCCCTCATAAATTTACACCGAGGAAGCCTCGCGTGAGTTTTTTGGAAAGGAAGGAACAAATGTCAAAAATAGATTTAAATAAACAAGCTAAAGAAATTCTGGAAATTGCCGAAAAATACGGCGTAGAACAGAATTTCTTTTTTCTTACAACTTTTAAAAGGTATCAGGTTCAATTTGGGATTTTAAATAACCTTGAAATTAAGTTAGTTCTTTAGGAATTAATTAAAAACGTTAATTATGATATGATAAATTTTGCAAATTTTAAAGATTGGGGGACTTTAAACTTTGAATTAGCAGATAATTTAAAAGAGAGTTTTGTAAAAAAGGTTAGAACTTATGACATCATATATAGAAGATGTTTGTAATTCTAAGAAGAATAATAGTATAGAAATTGGCAAAAATTATTGGATACGTTCAATAGGATCAGATCTTTATAAAAATGAAGAACATGCGTTATTTTTTGGTGGAGAAAAATAGAATATGTGTATAAGCTATATGATTTAAGATGCAACGGTTGAGGTAAAAATAATATGTTTCTCTAAGCTAAATAAAACAATATACTTTTTAGAGGTAAATTTGTGTTTGTAATAATGGAAATAGATACAGTAAAATAATATTGAAAGAAGATTTAAAATATAGTATGTTTGATAAAAAGTTATTAATTAAGGGGGAGTTTTTATGGAAAAAACAAAATTTTTTATTAATTTATTTATTATAGTTGTAGTGTTTTTATGTTTTTCAGTGTACACTATTTGTTCTGCTAAATACAGTGTTTCGTTGGATAAAAGCAATAAATATATTTCATTAACTCCTTTAGAAGAAACTCGAGATTGTCCGTACATAAAATTTAAAAAAGATCTAGTTAGTTTAAAAAATCTTAATTTAATTCTTGGTATAGAAATTGAATTTAATTTAGATAGTGATTTAAAAGAAAGAATTAAGAAGTGTAGTAAAAACGGGGAAATAAAAGATAATAATATTGTTAATGAAATTATCAATGAAATAATTTTTGCTAAAAATTGGCTTAAAGATGCGTCTGAAAGGCAGCAAGAAAGGAATGCTGGTAAAAGAGGCTATAGATTGGTATCACAAAGATTAACAAATTCCATTCCTAAATTCAAATTACCTACACCGTTCGGTGAAGTTGAATTAGATTTACAACATGGAGAAAGTGGAAAGTATTATGATATTCTTGTGTATAAAGGTTCATATAAGGAAATCTGTGAAGGCATTGATAAGATTGTTAAGAAAGAAAAATTAAAAGAACTTGCTCAAATTATTGAAGATTATTTATATATGCCTTGTACTCCGGATTACATTGGAAGTGATTTTGAAGAAATTTTAGAATTAATGAAAAAAGATGTGAAAATTAATGAGTTTTTTGAAGATATAAACAATTTAAATAAAGGTAGTGATATTAGAAGCAACTTTAAAAAATTAAAGGAATGCAAAGATAAACGCGATAATGCACGGCAAGAGTGGGAAAAAGTTAAATCAGCTAAAAGAAACAAAAAGAAGAAACAAAATCTTACTACTGCTCAAATAGCTTATACAAAAGCAAAAAATAATTTTAGAGATTCTAAAATCAAAGTAAGTGAACTTGCTGCATCTTTAAGTGCAGTTTTATTTATAGCTGAGTCTGGCCCTAACCGCGCATCTGATGGCGGGAAACTATCACGGTGTCCGCTTAAATATATTATTAATAATGGAAAAACATTTTGCGATGTTTTTGCAGGTGAATCGCCTATTTTTTATCCTGCAATTGTCGGGGGAACACCGTTGGTACGAAATAGAATAAAAATTAATAATTTAAAAGAGAAAGAAAAAAACGAAGTTTTAAAATCAAAAGCAAAAATTGTTCGGTGTGAGTCGTATTTATCTGATGACTCAGATGATGAAAGTGTGCAAGTGGATTTATCGTTGGATGTGAAATGTAAAGAGCTAAAAAATAAATTTAAAGAATTATTGCGGGAAGCAAAAGAAAACGGTAAACTTGATGAATTTGAAAAAAAGATTAATGAATTCAGTGAAACGCTTAAAACGAAACAGAGTAAAGGGGGTTGATTGAAAATAAAGTCTAAGAATTATATTTAAAAACTAAGAGTTAAGCTTTTGCTCAAGAAGTGTGTATCTTTTTTTGGATTCGCTGTTTTCAATAGCTTTGGAAATGGCATATTTGTTTCCAACTAAAATACAAACCTTTTTGGCTCTTGCAACACCTGTATAGAGCAAATTTCTTTTTAGCATAATGAAGTGAGATGTGGTCATTGGGATAATGACAATCGGATATTCAGAACCTTGCGATTTATGAATCGTGCAAGCATACGCAAGGGTTATTTCTTCAAGTTCGCTGGTTTCGTACTTTAAAATCCGTGAATCGAAATTAATTTCAAGGGTTTCGTTTGCCTCGTTAATGCTGCAAATTTTTCCTATATCTCCATTGAAAACGTCTTTATCGTAGTTATTTTTAATTTGCATAACTTTGTCATTAAGTTTGTAAGTAATTCCTCCGTGCTTAAGCGAGATGCTGGTTTTGTTTAGTTTTTCTTGTAAGACCCTGTTTAAATTATCTGTGCCTAAAATTCCTTTTTTCATCGGAGTTAAAACTTCTATATCGGAAATAGGGTTTACTTTGTAATAACTGGGTAGCCTTTTTGAGTAAAGATCTACTATCAAATCAGCACATTTTTCGTTGTCATTTTCTTCAATAAAGAAAAAGTCTGAATTTTTAGATGCCTTAAGTTCGGGGATTTCACCGCTGTTTATTTTGTGTGAGTTTAAAATAATATTGCTTGTTTTTGCCTGACGATAAATTTTTTGAAGCTTTACAACAGGCACTGCACCTGAATTTATTATATCTTTCAAAACATTTCCGGGCCCTACAGACGGAAGCTGATTTACATCGCCAATTAAAATTATTTTGGTATTGCTGTGAACAGCTTTTAGGAGATTGTGCATAAGAATTAAATCTATCATTGAAGCCTCATCAACAATCAAAACGTCTCCCGAAAGCTTGTTTTCTGCATTTTTGGCAAAACCGCCTTCTCTTTTAATTTCTAAGAGTCTGTGAATGGTTTTGGCTTCTGTTTTGGCGGTTTCACTCAATCTTTTTACGGCTCTTCCCGTAGGAGCAGCCAGAAGTACTTTTTTACCGAGATTTTTAAAAATTTCAATAATTCCTTTAGTGATGGTTGTTTTACCAACTCCGGGGCCACCAGTGATGACCGAAAAATTTGAATTAAATACAGTTTTTATTGCTTCTTTTTGAAAATCGTCGTATTTAATTTTATTTAGTTTTTCAGCATTTTTGATTTCTGATTCCAATTTTTCGTCGGGCACTTTTTTAAAATTAGGGTAAAAAATAATATCTTTAATTTTTTTGGTAAGTCCGATTTCTGCACGGAAAAATGAAGGAAGATAGACTTTATTTTTATCTTCAACGATAAGTTCATTATTTTTAATCAAAGAATCATAAGTTATAACAACTTTAGAATCTTCAATACCGAGTATTTTTGAACATTTTAACACCATTTCATCAAATGGAACATAACAGTGACCTTCTGAATTCGCAAGATATTCAAGAGTATAAAAAATTCCTGCTCGGCATCTTGTGAAAGATTCGCTATCTATTCCAAGCTTCTCGGCTATCGAATCTGCCGTTTTAAATCCTACTCCATAAACTTCGTCCATGAGTCTATATGGATTTTCTTTTATTTTTTCTATGCTTTCTTTTCCGTAAACTTTAAAAATTTTTTGACCGAGCGAAGTGAAAATTCCAGCACTGCTCAAAAACATCATTAAATTTTTAACATCTCGCTGATCAGAATAGCTTTTTGCGATACTTTCTGCCTTTTTCTTGCCAAGTTTCGGGATTTCCAGAAGCCTTTCGGGTTCGTTTTCAATAACGTTTAGCGTATCAGTACCAAAAGTTTTAACAATTAATTTTGCAAATTTTGGCCCCACTCCTTTTATAAGTCCGCTGCCGAGATATTTTTCAATTCCGTAAACGTCAGAGGGGAGAGTCTCATGCCAAGAAACCACTGAAAACTGTTTTCCGAATTTCTTATTTGTGGTGAAATTTCCTTTTGCGGTAATAACACTTCCGACATTGATATTTGAAATATTACCAACAACAGTAACTAGATTTCTGTATCCGTTTGCCTTTATTTTTATAACGCTAAAGCCCTTTTCTTCGTCTGTGTAGGTTACTTTTTCAACTACGCCGCTTATTTCTTCCAGAAAAATTCCTCCTAAAAAATGATCCGCATAACTCTAAAATTAGCGTGAGTTTATGCGGTAAAAGTGTTTTTAAAGATGCTTTATAAAGAAGTATTTTGTAAGTCTGGGGTCTTCTTCATTTTTTCTTATATATTCAAGTTTAAACCCATATTTTTCATAAAATTCGGGCGCTTGAAATTCATATGTGCAAAGAGAAATATATTTATATTTTTTATTATCGAAATATTCTAAAATGAAATTTAAAAGTTTAGTTCCGATTCCTTTGTTACGGTATTTTTCGCTAACAATCAAATTGTTTACACGAATTTCGTCATAAAGAGTAATGCCTTCCAATATTTCGGCAAGCTCATCATCTTCGTAGGCTATAAAGTTAAATGATTCGTAATTGGTTTTAAGATTATGCGAGTTTGCATATTTTTCGAACCCTGTATTAACAAACTGCGCCTGAAGGCTATTTAATTTATCTTTGTACTTTATTTTAATCAAAAAATACCCCTCTTTTTTTAGACTATATCTTCAATCTTAATTTTATGCTCTTTAGTTTTTTTATTCCAAGAAATACCGACAGCGAATTTTGTTCCTGTATAATTTCTAAGGGCAAGAGCATATTTTTTCTCTCTGATTTGTTTTAAAGCTTCTTCGGGAGTAGAATTTTTCTTAAGTTCTAAGATAAAAGCTGGCTTTGATTTATCGTTTGGATAAAATATGAAGTCTGCAAAACCTTTTCCCGATGGCATTTCACGAATTATATTATAGTCATCTCTTGCACTTAAATATGACAGCATAACAATACACGAAAGTGAATTTTCATCATTATATTTAATCACAGGAATATTAATGTCGTGAGCTTCTTCTAAGATTTCTGCCATTTTTTCCGTGTCTTTTCTAAGGGTCGCTTTTAACATTTCGTTTGATTTTAAAACAAGTTTTGCAACTTCGCCCATTGATTTGTCTTCTAAAGCTTCATCGAATTTAATTCTTAGTTCTTTATTTGGGATTTCAAGTGTTTTATTGTGGTAGCTTAAAAAGCCGTAAATAGTCATAGCTGAAAGAATTTGATTTCTTGTATTTAATTCCTTTTGTTCTGCGCTATATCCTTTTAGTTTTATTTCAAGCGGAATACCGGAAACCATGCTTACAATGTCGTCTTTTACTTCGCCGACATTGTTATTAATGTAGTATATGATTTCGTCCATAGGACCTGTATTTGTCCAGTAGCTCTGACAAACGCCTTGTCTTAAAGCTGTTGTTACCGAACGAGGATTATATATCTGCAAGTTATTGCATGTATAATAACCGTTATACCAGTCTTTTAAGCTTTCCATTGGGATCCTATCTTGTTTTTTGCAAAGAGTTTCTACTTCGCTATTTGTAAAACCAAAGTATTTATCGTAAGTGTAGTCGTTCATTATGTTAAATTCTAAAAACATATTGAGAGCTGAGCCGGCAGAATATTTAGCAATTGGGAGAACACCTGTCATATATGCAAGGTCAACATAAGGTTTGTCTTTGAGTAAATCTTCTAAGAATTTTAAAAAGCTTTTGCGGTCATTTTCGGAGAATAAATTGTTATTGAAAATATAATCCCATTCATCAAGAATAAATATAAAGCCTTTTCCGGTCTGGTTGTACACAGCATTAAAAACGTCTGATATTATCATATTGTTATTAATATTTATATCATTATATTCTTCTTTTAAATCATCGCAGATCATAGAAACATATCTGTTTATAAATTCTTCATAGCTACAATTTGGACTTGGTATCTGATTAAAAGTCATATAAATAACATTATGTTTATTTAAATGCTCTAGATATGAATTTTCTTTGCTGATTTCAAGTTTGTCAAAAATATCTCTGCAATTTGCGTTTTTTGAGTAGTAAGAAGCAAGCATCATAGCATTTAGAGTTTTTCCAAATCTTCGTGGCCTTGTTATGCAGATGTATTGGGAAGCTGTGCCAATTAGTTTATTTGTTTTTTCTATTAATTTTGATTTATCTACAAAATATTTTTCTTTTGTAGTTTTTGTAAATTGGTTTACGTTTGTTATATTGTTTAAAAAATACGGCAATTGCGGTCACTCCCTTTTTAAGACTATTTATATTATTATACTATAAAATACAATAAATCGCAAAATTATAAATGGTGTCTTGCTATGAATATTTTGAATTAAAGAAAAGTTTTAGAATAAAATTTTGCAAGTTCGAGTTTTATGATAAAAAGTGTTTATTTTTTGAATGTGTATGGATAGGATGATAAGAGTTGCCAAAAAACAAATTTATTTAGTTTTGTTGATCTAGATATATATTTTTTAAATTTAATTAATTTTTTAGAAGTAATTAATTGACAAGCATATGTAAAAATTTTATTTTCGTAGTAAAAGGAGGCTAGTTTGTGTAGAAAACTGGGAAAACAGTACGTAAATTACAACATCAATTTATAAGCATTTTGGAAGTAAATAATTGTTTGTATGGTATGTACTTTAAGAATTACTGTATTAAAGGAGAACGAAAGTGATGATAAACAAATTTAAATTAAAAATTTTAAGTATGATTGTTGTTTTAATAACAATGTTTTTTGGGGTAAATTTAAATAATGCTTTTGCTTTAAGCGATAATTTATTGAGCGCTATAGATTCAGGTGATGTAGATAGAGTACGTGAATTGGCGCAAAATAGATACAATTTAAAAGCAGACGGTTTTGGCAGAACGGCATTAATGTATGCTAGCGTTAGTTTAGGACCAAATTCAAAAAGAATAATAGATGTTCTACGTGAGAATGGGTGTTCGATGACGCAATTCGATATAAAAGGTATAAATAGTTATTCATATGCTAGGATATGGTATGATAACCCAAGAAATCATACGGATAACAGTGATGAATGGGTTAATTATATTGGTAAACTTTCGGGTCGACAACGTGTTTATAGACAAGTTGAGGAAGATAAAATTTATAATGAAATACTAGACTGGAAAAATAATATTTCTAGTAGAAGACAAAATGATAATATTCCTACGATTATAAGGCATGAATTAGGAAATGAATTAAGAAACCGGAATCATAACGTTAATACAATAATAGGTCGGGGCCAAGAAACCGCAACTGTTGCTACTAGTGTTGTTCCGGTACAGCAATATAGAGACGATGCCGAACCAGGGAAATTAAATGCGATGATAGATCTTTTATGTAATGGTGTGAATGAATTAGGTGATGATTATTCTTTAAAGGAAAAAGAGATTTATAGAAACGCAAAAGAAATATCTGAAAACAATTCAAAAGATCGCAGTATTCTTTATATGTTTTTTAGATTTTTAGATGGTAATGGCAGAGTAAGTCATGAAGATGCAAATAAATTATTGGAATGTTTTGATGCCCAAGTATGGATTTTAAATGAAGAAGATGGATTAGTATTGCAGTATAAAGTGGATGCAAGCGATTATAAACAATATGCATTTTATTATATGATGATGACTATTTATTTAACTATTACACATAAAGAAGATAGTATTTCAAGAGTTGTTGTTAATAGAATATCAAGAGATTTTGCGCTGAAAGTTGTTGTAGATAAAGTGCCTAGAAAAGAGGCTGCGGATAGTTCTATAAATAAGTATTATAACAAAAGTATATGTTGCGGAAGGACAGTAAGCGATATTAATAATTTGGTTTCTTATTTGTTTGAAACGATAGCAGAATATAAAAATCTCCCAAGAAAAATCGATGAAAGAGTCCTTAAACCAACTGAACAAGCTATTTATTCTGCAGATCAAGCTATTCGCTCTGCAGATCGAGCAATAAACCAGGGCACACGATTGATTAATAGTGTAAATAATACTGTTGAGACTTTAAATAATAGATTGGATCAACGTGTATTAATACCAATGCAAGGTGTTTTGGAATCAATTAGTGCACGCATAGCTTATCCAACAACTTGGAAAGCCACTTTTGAAAATATAGCAAGTAATGTTATAGCTTCACTTATTCCTAGAATATTTAGTGCAATAGGTTTCTAATTGTTTTGAGACATTGGAAAATGCTATAATTAATTATAAAATAATTTATTAAAAAGGTTGTGACTAAAATGAAATTTTTTAAAAAAGCAATGTCGGTGTGCTTATCATTTTTAACATTAACATCATTGATAGCACCCAATATTAAAGCGGAAGGTGAGCCATATTCAATAAATGTTTTAGTGGTGGAAACACCAAACACAAACGCATTAAAGCTTATAAAACGATTTTGTGACCAAAATTCACCGCTGTTTGAAAGAGATGAAAACGGAAATCCAACAAATATGATTTTATGTAAAAAATGGGATAGCTGTGATAATTACCCACAGTATACACCTGTTGAAGATTGGAATAATTATGCATCGGAATTTTATACGTTTAATCCAAGTGAGGGAACGTACACTGTAAGAGAGCGACGTAATGATTTGGGTTTAATATCTGACGTTACAATTACATTTAAACCGGTTCATATACAAGCTGCTACCGACTTACAGAATTCCGGTATTAAAAGTTGGATTAAAAAAAGCAGCGCAATAATAGAAATGTTTGATTCTTCAAATGCGGAGAATACTTTTAACGTGGAATATGTAAAAGACGTTATAAGTACCATGAGAAGAATAGATCCAAGACATCATGATTCACCTATATTTGATAATTATCAAGGAAAAAGTTTGAGTGAAGCCCAAAATTTTTTTATCGAACATGACGATATAGTTAGTTATACTATACATGGAGCACAAAATCAAAATTGTTTTAATGGAGATGATTATAATTGGGTAGGAGTATATGCAGTACATAATATGTTATGTGGACCGTTTGTTGCTGATAGAGGTGAAATATATAAATGTGATTCAATGAATTATTATCTTTATGGTACTTTTGAAGAACCTGAAAAAAAACAAGAATCAACCCCTTGGTACGAACCTTACGTCAAACCTTTCAAAGAAATTTGCAAAAAATTCTTCGGATAATAGCACATCCAATAAAAAATTAATTGTTGGAGCTGTTGTTGCAGGGTTTGTAGCAGTTGGCATAGCATCGTATTTTATTTATAAAACGTATAAAGATTCAACAAATATTTAGAGAGAAGATGATTTTATGAAATTTTTTAAAAAGTTATTTGTTTTTATATTATTATTTATTGGCAGTATAAACTTAGTATTTGCGGTTCGCGAAACAAAATATGCACGAGTAGTGTTTTTGGGTAATTTTGCAAGTGGTAAGACAGCGTTTTTAAATGCTATTCAAGGTAAAGCTTGTAATCCACTTTTTAGGGTACCAACTGATCATATCGAATCAGATCAATTGTACACAATTCAGGATGAATCAAATGATAGAACATTGATTCTTCTTTTAGAAGATTATCCTGGTCAAGAAAGTCTTCATGACCAGCTGTCTAACTATTATAAAGATGCGCATATAGTTTGTATATGTGTACCCCTTGACGAACAAATCGATGCAGATAACTCGATGACTCGTTGGATAAATGAAGCGGCAAATCGTTGTAGAGCACATTTTTTAAGTGAATTGGGTAGTGGTGTAATTGGGTCAAATGTTTATCCTACTCTTTTTATAATTGTTGGTACTAAACTTGATCGCGTTAACGAGGAGAATGAGAGGAGAGACCATACTATTCTTAATAGGAATAGGCGTAAAATTGAGAAAATAATTGATGATTGTGATATACCTGTTACTCACATAGATATAAGTAGTTGTCATCCTAATCGAGTACAAAGTGCATTTAATGAGACCGTTTTAACCAATTATGATCAAATAATGAATATAGTTTCTTCTATACCTCTTACCCCTCGGGGACCGGTTCATCTTAATTTACCGACCCCTCCTCACCCTCGTGTTAGCTCATATTCTTCTAGCTCATCCAGTTCATCTAGTTATTCTAGTTCTTCAACATCATCGGGATGGTTTAGCAAGTGTAATATTATGTAATGTATAGATTTTTAATAAAGTCACTATAAAGTTGTTGGGTTATTTTACATGTTTATTTGATATTATCAGCTATTTTTAAATTTAATTTTTTGAGAGGAATTTTTATTTATGAAATTAAAAAAATTATTTGGCATGTTGCCTTTAGTACTAACTTTAGGATTTCCTATTTCAACAATGATATCAAGAATGAAATGGCGTATTTTTATAAAATAATTAAAAATATGGACGTAAAAAACAGTATTATGGAATCTAAGATTAATGCACATGAAACTGCGTTTGAAGATACGATTACATACGATAAACTTCTAAACAAAATTGATATGGACATTCAAATTTTAGATATGAATTTACTCGGTTGGATTGAACTTATCGAAAATGAAAATTTATATGATGCTGTGAAAAAATTAAACTATGATGAGCAAATTTTGCTTAATTACATTTTTTATGAAGAAAGAACGCAAAGTGGAAATAGCTAAAATTTGTGGCACCACACAGCAAAATGTCAGCAAAAACATTACCAAGATATTGAGTGAAATAAAAAATTTTTATCAAGTACATAGAAGTTGAAAAATTTTTTAAAAATGGTTGTAAAAATAGGCCAAAAAGACTCTTAAAAGATAGAGGATATTTTTTCTAGCTTTAGCCTCTAAGAGAACTTTTAAAATTGAATACTAATTATCTTAATTACGTTAACTGTTATTCGAGCAGTTTATAAAATGCGCTATGACTTCGTTTTGGACGAGCGAGAAACATTTTTATATAAAATTAGCCGGTTACTAATTTGCCATGACGATAACAGTCTATAATGATACTTCTGCATAGTCGAGGTTAAGTCCCAGAATGTAGCTTCGTCCGAGAGATGACGAGGTGGTGAAACTCCGATGTTGCCAAAAACCATTGGCAGATTAAGATAATAAAAATTTTTATAAATGTAAATAAGCTATGTCTAGCTCTGCACTAAATATTTGGAATCAAGGAGGGTTTTAAAAAGTGACAGAAGAAAAAGATGGTGAGATAATATTTTTCCCAACAGAAGCAAGCTATAAATTTGGCAATACGATGTACGTTGTGAAATCTCATTACGACGAAAATTCCGATTCTTTACCACAAAAAATAAAAAAATTGTTAAAGGTAGAGATTCAAAACAAACTTTATAGGAACTTGTAGAAAAGACGGGTTAAAAGGCGCTATAATTATAAATGTAAATATTGCTTTTGGCTGTTAAACGTTTATATACGCCTTATAAATGAAAAGAAGTTTAATAAGTGAAACAGTCAAATCTATATAAAACATTAAAAATAGCGAATCTGTTAGCAAATAAGGGTATCACGGTACTCTATTTAAGGCTTTCTCGTGATGATGAAAAGGAAGGTGAAAGTAACAGCATATCCAACCAGCGAAAACTACTTATGGATTTTGCAAACAAGAATGGTTTTAGAAATGTGAAAATATTTGTCGATGATGGAGTTTCAGGAGCGACTTTTAATAGAGTGGATTCAAGGAGCTTTTAGAGCTTATTGAAAAAGGAATAGTCTCTACTCTTATAGTAAAGGATATGTCTCGTCTTGGAAGAAATCACATAGAAGTTGGTAAACTGACTGACTATGTTTTCCCAACGCACAATGTTAGATTTATTGCATTAAATGACGGCGTTGATAGTGAAAAGGGCGAAGACGATTTTACTCCGTTTCGCAATATTATGAATGAATGGTACTGCAAAGACATGAGTCGCAAAATAAAATGTACTTTACACTTGAAAAGTAAACAAGGGTATGCAGTTGGTCATCCCCCTTATGGTTATATGTGCGCAGAAGATAGAAAAAAGTGGGTAATTGATAATGAAGCTGCAGAGATTGTAAAATGTATATTTTCAATGAGACTTCATGGTGAAAGCGTAAATAAGATAGCTGAAAAATTAAGAAGAGAAAAAGTTCTAATTCCATCGGTATATGCTGACAAAAAAGGAATTAAAAGAGCAGCAATAAAAGCTCCGTTAGGAGAATATCTTTGGTCGAGTCAAAGAGTACGCATGATTTTATCTAATCAATCGTATGTAGGTGATATCATAAATTTTAGGACGTACAGCAAGTCATTTAAATTAAAAAAACGTCTTGAAAACGCAAAAGAAAATTGGGAAGTACATAAAAATGTGCATGAGGCAATTGTCGAAAGAACTGATTTTGAAAAGGTGCAAACTAGTTTTGGAGATACGAAATGCCGGAAACCTAAACATACGGAAAAAAATATATTTTCCGATTTTCTAAAGTGTTCAGATTGCGGTTCAAATTTAAACTACAAATTCACGCACGACAATCCTGATAATCATTATTTTTCATGTAAAAACGACCGTGCTAATAATGGTTTATGCAAAAAAGACACATCACATAAGAGTTGATACGCTGTCTAATGTGGTAAAAAACAATATTTCAGAGATAGTGAGGTTCGCAAATGCTTTTGAAGATGAGTTTGTAAAATTAGTTGTTGATGAAAACTACAAACTGACACAAGAAAGGCAAAAGAAAAATCAAGAGCTACTTCAAAAATTGCTTTGCAGAGAAAAAGAAATTGATACTTTGATTGAGGGTTTGTTCGAAGAAAAAGTTTTAGGGAATCTTACAGACGAGAGATTTAAAAAATTAACATACAAATATGAGGACGAACAGCTTGAACTTAAAGAAAAAATTAAGAATGTCAAAAGGCAAGTTCTTGAAGATAAAAAACACGAACTCTATGTAAATGGCTTTTTGGATATCGCAAAAAAATACTCTGAAATAGAAGATCTTACAATAGATATTTTAAATGAATTTATTGATAAGATTGTGGTTTATCATCGCGAAGTTGTTAACGGTATGACTTCTCAAAGGGTTGAAATTTTTTACAAAATGATAGGCAACATAAAAAATCCCAAAGCTTTCACGGAAAGAAGAAACGTGGCTTATCAAGTATTTTGGCAGAATTAATAAAGAAAAAATTTCAATAGCGGTTTAAGGAGAATAAGAAACATGAACAAAAAAATATGTATTTATCACCGACCAACATTCCAAGACCAGGAATCTATTGATTCGCAAGTTGATATGCTTAAAAATTTTGCAGAGAAAAATAATCTTAAAAATGCAGAAATCTTCATTGATAACGAGGCTTTTTGGCCTAATCTAAACAGAAAAAGTTTAAAAAAATTACTTATACTAATCAAAAATGGAGAAGTTTCAATGTTAATAGTAAAAAATAGCATGAAAGAAAAAACATCAGTAGTGTATTGGAAATAGCGGTGACCACCAGTACAAACGGCAAAGAGTCTACTTGTCAATTGCTGCCACTTAAAAAAATCATTAGAGATTGGTACGCAAAGCAACTAACAACGCAAATACCATTCTAATGATTCCAATTTAAAAAACAGAAGTTCCATAAATTAATTTCATGCTCCTTATGGAACGTCAGACTGGTACCGGTGGCCGGACTTGAACCGGCACGATATTGCTACCGAGGGATTTTAAGTCCCTTGCGTCTACCTATTCCGCCACACCGGCATAAAAATTATAGATCACAATATTGATTGTAACTTAATCAAGTAAAAATGTCAATAAAAAATTACAAATTATTTTTGTTTGCAAATATTTTTTAATGTTGGATGTGCAGTAATTGGATTATGCCTTTCCGAAACAATTTCTAATCATCATGTTGTAATAAGAAATAATTTTAATCTCTCGCAAAAATTTAGAAAAATTTTTTAAGATTATATAGAATAAATCTATTTGACATATTTTACCTGATAATGTAAAATAATGTAAAAGAGCTCCGGAAGATAAACTTCAAATGTAATAAATATATTTAAAAAATACGATGATTTTTGTTAATATATTGAAAACATTAAACTTTACAAATTTATTTCTAATTTTGATATTGATTTTTGATTAAATACCAATTACAATAATAAATAAATGTGATTTTAAATCACCACAAACTGAATCTATTCATATTATTGCGGAAAGGGTTTTTCAATATGTTTAATAATTTACACAAAGAAAATAGTACAATTAAAATAATTGTGATAGATGATGATACTGTTATTTCTGATAAGTTATGTAAATTTTTGGCTAAGAATGAAAATTTTGAAATTTGTTCATATTTTAAAAGTGGTATTAATATAGAAAAAGAAATGAATTTTTATAAACCAAATCTTGTTATTACAGATATTTCTGCTAAGGATGATGAGAATGAATATGTTTTAAAAAAACTGAGCGCTTTATCGGAAAACAAACCAACGATTATAACAATATCATCGTTAAAATGTGAAGCTGATTTAGAAAAATTATTTAGAATGGGAATAAAATATCATATAAGGAAGCCAATAATTTTTTCTTTACTTGAAGATGCCATCTATTCAGTTTGCTATGAAAAATCAAATAATAGTTATATTTCTAAAATTGGGAAGATAAAGAAATTTGTGAGATTTTTGGGTGTACCAACTAATATTTTAGGCTATACATACATTTGTGAATCACTTAGTTATATGGTTGGAAATCCTCGTGTTATGTTTTTAAACGAAGTTTATAAGCTTGTTGCTAAAAATAACATTACATCCAGTGAATCGGTGGAAGTTTCTATAAGAAACGCAATTAAAAAGACTATTAAAGTAAATAATAGTGAATTTTTAAAAGTTTTTGGAGAAAATACCAACGCACTTAGCAATTCAAAATTTTTAACTATTATAAAAGAGATTTTATGCGAGAAATTTTTATAATAAAAAAGCTTCTAAAACAAAGAAAAATTTGTTTTGAAGCTTATTTTTTATCTATTTTCTTTTTCCAAAATTAAAATTGGGTCTATAAATTTTTCATCTTTTGAAATCATAAAATGAAGATGTGGCCCATCTAAAATTTCGCAAGGTACAATTCCTATCACTCCAATATTTTGTCCAGTTTTTATTCGGTCGCCTTTTTTTATTGGAACATTGCTATCTAGCCCTGAATAATATCCTGTAAAATTCCCGTTGTGTTCTATTAATACAGTTGTTCCGTAAGATGAATCGTTATAAATGTCTTTTACCGTGCCACCTGTTACTGATTTTACTTCAGTTCCTGTTTCAGATTTAAAATCTGTTCCTTCGTGAGTTCTCCAATCTGAAAGTGTTTTTGAATAAACGGGTTTTCCGCTGCTAAATTCTTTGAGTATATTGTTTTCCACGGGATATTCAATTTGCAGTTCAGAAAGCGACATCGATGATGCTTCTTGCACTTCTTCAAGTTCGTCACTATTACTTTGTGATTTTTCAGGAATTGGTTTTCGATTTGTTTTTTCATTTTCTTCTTTTAAATGTTCTTTACCGGGTAATTCTTTTGGGTTTTTAGTGTTCGTTTTGGCGGGTGTTTGCGCAGTTTGAGAAGAACCGGTTTTGGAATGATTGGATGTTATTTTTTTTATGCTTTTGTAAGTAGAAAGTCCGGTTATTCCCAAAGTTACTAAAAAAATTGATAGGGCGATGTACACGCTTTTTTTGTTTTTTGGATTTTTAGGTGTTCCGTTAGGCCC
>JAEEGL012489496.1_pt1 | contig 16945 bp, 14 predicted proteins | sample 9134231 | NCBI WGS metagenome assembly JAEEGL01 (sample SAMN16246548, study PRJNA631951) | gut metagenome | biome: gut microbiome; feature: rumen; material: fiber-attached | host: Bos | place: Iran: Karaj | collected 2018-10
AACCGTGATTGAGCGGGCCAGAATTACAATGATGAGTATTGAAATGATTAAAGCCGCGATTCCAATTCCCAAAAGGATAAAAAGAATGTCATTCCTCAATTTAAAAGCAGAAGCCTCACTCTCAACAGTAATGACGCCCCAGCTGTCAGAAGAACCGGAAAGTTTTATCGGCGAATATGCGATGAACGAAGGTTTTCCTTCTACGACAGCCTTCCCTACTCCGCTTTTACCATTAAAAAGATCCTCAAGGCAGCTTTCAAAATTTGGATCTACCTTAAAGACTTCCTCTCGGACTTTTACATTTCCAAGAGCATCAGTTACAGGAGTTCCCCGACCGTCAAGTTCCGTTACGGAATGAGTCATAGCCTTGTAATTGTAGAGTTCCTGAATGAATTTCATCTCAGGATGTGCAACGACGGCTCCCTCTCCATCAACGACAAATGAATAACGGTCAGAAATTTTTGATGAATATTCGCTGACAAGTTTTTGAAGATAGCTCAAATCAAGATCGATTCCAAGGAAGCTGTCCATGGAAGAACTTTCACCACGATAAATCGGCTGATAAATGGAAGCACATGGATGCCCTGTTGAAACAGAGTAATATGACTTTGAGATGAATGGCTTTTTTAATTCCATCATCAAGGTAAACCACCATCTGTTTTTTCTGTCACCGTTCTTGCCTGATGATCGAGCCGTCTGCATTCCTTCCAGGCTTACCGTATACAAAAGCTCCATATATGGGTTTCGTACGGAAGTATCTTCGAGCATCTCGTGAATCGACCTTTCAGAACCAGAAAGAACTGTCGGATTTTTAGTGACTTCCAATCCAACATTGTAGGCTCCTACAAGGAACTCCGAGACAGATTCCGCGACATAAGAAGACGTGCTTAAATTCCTTTCGTTGATCTGCGTATTGTAAAAAGAAGTAAAGATTCCAAGTACGGCTCCAATTATAACCGTCGTCAGCAAAACAAGAATTATTACGATAGGAACAAGAAGTTGTTTTAGGATATTATTTTTTTTCATGGCTCTCTCTCAAAAGGGTTATCATCTACCCCTCCACGATATTATTATCAAATAGTTTCCAGTGACGGTCAAATTTTATTTTAAATTTTAGATTTTTTACTTGCGTTATTCTCAAAGCATGGTAATATTAAACCGTGGTTAGGAAAGAGATGAGGACTTACACCAACCGCTTGATTAGGAGGGCAATATGTTACCGAATAAGAGGACAGGCCTTAACGAGGCTAAACGTTAGGCTTATTTTTACCGGGTTTCCGGAATTTTATATTTAATGGCTGATCACTCCTGTTGATTTCATGCCAAATACAAAGCACCGCATCAGGCGGTGCTTTTTTTTATCTCCAAGGAATTTTTCCTCAGCACCACAAACTTTTTAATGAAAGAAAAAATACGCATTCAATCCTAAATTTAAAAACGAAGACTTTTTGAGAGACATTTTTTATTTAATTTTGTATAATTTAATTATGTACGAACAATTAAAACTTTCAAACCAACTTTGCTTTCCGCTTTATGTTTGCTCAAAGGAAATTGTACGGCGTTACAAACCACATTTAGACGAAATCGACCTAACTTATACCCAATACATAGCAATGATGGTATTTTGGGAAAAAAAGCAGATGAACGTAAAAGAACTTGGAGAAATCCTTTTCCTTGATTCTGGAACACTCACGCCAGTCCTGAAAAAGCTCGAGTCAAAAGGATATATTTCCCGCGAACGCTCAAAGCAGGATGAACGCAACTTAATCGTAAGAATCACAAAAGAAGGTGAAATTCTCCAGGAAAAATGCGCGGATATTCCAAAAAAAGTCGGAAGCTGCTTAAAGCTTGACGCTGAAGAAGCAAAAACCCTGCATGACATCCTTCTTAAAGTGGAAAGCCAGTTCAACTGAGAAAAATAAACAATTTTACGCAATTTAATTTATCAAAACTCATTGACATTTTTTTTCTGTTGCTATATATTCTTACTTGTAATTAGATTGTACACAATTTAATTACAAGTAACTTTTTCAGGAGAATTATCATGAGCATTTACGATTTCAATTTCAAATCAAGAAAAGGCGCAGACGTTTCAATGGGAGACTATAAGAACAAGGTTCTTCTCATTGTAAATACTGCTACAGGCTGCGGATTCACACCTCAATATAAAGAACTTCAGGAAATATACGAGCAGTTCAAGGACAAAGGATTCGAAATCCTCGACTTCCCTTGCGATCAGTTTGGACACCAGGCTCCAGGTGACAACGAGGAAATTCACACATTCTGTACCGGACGTTTCGGAATAACATTCCCTCAGTTTGCAAAAATCGAAGTAAACGGAGAAAACGCACTTCCTCTCTTTAAGCACCTTACTGACAACACAAAGTTTGAGGGATTTGATGATGCAAATCCATTCACAAAAATTTTGATGAGCGTTGTAAGCTCAAAATCCAAAAAGAACGACATCAAATGGAATTTTACAAAATTCCTCATCGACAGGAACGGAAACATTCTGAAGAGATTTGAGCCGACAGCTGACATGAAAAAAGTTCAGGATGCAGTCGCACAGGCCTTGAGCAACTAAACAATCTTTAGCCACTTCTAAAAAATATAGACGGCGACAGGAGTTTTCCCCACTTTTTCCTGCCGCCGTCACCTTTTTTAAATGCCTGTTTTAAATAATCATTTATATGGAAGAAAGTGCGTTTTCGATGTCTTTTATCAGATCATCAACATTTTCTATTCCAACCGAAAGCCTTATCAAATCAGAAGGAACTCCCGATGCTGCAAGCTCTTCTTCTGACAGCTGGCGGTGTGTGGAACTTGCTGGATGCAGGCAGCAAGTGCGGGCATCTGCAACGTGAGTCGCTATCATTCCAAGCTTCAGCTCTGCCATGAATTTCTCAGCATTTTTCCGGCCGCCTTTTACTCCAAAACTGATTACGCCGCAGCTTCCGTGAGGAAGATATTTTTTTGCACGCTCGAAGTATTTGTTTCCAGGAAGTGAAGGATAATTCACCCATGAGACCGCTTTGTGCTTTGAAAGGAATTCAGCAATCTTTAACGCATTTGAGCAATGTCGTTCCATTCGGACTGCAAGAGACTCAAGTCCAAGATTGAGTATGTATGCATTAAATGGAGACTGAACTGTTCCCAAGTCACGCATAAGCTGAGCCGTTGCCTTTGTAATGTATGCGCCTTCCTTTCCGAACTGAGTGGCATAAGTTATTCCGTGGTAGCTTTCATCCGGAGTACAAAGCCCTGGGAATTTATCTGCATGAGCCATCCAGTCAAACTTTCCTGAGTCAACGATTACACCGCCGACAGTGGCATCATGTCCGTCCATGTATTTTGTAGTCGAATGAAGCACGATATCAGCGCCAAACTCAATCGGCCTGCAATTTACCGGAGTTGCAAAAGTATTGTCAACAATCAGGGGAACTCCGTGTCTGTGAGCCGCCTCAGCAAACCTCTCGATATCAAAAACGATGAGCGCAGGATTTGCAATAGTCTCACCAAAAACAGCCTTTGTATTTGGCTTAAATGCCCCTTCAAGCTCTTCATCGCTGCAATCCGGATTTACGAAAGTAAAATCGATTCCCATCTTACGCATCGTCACATTAAAAAGATTGAAAGTTCCTCCATATATTGTAGAGCTTACAACCACGTGATCACCTGCGTTGGCAATATTGAAGACAGAAAGGAAAGATGCAGCCTGTCCAGAACCAGTGAGCATTGCCGCACTACCCCCTTCAAGGGCAGCAATTTTTGCGGCAACCATATCTGTCGTAGGATTCTGAAGGCGTGAATAAAAATATCCGCTTGCCTGAAGATCAAAAAGCTTTCCCATTTCTTCACTTGAGTCATACTTGAACGTCGTGCTCTGAATGATAGGAATCATCCTCGGCTCACCATTTTTCGGTGAATATCCGGAGTGAAGACATTTTGTTTCGATTTTCATTTTTTACCTCTTCTAGATTTTTGTAGGACAAATTTGTGGAATTAAGAATCAAAAAAAGTCTTTCCTTTTTCCGTCTGAATGCGGTCTGTCGTTGGATATACGAAACATGGATTTGACTTAAGGATTCCTGCAAAAAGACCTGCCTCATATTTTGCCATCGGTAAATCATGCAGGAGATAGTTTCCACATGTTGATGGTGTGGTTCCAGGAACGACATCATCATACGAAGCGCAATGCTCAAACGCCCTTATCATCAGAGGCAAAAGTTCCTGTGGCTTTGGATGCCCTTTTACGATAAGGTAACAGCCGGTAAGACAGCCCATCGGTCCCCAATAGACAATCCTATCCTTCCATTCTGAATCGTTTCTCAAAAAAGTTGCCACGATATGCTCAATTGTATGCATCGCATTAGGATGAATTACCGGTTCAAGATTAGGTTTCTTCATCCTTATGTCAAAAGTCGTAACAAACTGATCTCCAAGAGTATCAACACGAGACTCATAAATTCCCGGAACGAGTTTTGTATGATCTACCTGAAAGCTAGGAATCAAATCCATATTTATGCCTCCTAAAAAATTAAAGGAAAATTTCTAATAACAAAAGTTTCAAGAAGAAATTTTTGAAAAATACAAAGACATAATATCAATTATGAAAGCTTTATAAAATCCTTTTTCTTAAAAGTTTCATATCAAAACTGTTACCTTTTTTTTGCCTTATGATTCTGGTTTCCTACGACACCAGGTAACACTTTTGATTAAAGCCCTGAAAAACACCTCATCCCTGCATTTATCACTTAAAAACTTCATTCATAAAGCAATTCTAAACTTTTCAATTATGATTTTTCTTTAAATCCAGGGAAAGAAGCAAAACCATCCTTTAATCAAAACTGTTACCTTAAAAAGGTCCACATATCAAAAGTGTTACCTTTTTTTACCATTCCGGCAAACCTCTCCAAACGCGCGAGGATTGATTTTTAGAGGGGGTCTTTTTCAGATGAAATACAAATCGATTTCTTTTAAAAGTGCTCTGTAATCAAATCCTCAGCAGAGTTTAAAATAAATATTTGTACCCCTTTTCCCCTTGTGTACTTTGTGCGTATAAGAGTACAAAATATACATTTCTCTTTGTTCTCTTTGTACTCTTTGTGAAACTTTTCTACTTGTCTCTTTGTGATAATCGTACTCTTTTTCTTACAAATCACACATTTTTCCTTGTGCAACATGTACTCTTTGTGCTTTTTGTACCCCTTTTAAATTTGACTAATTTTTTCCCCTGTTTTATAATTTTCTTCAAGGTGGGAAAATGAAAACAATAACATTCGCTCTTCAAAAAGGCGGCACGGGAAAAACATCCGTAGCTGTAAGTGTCGCAACAGAACTCGCTAAAAATCACAAAGTAGTCCTTATCGATGCCGATCCTCAGGGAAACGCCTCTGCGTGGTATAACCACGATTTGACGGCAGAACTTTCTGATGTCCTCACGAAAAAAGCCGGTATCGGAGAAGCCCTGATTTCAACAGGAATTAAAAACCTTTTCATGCTTCCGACGGCTGGAGTAGGCGGAGGATTAAACGACTATCAGAAAACAGATGCCACGCGCAATAACGAAGCGATGCTCGACGTAACGGATGAGCTTGCAAAGGCTTTTGAATATTGCATCATCGATACATCTCCTCACTTTGGGCCCCTCGAAGAATCGTGCTTTATCGCAAGTGACGAGATTGTTCCCGTCATGATGATTGACCGCTTTTCTTTTGACGGACTGGAAATATTCATGACAAACCTTTCAGAACTCAAAGACCGCACTAAAAGAATAAGCCGAAGCGCAACAATAAAAAGGCTCGTCTTGAATTCAAAAGACAACCGACTTTCGTCTCAGACTGGAAAAATCGATGCGCTGACCACGACACTGCCTCAAAACATGAAGCTTCACGTAATTCCTGTCGATCAGGCTTTTAAAAAAGCTCAGGATCTTCACGAACCAATTGACAACGCGGAAGCAAAAAAAGAAACACTGGAAACAATCGCCGAAATTGCGGCTTGTCTTTGCGAATAAAAAGGGAGGAAAAAATGCCGGCAACAAGAAAAATCAACAAAGAAGTCCAGGAAGATGACCTCAACCAGATGAAAAATCTTTTCTCATCAAAATCTTCTACACAAGAAAGCACACCATCCAATGAAGAAGCAGTTGCGACACAAGCCGTATATTCTGCGGTCAAGGAAGAGTCAAAAAATGTCACGGACACAAAAATCGGAGTAAGGCTCACTACGGCGAAAAAGAACGAGCTTAAGGCCTATTTCATTTCTCATGGAGTAACCGTATCTCAGGGAATTATCGATGCATACGAACTCTTGAGAAAATTCGAAACTGAAGGAAAAGTAGCCTACAAAGACGGAATCCTGAATATCCGGCAGTCCTGACATAAATGTCTTACGAAAATTTGTATAAGGCGCATTATTTTCTTGAAGAATAAGGATCCTGGAGTAAAAAATTGACAAAAAAATTAAAGGAAAATCAGGAAAATTCTCTCGTCTCAATCGATGACTCTGTGGGAGAGCTTTTTGAACTTGACTCAGGAAGGGAGAGGACGAAGTCTTTAAGTTTTATACCTAGTTTCTTTACGACGGCTTCACTTCCATTCAGAAACGTTCATAAAACAGTATTTGTCCGAAAAGGAAGCCAGGGGCTGACATTGACACTGACCTCCCCAAAAAACGTTCCCTTTGGAAAATACGGAAGGCTTTTATTGAGCGTTCTTACGACACATGCAGTAATCGTTGGAAAGACAAATCTTCCGGTTTTAATAGAATATTCATCTCTGGCAGACTTGTTGAAAGAGCTTCAGCTTCCAAAGCAGCGCGGAACTGACATCCGTGAGCAGCTTGAATGTTTTTCAAACGCGGCATTTGCTTTCGAGCAGAAATCAACAGAAGTTCAATCAGCTTATCTTTTCAAGCATCTTTACGACGATGGAAAATATCCGAAAGGGGACGTAAAGGTAACGACACGAACCACAGGAAACATTCGCTTTACGGAAGGCGTTCAATATAAAGAAATTGAGGACGGCTCAAAAGACAATAAATACGGCTCGTTCAAGATTTTTCTTTCAGGTGAATTCGTGGGGTTTTGCCAGAAACATGCAGTTCCGATTGATTACACAGTCTACAAGAACATATCAAGTGCCGTTGGAAAAGATATCTATGCGTGGCTTGTTTTCAGGAATCACGGAATAAAAGATCCTGTTTTTGTTCCAAGGAAAAGACTCGTTGAGCAGTTCATGCCGGTAGATGAAAATTCAAATCCAAACCAGGAAAACGTCAATTACGGAAGAATCATCGAGCAGATAAAGGAAATAAAGGAAAAATTTTATCCTGAGGCAAAAATCGCAATAGATGAATCAGGAACAGGAATTACACTCTATAAAAGTCCGACTCCTGTAATTGACAAGGATCCGCGATATGCGCTTATAACTTCAGACATATAGGCAAAGCAAAAAAGAAGGTAACAGAAATGATTAGCAAATTTGAGATGTACACAAATGCACATTACCTATTATTAGTAAGAAAATAATATTATTAGTTAATTATTAGATATAATAGAAGATTTGTTAAAAGTGTTACCTTTTTTAATCGAAGGTGTTACCTGAAAAATGTCGTAGAGATGCTAAATCCTTATGGGATAAGAATAAAGATGGAAAAGGCTTTTTTAATCCAAGGTGTTACCTTGAGATGGTTTTTCCACAAAAAAAAGTTGATAAATTAATCAGGATTGTTACGTTAATTTAATCAAAACTGTTACCATGCTGTTTTGCGAGTTTTTAGGACCCTCTTAAAGGGAAAATCATTAGGATTTTTTTGAAAAACAAGATGTAAAAGTGTATTGCAGGAAAACGTTCTTAATCAAAAGTGTTACCTTGCCGTTAAAAATAATAAGCTGAGTTTTTTAGAGGGAGATGATCATTTTTTGCCGCCATATCAAAACTGTTACCTTAATTTTGAGGAATTTAAAAATTTTAATCAAAAAGACTAGAAAACAATTGCTAAATATGAAAAACTCTTTTTTCTGAATAAAGCAATAACAGGAGAAAAAAATGTTTGATGATGATGAGAGCGATGGATTCATGAGTTTTTCTGACGATGACCTTGATGATTTTGACTATTACTGTTCCTTTATAAAGGCATTGGAAGAAGAATTTGTTTCTAAAAGCGAAATCGTTACGCAGCTTATGGATGAATTTGATCTTGAAAAAGGAGCAGCCGTTAAAGTCCTTAAGAGATATCTTGCTGAAAAAGACGATTTTGATGACGAAGAAGAAGCAGATGATTTTTGTGAGGATGACGATTACAGCGACGGCAATTCTGAAAGATAGGGAGCCGGGATTTTGAGGAAAGCTGCTTTAAGATAATGGCCATCTTGTTTTCATGTGACGGAATTATTTTAGTTGACAAAAGATTGTACGCAATCTATAATTAAATTGTGTACAATTTAATTATAAGGAGATATTATGAGTGAGAACATGACTAAAAGATATGACGTTGCAATCTTGGGAACGGGACCTGCAGGAATCTCAGCGGCAATAACCCTTACAATCAGAAATAAAAAAGTCATTTTGTTTGGAAATAAAGATTTGAGCACAAAACTTTCTAAGGCTCACGAAATACAAAATTATCCGGGCTTTCCGGCAATAAAAGGTGATGAGCTTCAGAAAAATTTCCTGAGGCATCTTGATTCGCTTGGAATTTCCATTACTGAGGACCAGATAACCTCTTGTTATTCCATGGGGGACTATTTTAACCTTTTGTCCAAGAAAAATGAAATGTTTGAGGCAAAGGCCGTAATCATTGCGACAGGAGTTAATTTCGGAAAGCCTTACGATGGTGAGGAGCAGTTTTTGGGCAGGGGAGTGAGTTATTGCGCAACCTGTGACGCGCCTTTATATAAGGGAAAGACTGCTGTTATAATCGGTCAGTCTCCAAAAGAGGAAGAAGAGGTCAAATTCATGACGGAAATCTGCTCTAAGGTAACATATATTCCTATTTATAAAGATGATGTAAAAGTCAGTGCCGAAAATCTTGAGGTAGTGCATGATGTTCCTTTAAGAATTGAAGGTGCCTTAAAAGCTCAAAAACTTGTCCTTAAGGAAAGGGAAATTTCAGCAGACGGAATCTTTATCTTGCGCGATTCAGTTTCTCCGTCTCAGCTTGTACCTGGACTTGCTCTTGACGGAAATCACATCGCGGTAAACCGTAAGATGGAGACGAACATCAAGGGATGCTTTGCCTGCGGTGACATTACAGGAACGCCTTATCAGTACATAAAGGCTGCCGGCGAGGGAAATGTCGCGGCTCTCTCAGCGGTTTCTTATCTGGCTTAAAATTATATTGACCGTAAGCGAAAAGTCTGTCAGTTTAAAGACAGACTTTTTTTATGGAGCTTTAGGTGAAATTCGCGCACATTTCTGACCTTCATCTTGGGATGGAGCTTTCATCATATTCGTTAATTGAAGACCAAAAATACATCCTTACAAAAATGATTGGAATTTTTGAGGAAGAGAAGGTTGACGGCGTTTTGATTGCAGGGGATGTTTACGACCGATCCGTGGCTTCAATTGAGGCGATAAGGCTTTTTGAGGATTTTCTGCGGCGCATTGTAAAAAAAAGCATGAAAATTTTTGTGATAAGCGGAAATCACGATGCTGCGGAGAGGCTTTCTTTCGGGCGAGACTTTATGGAAGAAAGCGGTCTTTTTTTCTCAAAAGTTTATGACGGATCCGTAGAAAAAGTTTCTCTTGAAGATGAATTCGGAAAAATCAATGTCTATCTTCTTCCGTTTGTCAGGCCTGCGTCGGTCAGATTTTATAATCCTGACGAAAAAATCGAGGATTTTGACGATGCACTCCGCTTAATCATTAAAAACCTGAAAATCAACACAAATGAGCGGAATATTTGCATCGCACATCAGAATATAGTCAGCGCAGAACATTGTGACTCAGAGCTTCCTGTTTTTGGAGGCCTTGACGGAATTTCATCAGAGATTTTCAGCGAGTTTGATTATGCGGCACTCGGTCACATTCACTCACCGCAGACACTTGGAAAAAATAAAAACGTGCGCTATTGCGGAACTCCACTCAAGTACTCGCTGTCAGAAAAAAATCATAAGAAATCCGTAACAATAATAGAATTCAGAGAGAAGGGAAATCAAAAAATTCATACAGTTCCGCTTGAAAGCCTGCGCGACGTCCGCGAAGAAAAAGGAACTTTCGAAGAAATCATGAAAAGGAGCGAAGGTTATTCATCAGGTCAAAAAGACGATTTTGTAAGCATTGTACTGACCGACGAAGATGAAGTCTTGAATGCCTATTACAAGCTCAAGTCAGTTTTTCCACACATCTTGCAGATGACTTATGACAACACCCGCACCAGAAATTCGTCTGTCGTAAGCGACATAAAAACTTCTAAAGCCATGACTCCGCTTGAAATTTTTGACAGATTTTACGAGAACAGAAACGGAATCGTGATGAGTGAAGAGCAGAGGAAATACATGAGTTCCCTTATTGATTCAATTTGGGAGGAAAATTAATGATGCCGTTAAAATTAGTTCTGGAAGGATTTGAAAGCTACTGCCGAAAAACAGAAATTGATTTTTCAAAATTTGGTGAGAAAGGCCTTTACTTAATAAAAGGTGACACTGGAGCCGGAAAAACTACTCTTTTTGACGCGATAACATTTGCCTTGTATGGAGAGGCGAGCGGAGACGTGCGGGAAACTTCAATGCTGCGCTCGATTCAGGCGGATGAAAACATAAAAACCTTTGTTGAACTTACATTTTCTGTAGGCGGAAAAATTTACACAGTCACAAGAAATCCTGACTATGAAAGAAAATCGCTTCGTGGTGGCGGAACCGTAAGGCAGGCAGCCGGCGCAAAAATCGTTTATGATGACGGACGGCCTCCAGTTGAGGGCGTAAAAAACGTGAGCAAGGCAGTCTATGACATCATTCACCTTGAAAAAGATGATTTTACGCAGATTGCAATGATTGCCCAGGGGGAGTTTGAAAGATTCTTGCTTTCAGATACAGCTGAGAAAAATGAAATTTTTAAGAACCTGTTCAGGACAAAAAAATATGAAATCCTGCAAAAGCGCTTAAAAGAAGATTCTGACATCCTGAAAAAAAATCTGGATCAGCTCGTAAAAAGCATCGAGCAGTATCTTTTCGGAATTTCATTTGATGAGGACGACGTTTTAAATCAAAAACTGATTCAATTAAAGGAAACAAAGCATATTGATGAAGACGCAATCGAATTCCTGAAAGGCCTTGTCAAAAAAGATGAGGAGGCGTGCGAAAGGCTTACATCTTCTTTTGAGGAAAAAAACACTCATCGCACGGAACTTCACGTATCGTTGCAAAAGGCAAACGAAAAAAAAGCATTGGAAAGAGGTCTTGAATCAAACAAAAGGAGCCTTTCTTTAAAAAAAGAAAATTTGAATATTCTTCAAAAAAATCTTGACGAAGCTTCCCTCAGGGAGAAAGAAAAGGCAGAGATTGAAAAGCAGAGGATCCTTCTTGAAAAGGCAATTCCAAAATACACCGAAGTTTTTGAGGAAGCAAAAAGAATCGCCGTTCAGGAAAAGGAAATTCTTTTGCTTGGGGAGAAAGTTGAGTCAGAAAAGATAAGGATTCAAAACGGAAAACAGAAGCTTATGGCTTTTGAGGATGAACATTCGACTCTTTCGTCTTCTGGGGAAAGGCTGATTTCTCTTGAAAATGAAAAATCACTTTTAGACGAAGAGAGGAATGAGCTTTTAAATTTAAGGACGCAGCTTTCATCCCTTGAAAAAGACAGGGAAAAACTTTTTAAGCAGCAGACTCTTTCTGCCCAAAGTCTTTCAAACTGGAAGATTGAAAATGAAAGGCTTTCTTCTCAAAAAGAGGCTTTCTATAGGTGCCAGGCAGGAATTCTTGCACAGTCACTTGAAGAAAACAAGCCTTGCCCAGTCTGCGGTTCTCTGACTCATCCGTCTCCGGCTCAAAAGGCAGAAGATTCTCTTTCGCAGGAACAAATTGAAGCGGCTGAAAAAAAGGTAAAAAATCTTGAAGCTCAGGCAAATGAAATCAGCTCGTCGGCAAAACTTACCGCGCAGCACATAAAGGACGTTTCTTCACAAATTGAAGCCGCCTTAAAAAAATATCTTCCTGATGCAAGTGTTGAGAATGCAAGAGAAAAAGTTTCTTCTCGGATGGCAGAGCTTGCCCAAAAATTGAATGCATTAGCTTGTGAAATTATGAGTGAGTCAAAGAACGCAAGTCGGAAAGCTGAGCTTGAGAAACTTATTCCAGATTTAAAAGAAAGAATTGCACTTGCTGAGGAGAAAAATAATTCCCGGATGCAGGATTTTGCCTCACAAAAAGCCTCATGTGAAAGTGCGAGAGAGGCAAATCAAAAAGCGCGCTCTGAACTTTTATATGATTGTGAAGAATCAGCCCGCTCAAAATACGATGAGCTTTGTTCTGCAATAAAATCAATTGAAAGAGACATTGAAGAGGCAAGAAAAGCTTTGGATTCCTGCCGCTCTGAAATTCTGACGCTTGAAGGGCAGGTTAAGGCTCAGGAAGAGCAGCTTTTAAAAGCGGGAGATTTTGACGGAGAAAAGCTTCAGGAGGAATACGACAGCATTCAGCTTGAAATATCTTCTATTACTCAAAAAAGGGACGAAATCAATTCCCGCCTCGGAAAAAACAGGGACGGAATCGAAAACATGGCATGGCAGGAAAAAGAGCTTTCTGAGACAGAGAAAAAATATTCGATGGTGCGTCACTTATACGAAACCGTCAGCGGACAGATTGCCGGAAAAGAAAAAATCATGCTTGAGACTTATGTCCACATGCGCTACCTCGACAGAATCTTGATTCGTTCAAACGCAAGGCTCAGGACGATGACAAACGGAATTTACGAGCTTGTAAGGAGGCAGGAATTCAATTCGCTCAATTCGCAGCACGGCCTTGATTTGTGCATTCTGGATCACCACACTGATGATTTGCGCCCTGTCGGAGGTCTTTCAGGCGGTGAAAAGTTTCAGGCATCTCTTGCCCTGGCACTTGGACTTGCAGATGAGATTCAGGAAGAAGCGGAAGGCGTTTCGCTTGAGTCTATGTTCATAGATGAAGGGTTTGCGACCCTTGACCCTGGAAGCCTGAAGAAAGTAATGAAGTCTTTGGGTGAATTGTCTGACAACAATAAAATTATTGGAATTATCTCGCACGTAAGCGACCTTGAGAAATTTATTCCGCGCTATATTTATGTTCACAAAGATCCTCAGGGAACAAGTTCCGCCACCGTTGAAATAGACTGATGCTTTCGCATGCTTTGTTGAGGAAAAGTTTTTTATAAGAAAAATCTTCTGCTTGTAAAAACCCAAGCCTTTAGGTTAAGATGATGACATGTCCAGAAAAACAGAAAACATCCTTAAACTTTTGGATGAACTTGATGACATTCAAAATCAAATCTCAATAATAAATCAGCTGGCAAAAAGTCAGGGCATGATTGATGAAGAGGCGGAAGCTCAAAAGAGGCATCATCTTGAGGAAATAGAATTTGAAATGAAGCAGAATCTAAAATCCCTCAGGTTCTGGATAAATTCACTTTATGCTTACAACGGAAAGTCAAAGAGCAAGGCAAAGACAGATGCGAGCAAGAAAAACGGAGCGAAGGGCGGTCGTCCGCCAAAGCAGATAACGGACTCCAAAAAACGAATGAATGAACTTGAAAATGAAACAATTCCCCTTCTTGAAAAGAAAAGACTCGTGACACTTGACCCCGCTTCGGAGGCCAAGCTTGACGAGGAGATTTTTGAGGCGAAAAAAGAGTATTCTGAACTTGAAGAAAAGGTTCGCGCTTGGGAAACGGAAAAATCTTTAAGGAACGTAATGAGCGATTAAGCTTTGGGTTCCGTTTTCACCGAAGCCTTTTTCAAGCAGAGTCGTGTAGTTTTTAAGTGCATCGCTGAGGATTTCAAGATTCAGTCCGCTTGATTTTGATTCTTCAAGTGCGAGAGTCATGTCTTTTACGAAATGCTTCAGGTAAAAACTTGCGGTAAAGTCCCTTTCGATGATTTTTGAGGCAAAAGAATCAAGCTGACGGCTTCCTGCGGCACCAGTTGCGACAGACTGAATGAATGTGTCCAAATCCAGATTTTTTGATTTTGCGTATGCCAGAGCCTCGCAGAGTCCGCTCATCGTTCCTGCAATCATGATTTGATTTGCAAGTTTTGCGTGCTGACCGTTTCCGGCTTTTCCCTGATAGCGGATGTTTGTACCGATTGCCTTAAAGATTTCCATGCAGTCAGCGAAATCTTTTTCTTCCCCACCGGCAAGAATCGAGAGCGTGCCGTTTTTTGCTCCAGTTTCGCCGCCTGTAACAGGAGCATCAATCACCCTGAAACCGAGTTCCTTGCCTTTGGAATAAAGTTTTTCTGCAAGGGTTGGGCTTGAAGTTGTCATGTCGATTAAGAAAGCTCCTTTTTTTGCTGAATCAAAAATGTTACCTTCTTTTAAGTAAATTTCCTCAACGTCTTTCGGATAGCCTACGATTGAAAGTACGGCATCGCAGTCCTTGACGCAGTCTTTTATTGAGTCATGAAAAATTGCCCCCTGATTGATTACGTCCTCAACTTTTGATTTGTTCCGGGCAAAAATGTGGATTTCAAAGCCGTTTTTCATGAGGTTCTTGACCATAGACTTTCCCATTATTCCGACACCGATGAAACCGATTTTTTTCATGATTGACTCCTTTGTGTATTTGCTCTCTGACGATTTGAACGAAAAAGCTTTGTCAGCCTAGAATTGCTTTACGAAAGTATCTTCGTTTTGAATGAAGCCCATTTTTTGAAGGTACTTCTTGTGGGCTGCGGTTTTGGTCGTTGCGACCAGTTTTTTTATTCCATAGGTTTTGAGCATTTTGTATAGGTATTTTCCGACGGAACAGTCGCGGTAAGAAGGTGTTGTGTAGTCGAGTTTTACTTCCAAATTTCCAGAAAGAGTTTCTTCGGCGATAAAGATTCCAGCTGGAATTCCTGAGCACATGACGATGAAAATCTTATCCCGTTCAGAAGGAGAAAAAAAATCAGGGAAGAATTTTTTTATTTCACTGTGATTGGCATTCAGCAGGTGATTTAAGAATCCGTCGTCTGCCTTGACTTGAATTGTCAGGTAATGTTTTTTGATGTTCAGAAGCCTTCGTAAATTTATGAAATTTATGATTATGAGGCATGCCTGCATTGCCGCGGTCGGATAAGAATGAATGCAGAGCGCATAAATAAGGAAAATCGTGCTTCCGACAGTGTTTATGATGCGAAGCTTTATGATTGAAGTCATCAGCATCGAAACGATTACCAGAAAAGAACCTGTATACCCGATAAACTCTAACAAAACTTGTGTGCTCATGTTCTAGATTCTATATCAGGATTTTCATAACGGCAAGGAAATCAAGGATGCGTGACTGGCAGGGGAGGGATGGCTGATAAAAAAAATTTGCTTTTTCGTTGGGTTGATATATAAAATCAAATTGAGACGGATGTTGCTGCATTTTTGTTCGTCTGATGAAAAGCCCAGCGTGACTTAAAGCTGTGTTTTTTTCAAGCCAAACTTAAAGGAGGTTTTATGACAGGTTTTGGTTTGTTTGTCGTTTTTGTTCTTGCGATAATCCTCATGATTGTTGCAATTTCAAAATTCAAGATTCATCCTTTTATCGCAATAATGGCGGTATCGCTGTTATTTGGACTTGTAGCTGGAATTCCTATCGTAGACAAAAAAGTAGACGGTAAGACAGTTTCTGGAATTGCCAGCGTAATCGGCTCCGGATTTTCAGGAACATTCTCAAGCATCGGCATAGTCATTATTTTTGGTGCTTTAATCGGAAGCATCCTTGAAGTTACAGGTGCTGCCCTCAAACTTGCTGATATCGTCATAAAAATCGTAGGAAAAAAGCATCCTGTAGTTGCAATAGAACTTATGGGCTGGGTTGTTTCAATTCCTGTCTTCTGTGACTCTGGATTTGTCATCTTGAATCCGATCCGAAAAGCCCTCGTAAATAGAACCGGTGCTTCATCTGTCGCAATGTCATTTGGTCTTTCTGCCGGCTTGTACATTTCTCACGTATTCATTCCGCCGACGCCAGGTCCGATTGCAGCAGCTTCTACACTTGGAATCGGCGACAACTTGCTGATGGTAATCGGAATAGGTGTCTTGTGTTCAATTCTTCCTCTCATTGCCGGAATTATGTATGCAAACTACATCGGTAAAAAGGTAACTGCTGATGATGAGGCAAATTCTGGAGAAATTACAAAAACTTATGAGGAACTCGTCGCTTCTTACGGAAAGATTCCTGGTGGAGTAAATGCCCTTGCTCCAATCATTGTTCCAATCATCCTCATGGCAGCTTCTTCTATAGTGACAATGGCAAAAGCAGGCGGATTCTGTGCTGACTTCCTCAAATTCCTTGGAACTCCAATTATTGCCCTTGCTGTTGGTGCCGGTTTTGCAATCTTGCAGCTGAAACTTGCAGGAAAAATCAGCGATTTCTACAAGATTACAAATGAAACTCTCAAAACTGTGGGACCAATCCTGTTCGTTACTGCTGTCGGCGGTGTTCTTGGAAAAGTGATTTCATCTTCCGACATGGTAAACTATATAAAGGAACATGCGACCGTTCTCAGTGCATTGGGCGTATTCTTCCCGTTCATTTTGTCTGCCATCTTAAAGACGGCACAAGGTTCTTCAACTGTTGCACTTACAACTACAGCCGGAATCGTTGCGCCTCTTCTTCCAACCCTGGGATTCGATTCTCCTGTCAGGGCGACACTTGCCTGCATGGCAATCGGAGCTGGAGCTATGACAGTTTCCCATGCAAATGATTCTTATTTCTGGGTTGTCACAAACTTTGGTTCTATGACTCCAGAAAAAGGTTACAAGACGCAGACAGCAGGTACT
>JAEEGL013124819.1_pt1 | contig 16945 bp, 20 predicted proteins | sample 9134231 | NCBI WGS metagenome assembly JAEEGL01 (sample SAMN16246548, study PRJNA631951) | gut metagenome | biome: gut microbiome; feature: rumen; material: fiber-attached | host: Bos | place: Iran: Karaj | collected 2018-10
GTTCTTACATCTGCGTCTTTTAACCAATATACAGTATTACCAAATTTTACCTTTGATAACACATGTGTACTATTTGGATAAGTTTGTGCCATTTTTAATCCTCCTTAAATAGTAAAAACTAGTAACTCTTCATCTTCTTCGATATTAGCTTTATATCGTAACTCAAGTTCATTTGTAATACTTTTTTGAGTCATAGTACCATCGGTATTATATCCCATAGTACTATAGAGTTTTACAAGACCAGCCTCTACTTCGGAAGCATTATTAACAACTCCACCTACTGGGACGTAGCTAATACCATTAAAATAGTAGATTTTACTATGTGGTTTATCAATATAAATTTTATTTATCATTTTTTGGAAAGGTGTATTTAGGTGTTCATCTTTATAGAATTCACCATCAATATACCAGCCTTGTTGTACTGGATTGCGTAAGTCTGCATCAGTAAAATTAAGTTGAGCATAGGTAGAATATCCATCGCCAACCTTCGCGCGCAGACCATCACGTGCAGTATCTACAAGAACGACCTCTCCACTCGCAGGAACAAATGTATCTTTTATAGCTTCAAAATTATAGTCATTGTCCCTACGCAAACGTATTGTTGACTCAATTGTTTTTCTTATCATGGCGTTTCAGACTCCTTTATTACATCGGTAGCAGAACCACCATAAATTTCATCAATTTCTTCAGTTTGAAGTTCCGGAATAATTGTTTCATTAATTTCAGTAAGAATATCATCTCTAATTCCTTCCTGAATATTTGGAACGAGAGCATCAACCATTTCTTTAATTTTTTCTTCTGGAACCACTTCAACAACTTCAGTTTTATTTATTATATTATAATTTATTACGTGCGGAGCAACCATGCCGTGTGTGTGGAAACCACGAAGACACGGTCCATCCCAATTATAATGGATGCGGTCTTCACTCGCACATAAATAATCTTCTATTTGTCGTGACATGTTTTACTCCTTTATATTAATTGTAACAATTGTTGTAATTGTGATTCATTTATTGTAGTATTTCCAATTGTTAAAGTTGGAACTTTATTATAATGTTCTGGAATAGTATATCCATAGTTATCTGTAGGAGTAATAGTAAATGGGGTATTAGTTCCTTTTGGAACAACTATATCAAAATAAACATCCATTTGACCATAATTATTTATTGCTTTATAAATTCTAAAATATATTCCAGCATTTGTTTCAAATTCATATATATCATTAGCACTATCAAAAGTACAATTTCTACGCCATGCTTTACCACTATAGAATGTAACAAGATTGTTATTATTATTATTAGATAAGCAATTATTAAAATTAACAGAACTAATTGGATGCCACCAAGCACCTGTTGTTCCCCAATAATTATTATCAATTGTTGTATACCATGATATATTTACTCCAACTAAAGGATAGTCTGCAACCGGTGCCCAAGAATTATACATATTTGCAGCTGGATCATTTAAATGTCCATTTTCCCAACTTAATCCATTCCCACCATAATCTATTACTTTACCAGTACAAAAATCACAATCTATTCTACTTGTATCCCAATTTGTAATAGTTAATATTGGATATCCTAATGGATGAATTAAACAATATCTTGATTCAGCATATGCTATATCTTGTTTTAAGATTTCATAATCCATTAAATCTCTAATTTGTAAATCCCATTTATAAGAAGTTCCATTAATATATTTTAAAGTACAAGCAATTGGATAATATTCATTTGTATCAAATACAGAACCAGTAAAAGTATAACTATCAGCTTTACTATTAATTAAATGAATATAATCATTTTCTTCTATTGTAGATAATCCCAGTTGATACATAGTAATATCTAATATAACTGTATTACCTTGAGTTATAGCATTAAACCAAGCATCATTATTTGGATTAAGATTAAAATTACCAGTACGATAAGTCGTAACTGGAATTACTACTTCTGTTTGAGCTATTTTTGAATCTACATATCGTTTTGTAACAAATTGACCATCAGAAACAGGATCTGGAGTAGAAGCACTAAATCCTGAATAACTTGGATATCCATATACAGTTGGTGTATTTGCATCAATTAATAAAATATTACTTGAATTCCAAGTTTCATCATAATATTCGTTATTATTATCATAAATTCTAGAAATATCAATAAAATAAATATGATTAGATTCAATAGCAGCTAATCGTATAATTATATTTAATGAAACACGAGAGCAATATTGTAAAGTATAATATCTATTTTGATAAAAGCAATAAATGAATTTATGATTTATATATGCTGTATATATATCATTTGGATCAGTTACTTGATATTGTATTTCAAAACTTTCAATTTTAGGACTAACTGCAGTATTAACAAATCCAGTAGTAGCAATTTGAGTTGTATTTGTACCTGCGGCTGCTGTTGGTGCGGTCGGAGTTCCAGTTAAAGCAGCATTATTTAACGGAGCCTTAGCATTTAAAGCAGCTGTTATAACTTGATTTTCTACTGGATTAGATGAATTATTGCTTAAAGCATCATCTATATCAATTGTTATAGCATTATTAGTTATAGCAGCTTGAACAAAGGCAGTTGTAGCTATCTGAGTTGTATTAGTTCCAACTGTTGCTGTAGGCGCAGTTGGTATCCCAGTAAGAGCTGGAGAACTTAATGGTGCTTTAAGATTTAAAGCATTTGTTATAGTTCTATTTTTAACTGGATTTTGAGAACCAGTACTTAATATTTCGTCTAACTGTATACCATAAGTAGTATCTAAAGTATCTAATTGTTGTTTATATGCGTTAGTAAAATCATTTGTAGATAATCCTTTACCATTAACTTTATCTACTTTATTATTTAAAACTGTTTGAACAGCAGTACTAATTGGTTTATCAATATCTGATGTATTATTAACATTGCCTAAACCAATATTTGCTTTTGTAATATTAATATCTCCAACTCGATATGAAGGTTCAGCATCACCCTTAACTCCAGTTACAGGAGAGCCAGAATTAAGAATTAAATTTCTCGCTTGTGCTACTGTTGCTTTATCTGTATCAGTATAATTATTAGCAGATAAACCTTTACCTTCCTCAATATTAACTTTACTATTTAACAGATTATTTATTTCTGTTTCTGTGTAATATCTATTATCATGAGTATGACTTAAAGCCGCTTTTTCATTTAAAGCATTTGTAATTACTTTATTTTGTACGGGAGCAGTACTTGTTGTACTTAATATCGAATCAACACCCTCCCACACTTCTTCATGGATGGATCCTATTCGACCAGTTAAATAATCTTCATAATCATTTAATATATGAGTTACTTCATGAGTAAAATCTTCATACATTCTTTGAAATTCAAAACGTAATGAATTATCTTGAGTATCAACATATTGTTGTAATTCAGTAACGGTCATATAATCCTCCTTTCACTCATTTTTTCTAAAAATATTTCACGTTCCATATAGTCTTATTAGCCTATTTAGTCCAAGTATTTTTTAAATTGATATTTTTAAAAAATTATTATATAATATATATAAGAATAATAAAGGAGTGGTACACATGAGAGATCCAAGAAGAATTGAAAAATATCTTAAAATTTTAGAACAGGTTTGGGAACAATATCCAGATTTAAGATTTACTCAATTAATTCTTAATGTTTTTGGAAATAATCCTGCTGATTATTATATAGAAGATGAAGACAGTATTCAATTATTACTTGACGCTTATTTAAAATGATATTATTTGAACTTATTACATTAGTAATGGGAATTATAATTATTTATAATTATATAAAAAATAGATAATTATTGGAGGTTATATTGTGGCTAAGAAACAGACTGCAGCGGCTGCCGCAACAAGAGCAGAACACTTGCGTAAACAAGATCCGGTTAGAAATGAAAAACTTGCAAATAAATGGGATAGAATTGCTAGAAAATTAGCAAAAAATGAGGTAAAGTAATGGTCGAAGAACCATTACTTTATTTTTTCATAAAAATATTATATAATATATATGAAAATAATAAAAAGGATTTTATATAATGTCTGATGAAAGAGAATTATTTGCCCAGTATCAGTTAGGATTAATGGGAAGTTTTGATGATGCTATATCAAGACTAAAATATCTTTATGATTGGGAACAAAAAAGAATAATTAGTTTAGAAAACCAAATTAAACAAATGAAAGAAGAAAGTTATAAAGATAGTAAAATATCTGAAATAAATGAAAAACTTTCTACTTTAGAAAAAAATTGTAAAAATGGTTTTTTAATAACAGATGAAGAAGAAAAAAATATTTCAGCATGGAAAACTCAGCATATTAACTCTATGCATAATAATATTTCGGCTGGACAAAGTTTTTCTTATGAGTTTACTCCAATCTTACCAAAAACAATAGGAAGATGTGTATGTAATACTTGTAGAAAAAAAGCCCAATCTTTAGCATTTAATAATGGAGAAGATTGGAGTAATTTTGATGTAGAAGAAAAATATTTAGATTTATATGATGCAAAGTTTAATTTTAAAAAGGAGTGATTATGGCTTATATTCAACATGATTTTTATTGTTTAAAATGCGGACAAAAAGGTTTACCGGTATGGCGAAATAATGGACATTTACATACTAAAAATCATAGAAAAAAATTATATTGTTTTAATTGTCAATGCGAAGTAAATCATATAGAAATAACTAATCAAAATCAATTAGAAAAATTTAAAGAAGATTTTCAGAATGGGGTGTATATTAATGAAGCTGAAGAATCTGTATCTACTTGTAAAAATTCTAAAAAATAATAAAAACTATTTAGAATAACATATATAATAATTGGAGGTTATATGAAAATTTTAAATCCAAAGTTTACTTGGGATGAAGAACATAAAATCGCTAAATGTGATATTGATATTCAATGTGATTACCCAGTTACAATTAGTGGAATAGCTACTTGTTGTCCAGAAGATTATGATATGAGTAATGAAAAAACTGGTTGTGATATTGCTTATCAACGAGCAATTATTAATCTTTATAAATATTATAAAGCAAATGAAATTAAACCTCGTTTAAAAGCATTAAATCAGTTATATTATTCAATGGAACATAGTAAATATTTTAATCCAAAATCTTATGAAAATAAAATGCTTCAAAGGCAAATACGTCAATTAGAAAATGAATTAAATGTTACTAATGATTTGCTAGCTGAACGAAAAGAAGGATTAGATGAATATTTAAAAGATAAAGAAAAATTTTATCAAAAAATTCGCTCATTTCGACGTGTCCAAGAGGAAGAACTTAAACATAAGGACGAAAATTAATAATTAACCCTTCTGAAAAGTCATTTACTTATGTAAGAAACTTTAAAGGAGGGTTTTTATGATACTTCTTTATTTTTTACTTGGGATTTTTTTCATACAATGGTTTTTCCCAATATTAGAATCTCTGTCTGAGCTTGCGACCGCAGCTATTGAGCTACTAAAAGGAAAGGTTGGTTTGAAATTAGCTAAATATAATGCTCAAATTCAAAAAATAACTGAAGAAATGGATGCTCCAATAGCAGACCATGTTATTGGATTTAAAGTAGATCCAATAGATGATGAAGGAGAAGACGAAGAAGAATATGACGATGAATAAGTTCTATGATACTAGTAGTCTATTATTGCGGGCGGGAAATTTATTTGAAAATAAAGATGAATATATTTACATTTCTTCTATTACTTTAGATGAATTAGAAAATATTAAAACTGCTGGTAATAAAGATTTTAGTGTCAAATATGCTGCACGGAAAGTCTTGCATGAATTAAAAGATCATGTTGGTGATTATGATGTTGTTATATTTAAAGAAAGCATGTTAAACCCAATGCTTGAAGCAGATTTAACAGTTACGTCTGATTTAAAGATTTTAGCCACAGCATATAGCATCAAAAATATAATACAAAATTTAATATTAGTTACTAATGATTTTTCTTTTTATCATATAGCACAAATATTTTTTAATAAAAATGTTGAGATGCTAGAAGATGAACAATCTGATGGATATACTGGATATAAAGAAGTTTATTTATCTGATAATGAAATGGCAGATTTTTATTCAGTTTATCAACATGAAAATCCATTTGAATTATTAGTAAATGAATATTTAATTATAAAAGATACAAAAGGAAATATAGTAGACCGTCTTTGTTGGACTGGTAATGACCATCGACAAGTATCATATAAAGATTTTAAATCTGCAATGTTTGGTAATATTAGACCAAAAGTTGGTGATATATATCAAGCATTATATGCAGATAGTTTGACTCATAATCAAATTACTCTTGTAAAAGGACCTGCGGGATCAGGTAAAACCTATCTTGCTTTGGCTTATTTAATGTCACTTTTAGAACATGGTGAAATAGATAAAATAATTATTTTTTGTAATACTGTTGCGACTAAAAATTCAGCTAAATTAGGGTATTATCCTGGCACAAGAGATGAAAAATTATTAGATTCTCAAATAGGAAATTTATTAAGTAGTAAATTTGGTGATAAACTTATGGTTGAAGATATGATAGATAAAGGTAAATTATTACTTTTACCTATGAGCGACATTAGAGGCTACGATACATCAGATTTACATTGCGGCGTATATATCAGCGAAGCACAAAATACTGATATTTCATTAATGAAATTAGCATTACAGCGCATTGGTGAAAATGCAATTTGTATTATAGATGGAGATTATAAAACGCAAGTTGATGAAATTGACTTTGCGGGAGCTAATAATGGTTTAAAAAGAGCTTCTAAAGTATTTAGAGGACATAAACCATATGGAGAAGTTGAATTAAAGAAAATACACAGAAGTGTAATTGCTGAAATTGCAGAAGATATGTAAATCTTCTGCTTTTTTATTATAAAGAAAGGGGAGTATATATATGGCATTTAAAATGAGAACTGCCACACCAGAAAAAAATAATAAATATTATACTCGCTCAGCTAATGGAGGATATAATCCTTGTATTTTAGGAAATACTCAATATATTGCTCGTCCTTGGGCAGGCGCAGTAATTCCTAACTGTGTTGGTTATGCGACCGGCCGCTTTAATGAAATCGGTGGATATAATAGTTGTAAATATCTTGGAAATACCAATGCTGAAAACTTTTATGCTTTAGCACAAAAACAAGGATTAAAAGTTGGACAAATACCAAAAGTTGGAGCTTGTATGGTTTGGCAAGCTGGTCCTACTTTAAGTGGTGGTGATGGTGCTGGTCATGTTGTTATTGTAGAAAAAGTAGTTAACAATAATGAAGTTGTTGTTAGTCAGAGCGGTTGGGCTAGCAAAAAAGCATTCTGGACTGCAACTCATAAAAAAGGTTCTAATGGACAATGGGTTGAAGGATCTGACTACTATTGGATGAAATCTGGATATAAGTTTTTAGGTTTTATTTACAATCCCGCTACTGAAGATGTAATTCTCTCTTATGGTAGTACTGGTGAAGCTGTTAGAGAATTACAAAGACAATTAAATATGTATTTTAATGCGGAATTACCAACTACAGGTAACTTTTTAGAAATGACTGTAGCTGCACTTAAAACAGCGCAAACAAAACTAGGCGTCCCTGCAACAGGCTATTATGATGTTGCTACAAAGGAAGCATTAGATAAACATATGATTAAACCAAATGCCAACATTAAAGATGTCAAAGTGTTAATGGATGGGAAAGAAAAAACACTTTGGGGGACAATGATTGATGGACATTGGTACATACAATTAATTGATTTTGATGATAAATTAGGTTTAGCGACTATTTCTTATGATGCAGCAAAGCATCTCCCTGTTATAAAAAAGAAATAGAGGAAAACAAAATGAAAAATAAAAAGAGAGTGGAATGGAGTAAAATAGTCACAGGGGCCGTTATTTTGTTTTTTGCTTGTTATGGTGTATGGAGTGGCATTCGTTACTATCAATTGTGCAAATTAGCCATTGAACAAGATAGTATGATGCCAGATGCTACATTAGCAGTTACTTGTGTAACAACTATTTTAGCGGCACTCTTATCTTATTGTCTTTATCAATGGGGATTAAAAAATAGTCGCAACAAATATGGTATTGATGCGGATGGACAGCCATTTATAACTAAAAATGAAATTACAGATGATGATAGCTTTCCAGCGCAAGATACCTTTGATGAACATATTATTAATGATGAAGAACAAGAAAATTCTCTCTAATAATATGATATATCATTTTAAATAAAATTTCAAATAAAGGGAACGTTATGATACGTTCCCTTTATTTTTTTTATTTTTTATTTTATAATAAAAATATATAAATAAAATAGGAGAAAATATGATTTGTCCAAATTGTAAAAACAAAATAAAAGGTAACTTTTCTTTATATAAAGAATTAAAACAAAATAAAAATATTATTAATATTCCAATGTATGGAAATTGTGAATATTGTGATATTTTTTATACTTGGAATACTGCGATAGATGATAATTATAATATTGAAGAAACTAATTTACAAAGATTCATTTTCTGTTAATTGATTTTTTACAAAGAATATGTTATAATATTATTAGAAAAAAATTGAGGTTTAAAATATTGATTTTCCAGGACAAATTTTGTTTAGGAAAAAGATTCATTTTTTATATTTTAATGAAAGGAGATATAAAAAATGAGTTGTGGTATTTATAAAATTACAAACAACATTAATCAAAAATGTTATATAGGCTGTTCTAAAAATATTGAACATAGATGGATTGCGCACAAGTCAGAATCAATTTTAGAATATAATCCTCAATATAATTATAGTATTCATAAAGCATTTCGAAAATATGGTATAGATAATTTTTCTTTTGAAATTGTTGAATTATGTACAGAAAGTGAACTTTTTGATAAAGAGCAATATTATATCCAATATTATGATAGTTATAATAATGGTTACAATGAAACATTGGGTGGAGATACTGGTCCAGCATTAATTGGAGAAAATAATCCCAATGCTAAATTATCTGAACAAGATGTTATTAATATTCGCACCCGCTTATTAAATGGTGAAATGTTAAATGATGTATATCAAGATTATAAAAATAATATTTCAAAGCGTGGTTTTGAACATATATGGCGCGGAGAAAATTGGTTAAATATTTTACCTGAAGCCATACAATATGTTAAAAGTAAAGAATATTTATCAAAAGTACGTAGTTATGCTGGTTCTAAGAATGTAAAAATTAAACATGAAGATATTTTGTTGCGTAAAGCCAATGGTGAGCAACGTTTAGAAGTATACAAGGATTATAAGCAATTTTATTCATTAAGCGGTTTTAATAAAATTTGGTATAAAAAATGATTGTGTATGTTGATGGTGCTTGTTCAGGAAACCCAGGTCCAGGAGGATTTGGAGTAGCAGTATATGAAGATGATAAAACTTTATATACTACTTATTCTCAATATAGCGAAAATACAACAAATAATAGAGAAGAAATTAAAGCCATTCTATATGTAATGAAAAATTATGGAATGGGAGTTTCTTGTCCATTAGTATATTCTGATTCAGCTTATTGTGTTAATATGTTTAATGAATGGATTTTTTCATGGGAACGCAACGATTGGAAAAGAAGTAAAAATCAAGAAATTTTAAATCTTGATTTAATTAAAGAATATTGGGATTTATATCAAAAAGGATATAGAATAGATTTAAGAAAAATAAAAGGGCATAACGGTGATAAAGGAAATGAACTTGCTGATGCTCTTGCTACTGGAAGAATTAAGGGAAATAATATATGATTGATAAAACATTATATACAGATAAATCAATTGAATCATTATCTCCATTAGAATTTACTAGACTGCGGCCAGGCGTGTATGCTGGTGATACAACTTATGCTACACAATTGGTCGTAGAAATTTTTTCTAATGCGGTAGATGAATATAGATTAGGTCATGGTAATCAAATTGACGTTGAAGTAAGAGGTCCAAAAGTAAAGATTCGTGACTATGGACAGGGATTTATTCCTAATTCATTTAGAGATGATGGAAAATCCATTCTTGAAGCGGCATTTAGTGTTTTAAATACATCTGGAAAATATCGTGAAGATGGAACTTATGAAGGAACTTCATTAGGTTCTTTTGGTATTGGTTCAAAAATCACAACTTATCTTTCTCATTGGTTAATTGTTACCACATATCGTGATAATAAATTTGAAACTATTAATTTTAAAGAAGGCGAGTTCGAAAAAAGACAAGCTGGTAATACAACTGCACCGGCTGGTACTGTTGTTGAATGGGAACCAAGTGAAGAATTTTTTACTCATCCAGAACCAAATATTGATGAATTAAGAAAGTTATTTAAAACAGTAGTTGCGCTTTGCCCTGGTTTAACAATTAATTTAAGTGCGGCCGCTGGTAAAACTGAAACATTCTTTTCTAAAAATGGTATTAATGATTTAGCAGATGAAGCTGTTAAAGATAAAGAAATTATTGACCATAGATTTGTTTTACATTGGGCAGAGGAAAAGAATAAGATTGATTTGATTATGACATACACATCAAATTATTCTTTAACTATTGTTCCTTATGTTAATACTGGTTTAACAGAAACTGGTATGCACATCACGCAAATTAAAACATTAATTACTCGTGAGTTTAATAAATTTGCGAAGGAAAAGAAATGGCTTAAAGATGGTGATGATAACCTAACTGGTGATGATATTCAGGAAGGTATGTATATAGTTTTCAATCTTACTGCTCCAAATGTTGCATATGATGCGCAGGTTAAAAGCAGAATTACAAAGATTGATATGAAACCATTTACTCAACCAATTGTTGAAGCATTTTCAATTTGGTTAAGTAATAATGAAAAAGATATTAGAACTATTGTAGACAAGGCTTTACAAGCAAGAAAGGCGCGTGAAGCAGCAAAGAAGGCTAAAGAGGCCGTCCGCAGTGTTCAGAAAAAGAAAGAAAAAGCATTAAAGTTTGATAGTAAACTTGCAGATTGTTATAGTAAGAATCGTTCTAAATGTGAAATTTATATTACAGAAGGTGATTCTGCTTCTGGAAACCTTAAAACTGCAAGAAATAATGAATTCCAGGCAGTTATGCCAGTGAGAGGTAAAATTCTTAACACTCAAAAGGCAAGTTTAGCTCAAATTCAGAAAAATGCTGAAATTATGACAATGATTAATGCTTTTGGATTAACAATTGACCCAAAGACATTAAAAATTACATATAAACCTGAAGATTTAAGATATGGAAAAATAATTATTATGAGCGATGCTGATGTTGATGGCGCTCATATTAAAAATCTATTTTATACATTTATTTGGAATTTCTGTCCAGAATTAATTAAAGATGGTTATGTTTATGCGGGAGTACCTCCTCTTTATAAAGTAACTATTGGAAAGAAATATAAGTATCTTAAAAATGATGAAGCTCTTGAAGAATTTAGAGAAGCTAATAAAGGTAAAAAATATCAAGTCAATCGTATGAAAGGACTTGGTGAAATGGATGTTGAGGAAACTGAAGAAACCTTAACCGATCCGGAAAATAGAATTATCAAACAAATCACTGTTGATGATATAGCAGCAACCGATAGATTATTTGAAGAATTAATGGGTACTAGTGTTACTTTTAGGAAGCAGTATATAAAAGAACATAGCAAGGAGGCCACATACAATGCCGAATAAAATTAAAAAATTAGAATATTATAGTGGTTCTCCTGATGGACGAATTTGGATAAGACACCCAAATCTTGATGATGTTGTTGATAAGATTAATGAATTAATTGATCTTCTCAATAAGGAGGAACCTAATGAATAACGATATTTTACATGAATTAGGAACTAACTTTATAGAGTATGCGGTTGCCGTTAATACCGATCGTGCCATTCCAAATGCTACTGATGGTTTAAAGCCAGTAGCAAAGAGAATTATTTATGGCGCATTTGATAAAGGTTTTAAGTCTGATAAGCCACATGTTAAATGTGCTAATATCGTTGGTAATGTAATGGCTGATTGGCACCCTCATGGAGATAGTTCAATTTATGGTGCATTAGTTCGTATGGCTCAAGAATGGGTTATGCGTTATCCATTAATTGATTTTCATGGTTCAAAAGGTAATATTGATGGTGATGGTCCTGCTGCTTATCGTTATACAGAAGCAAGATTAGCAAAATTAACAGAAGATGGAATGTTAAGAGGTATTAAAAAGAATACTGTTGATTTCATTCCAAATTATTCTGAAACTGAAGATGAACCTGTTGAACTTCCAGCACTATTTCCAAATCTTCTTTGTAATCCTAATAGCGGCATCGGAGTTGCAATGGCATGTAATTGGGCTCCACATAATCTACGAGAAGTAGCCGCCGCAATTAATGATTATATGGATGGAAAAGAACCAATGCTTCCAGGCCCAGATTTTCCAACAGGTGGAGTAATTATTAATAAAAATGATATTCCATCTATTATGCGGACAGGACATGGTTCTGTAAAAGTTCGTGGTAAATATGTATTTGAGAAAGATAATATTGTATTTACTGAACTTCCATATGGAGTTGGCACAGAGGCTATAATGACACAGATTGGTGAAGCCTGTGATGCTGGTGAAATTACTGGAATTGAAGATATTAGAAATGAAAGTAATAAAAAAGGTTTTAGACTAGTAATTGAATGTGAAAAGAATGCTTCATTAAGTACTATTTTAAATAAATTATTTTCTAAAACTAATTTACAAACGAGTTTTTCTTATAATCAAGTTGCTCTTATTGATAAAACTCCAACAGAGTTGAATTTAAAACAGTGCATTAAAGTTTATGTTGATTATAACTCTAATTGCATTGTTAGAGAAGCAATGTTTGATATTAAGAAGGCTACAGATAGACTTCATATTATTATTGGTTTAATCAAAGCAATAGATATTATTGATGAAATTATTGCTATGATTAAAAAGTCAGCATCTGCGGCAGCCGCTAAGCAGACACTGATTGACCAATATCACTTCTCTGAAGCCCAGGCTAAAGCAATTCTTGATATGAAACTTTCAAGACTTGCGAAGCTTGAAAAAGAAGAATTAGAAAAAGAAAAGAAAGAACTTGAAGCTCTCTTAATTCAGTTAGAAGAAATTTGTAGAAATCCTCAAGTTGAACTTCGTAAAAGATTAACCGAATTAGTTAATAAATATGGTGACGATCGGAGGACCGAGCTCGCGCAGATTGAAGTTAAAAAAGAAGAAAAAGAAATTGAATATGTAGAACCAGAAAAAGTTGTTGTTGTAATGACTGAAAGCGGTTTGATTAAAAGGATCCCGACAGCAAGTTTCCGCACTCAAAAGAGAAATGGAAAAGGTATTAAAACACAAAATGATATTACATCTTGTGTAATTCGTACTAATACAATTGATCAGCTTATGGTCTTTACAGACCAGGGTAAAATGTATCGTTTACTTGTTGATAAGATACCTGCTGGAACTAATAGTACTGATGGAGTTCCAATTAAGTCATTAATTAATATGGAACCTAATGAAAAGCCAAGTATTATATATTCAATTTATAGAGATACAGATGCTAATTACATTTTATTTACGACTAAAAATGGTTTAGTAAAGAAAACTTCACTTGATGAATATGTAAAAACAAAGAAATCGACAGGTATTGCTGCGATTACTATTCGTGAAGGTGATAGTTTAAAGAATATTAATCTCATTAAAGATGAACCAATCATTATAGTAAGTAAAAATGGTAATGTAATTAAGTTTAATTCAACTGAAATTTCTGCTTCTGGAAGAGCAACTTCTGGAGTAAAAGGAATTAATCTTAATGAAGGTGATGAAGTAGTATCAACACTAATTCTTCGTCATGATACAGATGATTTAGGATTATTTGCTACTAATGGACTTGGAAAGAAAGTTTCATTAACAGAATTTCCAATTCAAAAGCGTGCTGGTAAAGGTATTATAGGATATAAAACTGGTGATGTAACTGGACAGATTGCGGCAGCCGCTTTAATTACAAATGATGATATGATATTAATAGTTGGAGATAAAACTTCAATTTGTATAAGTGGAAAAGATATTCCATTATTAAGTAGAGTTTCAACTGGAAATCAGTTAATTAAAGCTAGAAAAGTAAAATCTGTAAGTAAAGTATAAGAAAGGTCTAATTGACCTTTCTTTTTTTTTATGATATAATATTTATATATAAGTATAAATATGTAAATGGAGAAGAAATGGAATATTTAGAACATTATAAATATTTAACAAATGTTTGTTTAAATTTAACGGACGCATGTAATCTTGCGTGTAAATATTGTTTTGTAGAGCAACACCCAAATTATATGTCTTATGAAACTGCTAAAGCAGCTTTAGATTGGTTAATGCAAAACTTTTATTGGAAAAGAGAACATGGATATTTAACAGAAGGCTCTTTTATAACTGTTACTTATTTTGGTGGAGAACCAATGTTATGCTATGATTCAATTATAGTCCCATTAACATTATATGCAGAAGAAAAATATCCAGATAAAGTTAAATTTTCTATTACTACAAATGGTACATTATTAAATGAAGAGCGAATTAATTTTTTAAAAGAGCATAAAATTATACCATTATTATCAATAGATGGAGCAAAAGAAACACAGGATTATAATCGTCCTTGTCACGATGGATCTAGTAGTTTTGATAAAATTATAAAAAATATTCCATTACTATTAGAAGCATTCCCAGATATTACTTTTAGATCAACAGTAGATGAAGATACAGTAGATCAATTTTTCTTAAATTATTTATTTGCTGAATATCTAGGATTTAAAAATTATTTTGCTACTCCAAATACAAGAGCAGAATGGAAACAAGAAAATGTTGATATTTTAAAGGAACAAATTAAAAAGATTTATGTTTATAGATTAAATCAATTTAAAAATAATAGTTTCCCAATGGGATATCAATTAATTGAAGATAGTTTTGAAAATTTATTAAAAAGAGATATTAAAGCATATAATGGATATACTGAAAAAAGAGAAGTATATAGAGATGTATATAGATGCGGATTAGGTATTGTATCTGGTTCAATTGGTTTTAATGGGAATATCTATGGATGCCAAGAACAACCATCAAAAGATAATAAAAATATATTTTACATAGGAAATATATTTGAAGGTGGTATTGATGAAAATAAACATTTATCTTTGTTAGATAAATATCATTATTATCATGAAACAGTTAGCAGTAATCCAAAATTATGTGAAAATTGTAAATTAAAAACAGTATGTGCTACTTTTGCTTGTCCTTCAACTTCTTATGATTTATATAAAACATTGACAACAGTTTCTGATTTACATTGTCAATGGTTAAATTGGTTAGTAGATTATGCTGCTATAACAATGAAAATTTTAGTTGAAGAAAATAATGAATATTTTAAAGAATATTTAGATTACTTTTGTAATTTTAAACAATATTTTAAAAATACAGAAGAGGAGAATAAAGATGGGAGCAAGTTGTAAAATATGTAATAGGTGTCAAGGCTGTAATACATGTGAAGGTTGTGACAGTTGTTTAACCTGTAATATATGTGAATCTTGTAATAATTGTCAAGCACCAGAATGTGAAACCGCTCAAAGATTATCTGAAATAAGATGTCCAGTTTTAGCTCAATATGAAGGTGGTTTTGATTTCTCAAAATGTTATTTATCAGGAGAAATCATGGGGCGTGGATATTTCGATCAAGGAGTGTGGGATGAATTAGCAGATTGGATTAATAAACGTGAAGAAGTTGGAGAAAAGAGCAATGGTAGTCCACCACATATTGCTAGCTCAACAACTGAAGCAGTTGATCCTTTTTCAGCAGAAGAATTTAATCGTATGGCTAGAATAGTTGGAGCAAATACCGTTAATAAAAATGATGTAATTTATGGTACTTATTTTGAAAACCTAGTTAGAGCAGCAACCGATAATGTAAAAATCGCTTATTCAGCTTGTGATAAATGTAATACAGATTGTGATGCTGAAGGCTGCGATAAATGTTTAAGTGTAAACTATTGTGCTGGTTGTAATAAAGGATTATCAAATTGTTATAATAGAGACCCAAGAGAAATGTGCGACGATACAGCAGCAGGAGCATAAGATATGGAATTAGAATTTAAAATGTCTGATTTAGTTAGACAGTTAAATGACGCTACAAAAGCATATGATGAAGGACAACCTATTATGACAGATGAAGAATGGGATAATTTATATTTTATTCTTCAGCAAGCAGAAAGACAAACGGGTATTATTCTTCCAGATTCTCCAACACAAACTATATATTATGAAGTTAGAAATGAACTTCCTAAAGTAGAACATAATCATAAAATGCTTTCACTTGATAAAACTAAAAGTTTAGAAGTGGTGAATGCTTTTATTAAAGAACAACCTGTTATAGCTATGTGTAAAATGGATGGATTAACTTGTTCATTACACTATATAGATGGTAAACTGGTATCTGCTGAAACTCGTGGCAATGGTTTAATAGGTGAGGATATTACTCATAATATTAGAGTATTACCAAATGTTCCTAATAAAATAGCATTAAAAACTGATTTAGTAATTGATGGTGAAATAATTTGTGATTATGATAGTTTTATAGAATTTGAATCAGTGTTTAAAAATCCTCGTAATTTTGCGGCAGGTAGTATTAGACTTCTTGATTCTAGAGAATGTAAAAACCGCAATCTTACATTTGTAGCCTGGGAAGTTATTCAAGGTATGAATGACATACCTATATTATCAGAAAAACTTAAAATACTTCAAACTCTTGGTTTTATAATTGTTCCATTTGTAACTTATCAAGGTATTTTAAAAGAGGACGTAATAACTTTAATTAAAAAACTTGGTGAAGATTATAAGTATCCAATTGACGGCGTAGTATTTAAATTTGATAATGTAAAATATGGAAAATCGCAAGGAGAAACATCACATCATTTTAAAAATGCTATTGCATATAAATTTTATGATGA